>CEUK01068181.1_pt1 | contig 23009 bp, 16 predicted proteins | sample 356451 | NCBI WGS metagenome assembly CEUK01 (sample SAMEA2622843, study PRJEB7988) | marine metagenome | isolation source: saline water (ENVO:00002010), including
ATGACCAAATTCTATGAAAATGTAATCTGGATTTTCAGCAAGCACCGCCGGAAGTCTTCCTTCATCATACCAGCTTTTAGAGCTCCGCCCTCCAGCAGCCGAGTTAAGAATAGTTACATGGTTTTGGAATTTGCTAGCAAGCCTACCACCCCATCCTTTGTCTGCCGTCACTGTGGAATTACCAATTAGTGCCACCTTGATAGGGGTTTGTGCAATGGTTAATAAGGAGGTAAATATTAATAAAGGAGTGATAAAGTCTTTTATGAACATAGAACCTTCGCTTAAAAGTATTACAGACAGAAAAAGTTACGAAAATTTTCTGATATTTTAATTTTAAGTCCACTTAACAAAACAATAATGCAAAAAGTTCGAGTTTTGAAACCTTTGGCCCACAAAAAAGCCGAACGATTTTCGTTCGGCTTTTTTCATTTCAAGTCTAGGACTTTTCCTTTATTTCGGTTTATTCAAAACAAGGAGCATCAACTTCTATTTTTAATTCTTTAGTTACATCATTTGGGCAGTTTTCATTTTCGTAACCAACCAGTATAGTGTAATCTCCATGGGTTTCAGGCTCAAAAGTAAACTTATTAGAATCTATGCCCTGATTTACACCATTTACAATCCAATATGCACTTTCTAAACTGGCTGATAGCGTGTAGTTTTTGCAAGAATTTTTCACTAAATGTAAATCGATCCCTTCACAATCAACTTCGTCTTCATCTTTAAAACACTCTTCATCCACATCGATAACAAATTCTTTGAAAGCTCCGTCTGGACAATGTGGTGATTCAAATCCCACTTGAACAGTATAAGTTCCTGCATGTTCAGGATCGAAATCGAAGCCTTTTTGTCCGTTTGCTATCAATTCCCCGTCTACTTTCATGTATGCTTTATCAACGTTAGCAGTGAAAGTAAAACTGTTGCAGGAATGTTCTGTTTTTTCAACGCCAAATTCATTGCAATCCGTACCAATATTATCAAAACACTCTTCCTCTAACTCGATAACAAATGTTTTTGAAGTTCCATTAGGACAACCTTCGCCTTCATATCCAATTTCAATAGTATATACTTCGGCGTGTTTAGGATCCCAATCAAATCCTTTTTGACCGTGCGCAACTAATTGCCCATCTACCTTCATGTATGCATGATCAGTATTGGCTGTAAAGGTGAAGCTGTTACATGAGTGCTCAGTTTTTTCAACGGCAAAGCTTTCACAATCAACATCCACATCTTTGAAGCATTCCTCATCAACATCCACATCAAAACCAACCGTTACAGGTTCATCGCACCAATCACTCTTATAAACGGCTTCCACTGTGTAATTTCCAGCATTTGTTGGATTAAATTCAAATGCCTTGGAATCATTTCCATAATGCACAGGAGTTGGGTTTGGGTGCGTATATACATACCAATCCGGATTTGGATCTACATTACTTACGTTAGATGTAAAAGTATAGCTACTGCATGAATTCTCAGTTCTTTCAACACCAAACTCTTCACAGTCGGTAACGTGATTGGTAGTTTCTTCTTCTTTTTCACAAGCAGCGAACGAAGCTGCCATCAACATTAATAAACTTGTTTTTTTCAAAAAATTCATTTTCCTATAGTTTAGTTCTTTTCTTTCAAAAAGATAGTTTCAGTAATAAGAGAAACAACTAGAAAAAAGGTTGGGTGAAAGATTAAAAAAATTAAAATTTATAATACAAGCCGCTGTAAAGCCTTATAGAATAAGGAGTGAATTTGAATTCAGAATTATTAGAAATTCCGCTAGATTGATAATTTAAACCAGGCAACAAGGTAATTCCTAATCCTTTAATTAAGTCGATTTGTGTACCTAATCCAAGAGAACCTGAGAAGTTTATACCTCTGATTTCCGCATGATTATCTGCAGTAGTTGTCTCCTGCAGAAAAGTTAACGATACCTCCGAAGAAGATTTGGTAATGATGTTAAATTCTCCTCCTAATTTAATTACAGGTTTTACTCGGTAATTTCCGGGCACCCATTTCACATCAAAAGGAATATTAACTATAGTATAGTCCAGTTTTTCGTCGTAAAGAATTTCTTTGTTGATAAGGAATTCATTTAAATCAGCTCCATTTGGAGCCATTTGAATTTCGATTAAATCAGGTGTTTTAGTATTTCCAAATAGTCCATTTACCTCTAATACTCCAGATGGGTAGGTGGCGTTTATTGGAATTGTTCTATTGATACCATTTACGCTTTTAGTATAATGATGGCTATACATATTAACGCTAAAGCCTATTCCAATTTGGAATTGTTTTTTGATGGTATAGCTAGCCCCAATTTCGAATAACTGACTAAAATTAGAAGTTAACAAAGAGTCGAAAAAATGATTTTTTGAACCGTTTTTTCTAACTCTTTGGTATTGAAATTCAGGAACAACATAAGCGGTGACCATCCATTTTTTTGTGGAGTCGTTATTTAGTTTTTTCTTTTCTGTTTTATCCTCGGACTTCACTTGGCTTGTGTCTGAAGTAACTACCCTATTAGAATCTAGTAAAGTATCGGCAGAGGAGATTATAGCGGAATCAGGAATAGGAATATTTATTGTTTTTGCAGAATCTATTGAAGAGATCAAACTATCCATGCTTAGTTTAAAAGGTACAGAGCTGACTAAATTAGAGTCAAGTCTAGTATCAGAGGGTTCAATATTATCATCATTGGTTTTTTCAATATTTGAAAAGTCCGTGGTAGGTGAATCTTTATCAACTTTAGGTTTAGAGTTTGTATTTAACCAATCTGGTGTATTCTTTTTATTTCCTCGATTAGGAGTTGTTGATATTAAAGGATGATTATTATTTGATTCTGGTTTTGTATTTGAATCCTTATTGGTAATTGGTTTTTTAATAGCAATAGGATTAGTTGACTTGACTGAATTGTTTTTTAGTTTTCGCGGTTGGTTTACAACAATATTATCAAGTGTATCCTGTGTCACAAGACTTGTGTTTATTTTAGGGTTTTTTGTCTCTTTTGGAACATCGTTTGAATCAGTTTCATCAATCAAACTTTTATTAATACTTAAGTCCGTTAAATTTGTATTTTTTGATGCTAATGAATTCTCCTTTGTAGTTTGTTTATGATTTTCAGGCTTTTTAACTACTTCTTTTGTTGAATGCTCATTAAGGTTTGTTTCATTAGACCCTTTAATAGTTTCCTGAACAGGTTTATAAGAAATAGTTGATTCAGCAATATCAATTTTGGAATCGAAAGTTTCAACAAGTAAATAAGCTAATGAGATACCAAATACACATCCTAAAAGTATCCAGTATACACCTCTAAAATTTCTCGACTTTTCTTGAGTTTCTTTGTCGATATTTTGCCATAACATCTCGGGAGGGTTTATGCCTGCATTGAACTTATCTTTTATTGCAGCATCAAAAGCCTCGTTATCCATTTGGCCAAATTGAGCTTCTAAATCATTCCAAGCATTATCAGGAGGATTTATACCCTCCTGTTCAAAGCGATTTTTAAAGCTTTGGTCAAAGTCGTTGATATGTTCGTTATTATCCGACAAACTTTAAATGCTTGAGTTTATTGTTTGTAAATTATTTAAAGCCACTTTTAACTTTTTCCTAGCGTCAAATAACTGCGATTTAGAAGTCCCTAAACTTATGCCTAACTGTTCAGAGATTTCTTTGTGGGAATAACCTTCGACGGTATATAGGTTGAAAACCATTCTTGTTCCTTCTGGAAGTTGTTGTATTAACCCCGCTAGTTCTTCAATGCTTAGGTTTTGAATAGCATCATTCCAATTTGCATTTGAATCAACAGCTGACTCCATATCTTCTTCAATACTAAATCGAGTATTTTTCTTAACAACTTCTAATGCTGTATTTACAAAAATCCTCTTCACCCAACCGCTTAAAGCCTCGGGCTTTTTAACTTGATTGAGGTTTTTATAAATTGAGTAGAAAGCCTGCTGAAAAATATCATTGGCGTCATCTTTCGAGTTTGCATATCGCATACAAACACTATACATCTGGGAGGCGTATTTATCGTATAATACCTTCCTAGCTGTAGGGTTAAATTTTAAACAACCCTTGATTATATCTTCATTCGTCAAAGCTTATATAATCTTTAATTTCAATCCTTTCTATTTAATATGATGAGAAAATGATAAAAAGGTTGGGTGAAGTTAAAATTTAGTTCGAGTTTTCACTAATTATCAGTTCTATATACTCCTCTAGAAAGTTCGTGTGTTCAAAGTTACTTTTTTATAAATTTCACACTATAATCCTCGCTAGTTATTAGAAAATATAAGATCGGAGCAAGTTTTATAAAATTGATATTATTTCCACTCCCTTTTAGCACTTAATAACCCGTAGTTTTCAAAACTTTATAGTGCTTAATGAATGAATTTGACAAATCATTTTGTGAAAATATAAAAGGTCGGAAATATGATAAATAAGTAATATATTTAAGAGAAAAAATGATGAAATTAATTTATATACTATCAGTAGCCGCGTTTTTAATGGGTTGCTCTGGTGCGGATAATAATCAACTCAGCGCTGATTTCAATCAATCAGAATCATTTCAGGTATATGGGAACTGTGGTATGTGTAAGAAAACCATTGAAAAATCCTTAGCTGGTGTAAAAGGAGTTGGAAATGTCAACTGGGATAAGAAAACAAAACAAATAAAAGTAGATTTTGATTCATTGGAAATCAATTTAGCTGAAATTAAAAGTAAAATTGCTGCTGCTGGTTATGACACAAAAGAAGTCAGAGCTGAGGAGTCAGTTTATTCAAGTCTTCCGGGATGTTGTCAATATGACCGTCCAAACGACGTGAAATAGAAGATGGATAAACTGATTATTTACATTTTATTTATGATGTTATAAATTTAAGCCGCTTGTTATAAGCGGCTTTTTTGTCTCTTTTAATTGATAACTTAGTGGGTGTTAAAAAATTTAATAAAGCACAAAGTAATTCTTTCTCGTGTTTTTTCTAATCAGGTATTTAACACCAGGCTAAATTTTTAACGGAAACACCTTATAGCTTTAAAAAAATCACCTCTTCACAAATCGGCCCATAGAGAGTGTTTTATTTACTTCTTCTATAACAATTTGATAAATCCCGGGAGAAAAGTGGGATGCATCAAGGTTGTTTGAATTTACAACAGAGTTGTAAACTGTTTTCCCCGTAACGTCAACAATATGAACTGTTCCGTTTATGTTTTTTTGAAATCGTAAAACATCAGTTACGGGATTTGGATAAAGATTTATTTGACTTAAGTTCAACTCTTTATACCCTATAGCGCCCTCTTTGATTTCAAACCAGTTTAATCCATACCATGGCGTATTGATGTAGATTCTTAAGGTGTGTTTTCCTTTTGATAATTGAATGTTATGAGAAATGGTTTTGAATGTGTCCCATCCTATGTTGCCACGAGCGGTTCTCTCCAAAGTATCTCTGAGTATTTCAACGCTGTCCACTAAAATACTGTAATCCGCTTTGTTGTTCATAGGTGTTGCATAGCTGAAATCCAAAGTATATGTTTTGGTCTCAGGGACAATAATCTTATAGTCCGAGTAGGCGCCGGAATTTCCCCCTCCGAGTTTAATTTCGTTATCGGTATCCTCTATAGGTCTGATTTCTGATCCGAACATATGGTGAAAGTTTTCGGCTTCAATTCTTGTTGGAATAAAGTATCCTGGTGATGTTAATTCAATTCCAAAGTTCTTTGATAAAGGGTTTTTTGAGTGCGAAAATGCCTCTGAGGAAGCTTCCACAGCCACATCATAGATGTGGAATTGTTCTGCACCGGGGTTGCTGTTGCCTTTTAAAATTATTTTAACGGTTGTATCATTTAATGATAAAACAGAGTCAACGGATACTCCGTCAGGAAGGTTGGAAACCGTCCAGTGAATGGGGTTTATATCTGCTGCAAATGAGTCTTTTTCAACTTCAACAAGTATTATACCTCCGTCTTCCTGGGTGATGATAATAGAGTCGGGGTTGGAGATCTTTAAGTAGGGCACATCGTTAAACAATTCATCATAGAGATTTATAAAGGAACCGGAGTCCTCACAATTTTTATCCAGGTTAATAGACCAGGTCATCATTCCTCTTAAATCAGGATATCCTTCTTCTTGCTTTAATGTGTATTCTCCTGGCTTTGGTCCTTGTCCTAAGAGATATTTCATGGTTGATTCAAGTACTTCAGGCTCTGTGTATCCCCAACCACTGCATGAGGGGAGTCCAACTCCTATTTTTGATGCGGGTAAACCAGAAAAAGTTCCCAGATCATTTGCTCCTTTGAAACCATGAATTACAGCTTCTGTTAGTGCAAGGATAAAATCTGGGGTTGATTGCTTGTAGTAAACACTATCTAAGCCGGTCATAGTGCCGGAATTGTATAATTGAACGTTAAGCATGTCGATGCTATCCTTTAAAGCCTCTATAATGGGTAAATATGCGCCTCCGTATTTATTTTTAACCAGATTTTCAGACATTCCCCCTTGCACATAAATTGTTTCGGGAGCCATTGTTAAAAGAAGTTTCTTACCATGCTTAGAATAGTAATTGGTCATAATCTCTTGGATACCTTCTATCATTAAGGTTAAGCGCGGATCACCAAAAGAATCTATTTTATAGTTATTGAAATGCAGTGAAGACGTTTCCAGGTCAATGTCCAGTCCGTCAAAGTTCCATTTGTCGAGAATTTCACCCACCGACGAAACGAAAATTTTTTTTTCAGGCAACGAGTCCAGCATAACAGGATATGTTGCTCCACCAATACTCAAAAAAACTTTTTTTCCTTCACTCTGTAATTGGGCCATTTCATTTTTAAATAATGTTGCATCGTGCCAGTATTTTCCCGGTTCAGGAACAAAGTTAAGTTCATAATCACGTCCTTTTTTACGGGAAGCAAAGGAGACCATTATTACATTATATCTCGGGTCGATTTCAGAAAAGTATATAAAGTTATTTAAAATTTGGTGATTCCAGTTCTCCCAATACCCAACCATTGCAGGGCTTGGCATTTGGCTAAATGTTTGTGTTGAGCAAAGGGTTAATAACGCTAAATAAAAAAGTTTTTTCATTTTTGAAATTTCGATTAGAGTCACAAAATTAGGATTTTTTAACCACACATTTTTTAATTGGTTTACCTCATCATTCTATAGCAACTTATTGAGTTGACTGCCTTTTTAATGGGGTGCAAAATTACCGGATATTTCAGTTGGTTTTAAAAGCATTGTTTCATGTTTTTTGAAGTTGTATATTTGCAACGAATTAATTGATTTTCAACAAAATCAATTATGGTTTCCCCCCTTGTTGCCCTTTTTAGCATTTTACAGCCTGCCGTGATAAGATCATGTGCTTTGAAATTAAATTACGGATATAAATTTGTTACTATGAGAAGAGGTTTTTCTTTTTTAAGCGTTAAAAGCATATTGTTTTTTGCGGTTGTTTTATTTGCCACACTACCCAATAATGTTTACTCACAAGATGTTAATGTTTTAATTATCGGTTCCAGTCATTCTTATTCGGAGAGTAAGGAGCATGGTGCAATACATGAAAAAGCTTTTAATCCTGTTGGTATTGGTAGTGAATTACAAAAGATTCTCTCCAATGATGTTTCCGTTTCTGGAAACGCGAATGTCGTTGTGGAAGATATTTACACCAATAAAACAAAGGATACTAAAGTAGGTTCAGGGAGTAATAATGTGCGTTCGATGAATTTTCGTCGGTACAGCCTGGCTCAATATTACGTCTGGCCAGAGGGTAGAGATGCACGTCTGGCAAATCTTCGTGGTGAAGGGGGAATCGATTGGGATTATGTTGTTTTGATGGCAGATCCATATTTACTTGCCAATATGCCTGGTGTTTTTGCTGAGGGTGTTCAATTGCTTTCAAAAGAAATTTCCAAAGGTGGTGCAGAGACTATTTTGTTTGCACAATGGCCAGAAAACAGTTCTGGTTTTTCTGTTTCGGATTTTAATGAGGTAGTGTATCGAATTGGAAACAGTGCCGGTTTACGGGTTATACCTGCTGGTAAAGCGTGGAATAGTTTGTCGAATCAAGATGCAAATGTGAACCATCCGACGCCTGATGGAGCTTATTTATCTGCAGCTTCGATTTACAGTACATTGTATAACAAAAGTGCAGTTAACTCATCTTATATTTTCAGCAATGTCAGTGCTACTGCTGATATTGCAAATCATGCTTTCAATACCGTAAAAAATAATCAGGGAATTATTCAATACACGGGTATATATAAAGGAATTAACCCCTTTCAGATGCTTGACCACACTGCTCGTCATGTTGACTTTTGTGAAACAGGGTCCAGTACCGAAAACGGAATTAAGCCAAGACTGCAAGGCGCTTTATCGCGGCTTCGAATGAGCAACAAACCAATAGGACGTTCTAATGCAAAGTCCAAAGGACCTGTTGATTTGAATTACGGAAGAGGAAACGATTGGTATGAGGACAATAAAGACTATGAGGTAAACCCTGATTATTACAAAAACACCATAGGGTTTCCAATGCAGGACAATCACGGTGCAAAACAATGGGCTCCGACAACCATGCTCTATGGAATAGATAAGCGATTCTACAATGGTGTGTATTACAATGACGGAACCGACCTGGGAATAGCTTATAATATGATACGACCGGGAACGCGTGAAAAAGGTATTCCTCTCAATGTTCGATCTGTTCCAGCTCGATTAATGTGGTCTCGAATTTATGATGCAGACCCTGCTTTAAAAGTGGTTCCGGACAACAATCATATGAATGGAGTTCTTTTAGATGCAATAGGAACCTATATGGCTACAATACTCACCGGGAGATGTTCGGTGAACGATGAGCCAGAGCGAAGCAGTTCAACCTGGAACAAATGGTATGCGCGAAAAGTAGCGTATGAAACGGCATGGAGAATGTCTCATTTAACCACTCGAGCGCCTGGGTTTAAGGTTTTGCCATCTTCCGTTGATGCACTAACCATCAATAAAGAAGAATCCGAAAAGTTGTCGGTTCGTTTTATGTTTCCACCTGAAAGTAATGTGACTGTTTTGGTGCATACTACAAACCCTTCCGTAGGAATTGTGGGGCCTCAAAAATTAGTTTTCACTCCTGAAAATTATAATGTAGCGCAATACGTCAGAGTGAAAGGTGTACCCGGCTCAACAGCAAACGCCAGGGTAAATGTTCAGTTTACTACCGTTTCAGAAGATGTTGTTTACAATGGATTAACGGATTCTTGGAGGTATACAAATGAGCGGTTCTCTTCATCGGTTGCCCACAGCAATAACAATACGATTGCAGTAGAAACCTTTAAAAATGTTAAGGCTGATATCGCTTTGAATATACAGGGAGTGGAAAATGGTATAACGGAATTTGCCGGACCTAACCACGGTAGTGTTGCCTGGAATGGAGCAAGTCTGGAGTACACTCCGAATAGTGAATTTGCAGGTGTGGATGGTTTCGCCTACTGGAGTCGTGTGAACAACACTGTTTATACAGGGTATGTTGATATAAATGTATTGGATGAAGCCCCTGTCGTTGATGTGAGTGTATCGGCTATTGATACGGAAGCAGCTGAAGAAGATGTAGATGCGGGGCTTTGGAGAATTACAAGAACCGGGAACCTCTCATCTCCACTCCCGGTGAATTTCTCACTGAAAGGGACAGCTACTCAAGACCAGGATTATTTAATAAACAGCGTTTCACCTATTATTGTTCCCGCAGGACAAAACAGTATTGATGTTTTGCTTACGCCCATAGATGACCAGGTTTCAGGAGAAGAAGAAGAAACAGCAATCCTTAATTTATTGGATGGTAACGGCTATAACGTTGTTGTTTCCGAATCAGGTATAATCATTTCGGACAATGACGAACCATTAAGCATCAGTTTTAGTGCATTAAATTCAGGTGATGTTTTTCAAGAAGGTGATGTTGTAACTATGGGGGTTCAGTTATCAGGTACGCTTACGGATGCTGACGAGATACAATTTCTTGTAAAAAAAGACGGTGGAGATTTTACTAAAGTTCATGCTGAAAGCACCAATGGTTTCCAAACATACAATTACAATTATTTAGCAAACGAGCCCGGAAAATATGTTTTTAAAGTAATTGCTCAAAAAAGTGGTGTTTTTGTTGAGGAGGTTTTAGTGGATCAAATCGTTGTTCAGGAAACGTTAAACATGGAATATACTTCCCTAAAAGAGGGTGCTGATTTTACTGTTGGTAATAAAGTGAATATGCATGTTAAATTATCCGGAAATTTTTCAGCTGCCAATAAAATTAAATTCATTGTTCAAAAAGTGGGCACTAAAGAAAAGGTGTTAAAATCGTTAAGCGTTTCAGAAAACAAAACGACCTATAAGAACAAATGGACTCCCAGGCAGGCGGGAGATTATGTACTGAAAGTTTTTGCTTACTTAAACGATTCATACGTTCAGCAAATTAAAGTGACTGTAAGAGTAGAAAATCCACTAAAGTTAAAATATAAGCTACTTAAAAATGGTCAGTCTTATGTTGTTGGTGAGGACGTGAAAATGCATATTCGAGTTACGGGAGATGTTTCTAAAGCTGATGAACTCCGTTTCATTGTCCAAAAAATTGGTGAAAAAAACCGAGTGGATAAAACTGAAGCTATTGTTCCTTCCAGATCCTTGTATTATAATAAATGGGTACCATCATCCACGGGAGAATACAGATTAAAAGTAAAGGCATATAAAAACGGAAGTTATGTAAAAATGACATCTGTGAAAATTAAAATTACTGCACAAAATAATAATTTTAAATCCATGACAGTCAGCAATGATGAGCGTGGGGATGATGTTGTTTCTGTATATCCAAACCCAAGCGATGGTTTTGTCAATATTAATTCAGGAGGTTTAAAGGAGGTCTCAATAAAAGTATACAGTTCAAACGGACAGGTTATTTATCAAAAATATGATGTTTCCGGTTCTTCTTGTAAGTTTGAACTGAATGGCCTTCCTGGATTATACTTTGTGGAAATCAGATCATCATCAGGAACAGAGGTATTTAAAATTGTCAAAAAATAACAGGTTTTTAATTTAAAACAGATTGTTTTACAGATTGATAGTTGGTTTTTTAATGTAATTATATCTAATTATCTTTGCAGGGTTATGTTTAGAAGAATAGTTTGTATAGCACTTTTGATGGCTATTGTATTTAGCCAGTCGAGCAAATTATTTGTTTACATAACTTTTAAAGTAAATCAGGATTACATTTCCAAAGAACTTTGTGAAAATCGAGAAGTTCCTGAAATGAATTGTAACGGAAAATGTTATCTGGCCAAACAGCTTCAAAAAGAAGAAAAAAAGGAAAAAGAAGAAAAAGCACCCGTTGAACAAAGAGTAAAAATAGATGTCTTGTGTTTTTATAAAAAAACTTTTCCAGATTTATTGGTTCAATACAAACTCGAGGAAAATAATATCCTGTTCAATTCTATTCATAAACTCAAGGAGGGGTACTTAACCAAGGTCTTTCAACCCCCTCAAATTGGTTAATTAGAATACGCTTTTCATTGTTTAAATGATAAGTTCTCCTGCATATTTTAAATGTGTGGTGATGCAGGTGTACACTATGTTCACACAAGCAAGCTAATTAATCAATACTAAAAATGAGATATTTAATAATTTTAATAGCGCTCTTTTCTATTAACTACAGTCAGGCGCAAAGTGCCGATGGCGTGGCGACAGACTATTTGACCGGCGAGCCAATACCTTTTGTTAAGGTGGTTAATAGTTCAACCAGTGAGGGAACAATTTCTGATTACTTCGGGACTTTTACCTTGGATGCTAGGGTGGGTAAAGATACATTACTTTTTATAGCCAATGGGTTTAAAAATCAAAAAACAGTAGCCTCAAAAAACATGTTGTTAAAACTGTCTCCTTCGCCGATAGGTCTGAATTCAGTTGTGATCAGTACGAACAGGGAACAAGAGGTAAGAAAAGAAGTTCCTGTTGCAATAGCGTCCATTAATACTGAAATTATTGAAAACAATAAACCCACTTCTATTGATCAGGTTTTAAATCAAACACCAGGGGTGAATATGGTTGATCTGGGTAATGAGCAACACACCATGAGTATTCGACGTCCAATTGACTACGGAGCTTCTTATTTATATCTGGAAGATGGAATTCCCATTAGAACATCAGGCGTTTTTAACCATAACGCACTACTGGAAATCAATATGGCGAATGTGGGTAAGGTGGAAATTGTCAGAGGTCCTGCATCGAGTATGTATGGAAGTGAAGCAATAGGAGGTGCGGTGAATTTCATCTCTAAAAAACCTACAGTTAAACCTTCTGCCGGAGTAAGTGCTCAGGGAAATAATTTAGGGTACAAACGAACCGACTTTTATGCTTCGAATACCGTGAAAAACAAATTGGGGTTCCGATTTGCTGGGTACTATGCTGACCAGACCGATGGATTGCTGGCACATTCTGACTTTAATAAACTGGCATTAAGTTTTAATATGCGTTACAAATCAAGTAAGAAAGGAGAGTTGTTGTGGTCAAACGCTTACATTGATTACGATTCGGACATGGCTGGTTCTTTGGACAGCACTGATTTTTACAAAAAGCTCTATGGTTCGAATCATACATTCACGTACCGTAAGGTAAATGCTTTTCGTTCTAAATTAGCTTATAATCGCTTTTGGAGTAAAACAAGTAAAACAAGCGTAACTGCATTTTACAGAAACAACTCTATTGGACAAAATCCAGCCTACAGGGTGAAAGATGATTATCGACCATGGGCAGGAACGGGTGATCCCAATCTGGCGCATGGGCAAGAAAATGAAAATGCTTTTCAAAGCATTGGATTGTTCGCCCAGCATAAGCAAAAGTTTAACTTTTACAACGCTAATTTAGTTGTAGGGGCAAGCGCTGATTTTAGTCCAAATGAATATGGTGCAAGATACATTGAGATTTCAAAAAACAATTCAGGAATATATAAAGACTATGAACCTACAGACAGTTTACTCGCTGATTATTCTGCTAATATATATAATACGGCTATATATGCTCAGTTCAAATTGGAGCCTATTCAAAAACTAAAGGTTCTTTTTGGAATGAGATACGATAATTTCATGTATGTTTTCGATAACAACCTTGGCGGTAATTCGTTTACATCTGTTGAAGATGGTGAAAACATCTTTTCTAGAATAATTCCAAAAGTAGGTGCAACCTATCAAATAAACACACATATAGGTTCATACGCTAATTTTAGTCAAGGTTATGTGCCTCCTCAGGTGACAACTTTATATGTAGGTAACGATATACCCTCCTTAAAACCAGTTTTTTATGACAGTTACGAAGTAGGGGGGTGGGCGACTTTCTTAAAAGACAAAGCAAAGCTGGAGTTGAGCTTATATAGAATGGAAGGGTTGAATGAAATTATTTCTGTTTTACAGGAAGATGGATCAACTGAAAAACAAAATGCAGGAAAAACATTGCATCAAGGAATTGAATATTCGCTCAACCTAAAAATCGGTAAGGATATATCGATGAGAATAAGCGGGACCAATGCGCTGCATCAATTCACCGATTATGTTGAAGCGGTTAAAGGGGAGGAAGTAGATTACTCCGGTAAATCAATGCCTCAATCGCCGGGATGGATTATGAATAGTCAGGTAACGTATAAGCCAAGCTATTTAAAAGGGTTTCGATCAAGTATAGAATGGCAGCACATAGATCGTTATTTTATGGAAAAGGGAAATACCAAAGTATACAGTGGGCATGACGTTTTAAATCTTAGGTTGGGATATGAGTATAAGTCATTTGAGGTTTGGACTAATGTTCTGAACTTAACCGATGAGTTATACTCAACAGTTGCCAGGGCAACAGCGTGGGGGCAATCTTACGCATTGGGCAGGCCAAGAAATATAAATATTGGTATCGCGTATAAATTCCAAAAAAAGTAAAATGAAAAACGGTTTTTACAACTTACTTTGGAAAAGTCATTTTTTAGCTGGAATTGTTGTTGTTCCGTTTGTTATTTTACTGTCGGTTACAGGGATAATTTATCTTTTTAAGGACAATTACGAAAAAAGCCTTTTGCAAAGTTATTCTGCTTATGAACCGAAAGGAAAAAGTTTATCCTATGAACAGCAACTTCATATTGCTCAAATTAATTGGTCGAAAACGCCAGAGGCGATTGTAGTTTCTAAAAGTCAAAATCAATCAACACAGTTTACATCGGGTAGGTTCTCTCACAAATCCTCTATGTATATAAACCCGTCCAATGGTGCTGTTTTAGGTAAGGTGAATGTTTCTGAAACCAATATGCATAAAGTTAGAAAACTACATGGAGAACTGCTTCTTGGTAGTTTTGGCACAAAGATCATAGAGTTGGTTGCCAGTTGGATGTTTGTGCTTATTTTGACCGGAATATATCTTTTTTGGCCAAGAGAAAGAGGGATAAAAGGCTTATTTACCATAAGAACCAAAGCATCTAAAAGAATTTTTTTTCGGGATGTTCACACATTTTTAGGGTTCTGGTTTTCATCGCTCTTGATTTTAATTCTAATGGGAGGTTTTCCTTGGACTGATGTTTTTGGGGCAGGCTACAAGTGGATTCAAAAATCAACCAGTAGTGGTTTCCCCTCAACATGGCAGGGAAAAGGCCTGAAGTCAAAGGAAAATCAATCCACGGCAATTTCTTTGGATATAATGATTCAGAAAGCTGAGGCATTAAACCTGGATGGAGAGGTCAGCCTGAGTTTTCCTGAATCTTCAAATGGTGTTTACACTGTAACCAATCAAACAACAAATTTTTCCCAAATGAAAAGTATTCATTTTGATCAATACACAGGTAAAATCGTTGCTCAAAACTCATGGGCTGATATTGGTTTTATGATGAAATCACGCCTTTGGTTAATGGCCTTTCATCAAGGGAAATTTGGAATATGGAATTTTGTGTTAATATTGGTCACCGCTTTAGCGTTAACTTTTTTGAGCTTTGCGGCTATTTTTTCATATTCCAAAAGAAAAACAGAAAAAGGATTTAACCTAAACGAAAATGTAAAAGTGAGAATTTCATTGGCTCCAATTATTGTAATTTGTATACTGGGAGTTGTTTTACCCCTGTTTGGAATTAGTTTGGTGTTGATGTTTTTCATGATCAGTATTTTTTCTTTCACCAGAAAAATTAGACATTCAATAGTAAAGGTTTCCTAGAACTATAAAAATATTGAGTTTATTCATAAAATCAACTGGTTTATTTTTCTTAATGCAACTTTGTTGCATTAAGAAAACAGTTATATATTTGTAGTTGATTTTGAGTACAATATTGAAAATCCTTATTTACATAAATTTAACTGTTTTTTCATTGAATCTTGTTGCACAAACTGATTCTTGTATTTTTTCACTGTCGGGAACAATACTCGATATTGAAACAAAGGAACCTGTTCCATATGTTTCTGTTGTAATTCAAGAAGCGGATAAAGGAACTATAGCAAATGAGCGCGGTGAGTTTGTTATAAATGGGTTGTGTTCTCAAAGCAATACCCTGATTATTTCATGTCATGGGTATTGTGATTCTGTTTGTGAGCATAATCATCAACATGGAAAAGTTCCTCATATTTATCTAAGACAAAAGGTAGTTGATGTTGCTACAGTAACCATAAAAGCTCAGGTGAGCAAAAAGAAAGGTACTGAGTCAATATCTCAAGTTAAAGTTGATAAATCACAACTAAAAAGCGATCCAACGCGAAGTTTGGCTTCAGCCATTGTGGATAAGCAGGGGGTTTCACTTACTTCTGTAGGTGCCAACGTTCAGTTGCCTGTTATTCACGGCCTATATGGAAATCGAATTTTAATTTTAAACAATGGTTTAAAACACGGTTTTCAAAATTGGGGAAAAGATCATGCTCCTGAAATTGATATTTCGACTGCAAATAAAATTACAATTATTAAGGGGGCGGCAGGCGTCCGCTTTGGGCCTGAAGCTCTGGCTGGAGCAATTATTGTTGAACCCAATCCATTATACCTGAAAGAACCTTTCTATGCTGAAGTGGGTATGGGGTTTCAAACTAATGGACGAGGATACAATTCTAGTTTTGAAGTTGGCCAGGGCAGGAATAATTGGAGTTGCTTTTTGAATGGAAATCACACGAAAATTGGCGATAGAAATTCTCCCGACTATATACTTACTAATTCTGGTAAGGAGGAGACGTCTTTGGGGTCAGGAATTCGGTACAGGACTAAAAAACTAGATTTCAAAGCATATTACAGTTTCATTGATCAAAATTTAGGATTACTAAGGGCTTCTTTTTTCCACAGCGCAAATTCGATTCGTCGGGCGTTTGCTGCTGAACAACCAGACGCTGCTTATATTTTACCTTTTTCATACGCGATAAACGAACCGAATCAACTGACTCAACACCATTTGGCCAAAGGGAAGGTGAAATGGACATACTCCGATCACGGAAATTTGACATTAAGAGCTGGAAAACAACTGAATAAAAGAAAGGAGTTTGATGTGAGAAGAAACTCCAGTAAGCCAATTATTGATTTGGATTTGATTACAAATGATGTACAATTAGAATGGAATCATCCCGATAAGTTTGGGTTGGATGGAATGATTGGAATACAATATTTTTATCAGGATAATGATAACAACCCTGGAACCAATACAACGCCTTTTATTCCAAACTATAACACAGGAAGATACAGTGCTTTTTTGGTTGAAAGTAAGCGAATAGGAGAACATGTTGTTGAAGCAGGATTTAGGATTGATTACGAGTCTAGTAATGTCAGAGGCAGAGAAACTAACCAGGATATTTTTCGAGACGAGTATTCGTTTACAAATCTAACATCATCCATTGGATATGTTAAAAATTTCAAAAAAAGTAACTCTTTCAGAACGAGTATCGGAAGTGCTTGGAGAGCCCCCAATATGGCTGAGTTATTTAGCTTCGGTCAACATGGGTTTAAAAATTCATATGGGTTACTTCGATACTACTTTGATGACGAAAGCAAACTTAAAACCGATCAGGTAATTAATTTAAAAGAAAGTAGTGTTACACCTGAAAAAGGGTACAAATTAATTAATGAATTAAAAATTAACAATAAACTACAATCACATAGTTTTGCTTTTTATTCGCACTATCTTTCAAATTTTATTTATTTAAGACCATATGGTTTAATAGGAACATTTAGAGGTCCTCAACCAACTTTTATATTTGATCAAACCGATGCGCTTTTTTTAGGGTTTGATTATGACTGGAAGGCACAATGGTCGAAGTTTGTAGACGGAACGTTTGGTATTAGTTATTTATGGTCAAGAAATATTACGGATAAAGAAACTTTAATTAATCAACCCCCTGTAACCGTTAGTTATAAATTAATTTGGAAGCAAAAAAAGTTTTGGAAGTTTAGTTCCTCACGAATACTGGTAAAACCTTTCTATCGATTTGAACAATTTCAAGCCCCAAGAACTTTAACCCCGGATCAAATTATCGATGGAGAAGAGGTTATAACTGCAACATCTGAAATTTTTGATTTTAAATCGGCTCCGGAAGGATATTTCATGTTTAGAGTTTCCTGGGAGTGCGAATTGAAAAGATTCAGGGGCAGTATAACGATAAATAATTTATTAAACACGAACTACAGAGACTATCTAAATGAAATGAGATACTTTGCGGACGCGCCGGGAAGAAATATACTTTTCAGTCTTAACTATAAATTTAATGCAAACAATAAATAAATTTTAATAATCAAATCAATCTAAATATTAATAATTAAAAATCAGAAAAATGAAAAAAATGAACAAATTCAGAAAGTACAGTATGATTCCTATGTTGGCAGCTGCTGTATTATTAACGGGATGTGAAAAAGAAGAAGAAGAAGTGCCAGAGGAAGAGCACGACCATGAAGTGTTTACAGATGTAAAGTTGATATTCACGAATACTCAAGATAGTAGTGATGTTGTAGAAGCGTTAGCGCAGGATCCGGATTATGAGGGGATAGAAGATTTGAAAGTTTTAGATGCTATTAATCTAAAGAAAAACACAGCATACACGCTTACCTTTGAAATTTTGAATGTACATGAGGATGAACATGATGATCACGAAGACGACCACGATGATCATGACAATCATGAAGGAGAGGAGCATGAAGACGATCACGATGATCACGATGATCATGACGATCATGACGATCATGACGATCATGCTGAAGATATAGGTGCGGAAATTGCTGAGGAAGATGATGAACATCAATTCTTTTTTGCTTTTTCAAATGACGCATTTGCTGATCCAGCTGGAGACGGTAATATCGATAATGCTTCTGATGCAATAAATTATAATGACGCTGATGATAACGGAAATCCTGTTGGATTGAGTACCAGCTGGGAAACGTCTTCATCTTCTCTATCGAATGGGGAGTTCAGGGTTATGCTGCAACACCAGCCTGGTGTAAAAACAGCCAGCTCTGGAGCTAACGATGGCGATTCAGATTTTGATTTGACGTTTGTGTTAAATATTGAATAATAAATATCGAAGTAATAGTAACAAAGAAAAAGCCACTGAATTCATTCAGTGGCTTTTTCTTATATGCTCGGTATTTTTTACATACACAACTTTAAGAAGGAGTCTCTTTGACTTTGTTCATTAAATTCTCCTCCATATTCTATTGTTACCGTTGAGCTTGATTTGTCTTGCACTCCTCTTGTAGAAACACACAGGTGATCTGCATCTATTATTACAATAACACTTTCCGTGTTTAAGGCGGCTTGCAATTCCTTAAGTATTTGAATGGTCAACCTTTCTTGAACTTGTGGTCTTTTTCCATAATACTGTACGATTCTATTCATTTTTGATAATCCAATCACCTTTCCTGAAGAAATGTAACCAACGTGAGCTTTTCCACGCATGGGTAAGAAATGATGCTCACATGCCGATTCAAATTCAATATTTTTCTCAACCAGCATTTTATTGTAGTTGTACTTGTTATCAAACGTGGAGATGGAGGGCTTGTTTTTAGGGTCAAGCCCACTAAACAATTCTTTAACATACATTTTTGCAACACGATACGGAGTTCCTTTCAAACTGTCGTCCTCCAAATCCAGACCTAAAGTTTCCATAATACCTTTAAAATATCCTTGTATTTTCTCTATTTTCTCTGCATCAGAGATTTCAAAAGCATCTGTTTTGAGAGGAGTCTCAATAGTCGTTAGTGCGTGATTGTCTCCAATTGTATCGTATATATCGTATTTGTTTTCAGCCATAACAATCAATTTGATGTTACTAAATTGTATTAGCAACAGTTTTTTTCACATTTACATAGTCTAATATTATATACATGCAATAAAATCAATGAGAAAGCCGGAATAAATACAGCGTGTTTGAAGATTGAAAACATTGCAAAATTTTCATTTAAAATCAATATTAACAGAGCAATCCAGCTAACTGCGAAACCGGACTTAAGTAGTTTGTTTTGTGAAGTTTTGAAGACTTGTTTTACAGCAATTAAAGAAATAATAATAAATAGGTAATCAATTGTTTTCCACCATGTTGGACTTTCGGAACAACAAGCGGCAGAACAGCTTCTCACGATAAAAACAAATGGAGTTGCGAAACAATGTAATAAACACAATCCACTGGCAAGGATACCAAAATAATCAGCTTTTTTTGCTGAGGTATAATTACTCAAGTAAAGACGCAGCATTTAGCAAAGGTATGGCTTTTTTTTGCGTACTGCAACAGCGTTGAAATTGCGTTTAATGGTATTTTTTTTTGATTTATTCGAGATTTTTCTATTCAGTAAATAAGTTATTGTTTAAATTCAGGGCATTATTACTTAAATTCAGTAACCATGAAATATGTTTATCGAGTATCTTTTTCAATAATTATACTATTTCTATTACTCATTGCATTAATGGTTGTTTTTAGTCCCTATGGAGAAGGGGGGCTCTATGAAAATCGTTTTTTACAATCCTCCATTAAAATTAATGCGACTAAAAAAAATGCTTATGAAGTACTGGGTAATTCAAATAATGCGAGAAAATGGTCTGTGTTTGTGCATCATATTAACACATTAAATTCGGATGAAATTACTGATGGTTCAGTGGGATCTTTAAGACGGTGTTATCAAAACGAAAATGAGCTTGGTTTAAAGTGGGATGAACAGATTATTATAAATGAGATTAACAAAAGAAGACGATTGTCCATATTTAATATGGTTGGCTTTGATATGAGTGCTGAAAATTTATTGACGGATCAGGTATACGAGGATATTGACGGTGGATGCAAATTGACATTTACATTATTTTTTGATTCAACAAAAGAAATTAGTTTAATTGATGAATTAAAAATGTATTTTGCCGCTTATACTGCTAAGGATATTTTTGATAAAAATTTAGTAAACATAAAGTATTTAATAGAAAAGGGAGATGATTACAAAAGGATTCATTCTTTTTCAAAACAATATTAATTGTGAGTTTAAGTAAAGACAGAGCGAAAAGAAGGATTAACGATTTGAAAAGATCCGAAAGTTTGAATGAGCTGGAACTTAGGATAAAAAACGAAAGAAAATCGGGCTCTGAAAAAATTTCAGGAGTCCCCACAGGTGGTCTTTATTCCAGAGATGGACAACTTCAAAGGTTGAAGTTTTTGAGGGAAAAAACCGGTGAAAACATACCTTTTTTGGAAGGAGAAAGTACATTTAATAACCATCAGCAGCTTGAAGGTAATATTGAGAACTTTATCGGTATGACGCAGGTCCCAACCGGAGTTATAGGTCCGTTAACTGTTCATGGAACCTGCGCAAACGGTGATTTTTATTTGCCGCTTGCTACCACTGAAGGAGCTCTGGTTGCATCTTATAACAGAGGTGCCAAGGCAACTAAACTGGCTGGAGGAGTTACTTCCGTATGTTTGATTGAAGGAGTGCAGCGAAGCCCTTTATTTAGGTTTGAAAATATAATAGAAGTAGGGAAGTTTGTTTTCTGGATTCTGGAACAACAGGGTCAGTTTGTTGAGCTGGTTGAATCTTCAAGTAATTTTGCTCAACTTGAAGATGTTAAAACGAATATAGAAGGCAATGAAGTTATTTTGACTTTTGAATACACAACAGGTGATGCTGCCGGTCAGAATATGGTTACGATCTGTACTAACAGGATATGTGAATATATTCTTGAAAAAAGTCCTGTAAAGCCATCTCGGTGGTTTATTGAAAGTAACTACTCCGGAGACAAAAAAGCGACAGCGCTTTCATTTTCAAATGTAAGAGGTAAAAAAGTAACGACTGAGATTAATATTCCCCGGGAAATAGTTGAAGAGGTTTTAAAATCCACACCTGAACTTATGGTTGAATACTGGAAATCATCAACCCTTGCTGTTATTCAAAGTGGCGCTATTGGAGCTCAGGGACACGTCGCGAATGGTCTCGCGGCATTGTTCTTATCCTGTGGTCAGGATGTTGCTTGTATTTCTGAGGCTGCAACAGGAATTACCAGAATGCAGATGAATGAAAATGGTGACCTTTATTGTGCAGTTACGTTACCCAATTTAATAGTTGGTACAGTTGGCGGAGGTACCGGACTGGGAACTCAAAAAGAATGTTTAAAAATGATTGGATGTTATGGCAAAGGGACCTCCAGGAAATTTGCCGAGATATGCGGAGCTTTGGCCCTTGCTGGTGAATTATCTATTGCTGCCGCAATGTCCGCAGGTCATTTTACACAAGCACACAAGGATCTGGGAAGAAAAAATGGAAAACAATAAGAGTTCATTTGTGAAGCGGTTATACATCTATCAAAGGGAGCGATTTCCCTTTGCAGGTTATATAATCTTAATAGGAGTTTTTACCTTTTCTGCAGCATCATATTCGCGAATATGCAGAGGGGAAGTTGGTTTTATTGACTGGAAAAACTATTTGATAGGCGTAATCACGACATTTTCTTTGTTTTTTCTCGTTAGAATATTTGATGAATTTAAAGACAAAGAAGACGATGCTAAATATAGAAAATACCTTCCTGTTCCAAGAGGGTTAATTTCACTGAAAGAATTAAGTGCAATTGGTGTCGCGGTTGCTTCTGTTCAACTGTTTGTTATTCTTTTTTTTCAGCAGGAGATGATTGTTTTATATGGAGTGGTAATGACATACCTTCTTTTGATGCGGGTAGAGTTTTTTGTTCCAAAATGGCTTAAGAATAATCAGTTGATTTATGTCGCTTCCCATATGATTATAATACCGTTAATTGATGTTTACGCAAGCGGTCTTGATTGGTTTTTAGAAGGTGCTGATGCTCCGATTGGATTGTTGTTTTTCTTCGCAGTCTCTTTTATGAATGGGATTGTATTGGAATTTGGAAGGAAGATAAAACCACCAGAATCTGAAGAGGAGGGAGTTTTATCTTACACAAAGTATTTTGGAACAAAAAAAGCAGTATGGGTTTGGATTTCTGTTCTTTCAGCAACACTATTTCTAAGTCTTGTAACCAGTTATTATGCCAGCTATGGCTTGATTGCCTATTATTTTTTTGGATCTGTTTTTCTGGTATGTCTTGTGCCGTCTTTCCTTTTTCTGAGAAGCCCTGGTTCAAAAAGTGCTAAGTATATTGAGCATGCTTCATCTTTGTGGACTGTTTTTATGTACCTGGGGCTTGGAGGAATTCCCATGTTAAGTAAATTGATATTGTGATGTTTATAGAGTCAGGACAAATTAAGAATCAGGACAATCCAAAAATTGGAGGTAAAGCAAGAAATCTTTTAAAACTGGAAAGTTTGAGAATGAACGTTCCTCCCTGGCTGGTGATACCAAGTGATGTCCTTGAGTCAACTCCCATAGACACTATTAATCAAGCGCTCAAAAGCCACCAGTTAATTATTGGAAATACTGATGCTCGATTTGCCGTTCGATCTTCTGCTATTGATGAAGACAGTGAAGAAGCTTCCTTTGCAGGTCAGTTTGAAACTTTTTTAAATGTTACCTCTCAAAATTTATTAAGCGCTATAAAAGAAGTTAAAAATTCTGCAAAAAGTGATCGGGTAAAGCAATATCGAA
>CEUK01172444.1_pt1 | contig 22888 bp, 17 predicted proteins | sample 356451 | NCBI WGS metagenome assembly CEUK01 (sample SAMEA2622843, study PRJEB7988) | marine metagenome | isolation source: saline water (ENVO:00002010), including
TGGTTTTGATTGTTTGAAATATCTTAGAGGAATGTTTGCATTCGCTTTATATGATTATGAAAAAGATCTATTATTTTGCGCAAGAGATAGATTTGGTATAAAACCATTTTATTATTTCAAAAAAAATAATCAATTTATCTTTGCATCTGAGCCAAAAGCAATCTTACCTTTTTTAGATCAAATTAAAACAAATAAACAAGCTCTTGCTGAATATTTTACATTTCAATTTAATTTGGGTAAAGGAACATTATTTGATTCTATTTATCAATTACAGCCTGGTCATTTCATAACTATAAAGCAAGGGAATTTTTGTATTGAAAAATATTGGGATATAAAATATGAAATTGATAAATCAAAAAATGAAGAACAAGTTAAATCAGAATTAAATAATTTACTTCTAGAATCTATTAATTTACATTCAAGGGGGGATGTTCCTATTGGATGTTATGTTTCTGGAGGATTAGATTCAAGCCTAATATATATTTTGAATAAAACAAATCCTAATTCAACTAATCATGCTTTTCATGGCAAATTCTCGGAACATGAAGGACATGATGAAAGTTATTATGCGAGTGAAGCGGCTAAATTCATTAATGGAAATTTAATCTCTAGAGATATTACTCATGAAGATTTTGAAAAAAATTTATACAAAATTATATATTTTTTAGATTATCCTTGTGCTGGTCCAGGTTCATTTCCTCAGTATATGGTAGCTGAATTAGCAAGCAAATATGTAAAGGTTGTCTTAGGCGGTCAAGGAGGTGATGAAATATTCGGAGGTTATGCTAGATATCTAATAGCATATTTAGAGCAATGTTTGAAAGCGGCAATTGATGGTACTTATAAAAATGGAAATTATATTGTGACATTAGAATCAGTAATACCTAACTTAGGTCTTCTGAGAGAGTATAAGCCAATGATTAAGAATTTTTGGAAAGAAGGCTTATTTGATTCAATGACTAAACGCTACTATAGTCTAATTAATAGAGCTTCTGAAACGCAAAATATAATTAACTGGGATGAACTAGATTCAGAATATTCTTTCACAGAATTTGAAAAAATTTTTGAGAACAGAAACAATATTAGTAAAGAAGCTTATTTTGATAAGATGACCCATTTTGACTTTAAAACTTTATTACCAGCTTTACTACATGTTGAAGACAGAATGAGTATGGCTCATGGTATTGAAACAAGAGTACCATTTTTAGATCATCAAATAATTGAATTTGCTGCCAAAATTTCTGCAGATATTAAATTTAAGGATGGTAATATGAAATATATTTTAAAGAAAACTTTCGATAAATATTTACCTAAAACAATATCTCAACGAAGAGATAAGATGGGATTTCCTGTACCAATGAAGCAATGGTTTAATAATGAATTGAAAGATTTTTGTGGAGATATTTTGCAAAAAATGCATAACTCAGATAGGGAATTCATAAAAAAAGATTTTCGAAAGCAGTTAAGTGATGATAGCTTTTCAAGAAGAACTTGGGCTTTACTCAGTTTAGAGTGCTGGTATGAACAATTTCATGATAGAAGTGCAGAGATAAAATTTAAATATTAAAATTAATTTCTTTTAATTGAATTTAGAATTTTATCTTTAGAATTTATAAGTATTTTTCAGAACCATATAAAAAGAAAGTTTTTTCATAAGAGTTAACTCTTTTTAATCTTTAAAAAAAATTTTTTCAGCCTTTTTCCATCAAAATAATTTATTAAAAAATTACTATTTCAAATATTTATTAATTTTTATAAAAGTTCTTTTAAATTAGTTTTAAATAATATTATTCAAATTTCTAAAATCTTTTGCAAAAAGGGATAACGTAATTAATTCTTTATTTTTAAATGTGTATATTCCCCTAATGTTCCAAATTTTTTAAAGTAATTTATACCCTCACTTACAGTCTTCTCAATAGAAGTAAATTCAATATTACCAAAATCTTCAAAAGTGCGACTTGGATCTAATAATATCGACTCTACATCATCTTCACCTAAATTTCTTATTTCAGGTGAGGGGTATTCAGTTATGCCCATTGCATTAACGACGCAATTGTATAGTTTTAAAATTTCTACATCCTTCCCAGACGAAAAATGATAAGCCCCATTTCCTATGCCATCACAAGCAGATATAACTTTTTTTGCTAAATCCTTTACAAAAACGAAATCCCTTCTTGATCTAGTTACAAAACATTTTTTTGAATCCTTTAATCTCTGATAAAAAATTGGCAAAGGACCAGCTACATTTCTTGGGCCAATAACATTTGCCAATCTAAATGTTACATAATCCAAACCAGATAGCTCTAAATATAATTCACTTGCAGTTTTTGAAATAGCATAACTACTTCCTTGTGGATTTCTTGGATGGTTTAAAGTTATTGGATTTTCAGATGGTTTTAACCCATAACATAAAGCTGTCTGGAAATATATAAATCTTTTTACATCATTTTTTTTAGAAGCATTAATTAAATTATTACCACCAACACAATTAGTTAAAGAATCGTTATACCAATCATCAGGATCTTTGTATGAACATGCCGCATGAACTACGCAATCAGGCTTGAAAGTTTGAAAAACTCCATCTATTAAATTTTTATTCGATATAGAATCTATTATCACTTCAAGATTAGATTGCTCTTTGAGATGCTCTTTACGGCCTGTAGCTAAGTTATCAATAACTATAACTTCATCTCCTCTTTCAAGAAGATATTCTGCAACATGAGATCCAATTTGACCTAAACCGCCAGAAATAATGCACTTCATAGATTTTTCAAGAAATTATTATTTATATCCATTTTATAGGCACAAGGTATGATTATTAGATATTCAAACTTTGATTTATTAATTATAAATAAATATATTTTTGATAGAATTTAAAAAAAGTCGTTTTAAATATTTAATATGGATTTTAATAAAATATTATTCTATTATTTTATTATTTTATTATTTTCTTCAGAAGTTTTATCGGAAAGCTCTAATGAGGACTTTAATAAAATATCAAACTACATATCCAAAGAAAAATTTTTCAAAGAAAATTTAAATAATAAATCTAACTTATTTTCTGAATTAAATAAATTAATAAGTAGCAATTTATCAGAAGATAAGATTAAAGATGATTTTTCATTTAATATTGAATCAAATTTATTTTATATAAAAGATAATAAAAATATATACACAGGGAATGTAATTTTAAATTACAAAGATGCAAACTTAAATTGTGATTACCTCGAATATGATATCAATAATAAAATATTAATAATAAAAGATAATATCATCTTCAGCAAAAATGATGAATTCTTTAAAGCAGATTTAATTAAATATGATCAAAAAAATAAAATAGGAAAAATTATTAATATATATGGGATTATAAGTTTTGATAACTTGCATACAAATTATTTTTCTAATAATAATGACAAGAATATCTCTAAAAATGAAATTAATAATATTTCACTGCAGTCAAAGAATAGTTTTAATTTTGAAAGAAATTTAGAAAATGATCAAAATTTTGGAATCTCAAAATTTGGAATAGATTTAACTACAATAGATAAATGGAGATTTCAATCAGATAAAATAGAATTATTTGAAAAAGAAGCAATATCCAAAAAAATGGTTTTAAGTAATGACCCTTTAAATCCTGCGCAAATTAAAATAATCTCAAAAAATTTCAAGGCAAGAAAAGAAAAAAAATCAATAAATTACTCTAGCAAATGGAATAATTTAATCATTGAAGATAAAATAACAATCCCATTAGGAAGTAAGTCAATTACTGATAAAAAATCAAAAACGACTTGGAGTGCTGGTTACGATAAAGATCTTAATGATGGTTTTTTCATCACGAGAAAGTATAGTCCAAAAAAGATAGGAGATAATTTAGAATTTAATATATCCAACGATTTCTTATTACAAAGAGCTTTCAAGGGAAAAAGTGAAAGTTATCCTATAAATAGTTCAGACATTAATGATATAGAAGTTAAAACTAAAGCTAATATTTATGATTTTTTTGGAATAAATAGTAAATTGAATGGGGAGTTATCTGATTTAGATATTGATATAGATTCAAACTTAAACTCTTTAAATTTTGATAGATTTCCAAGGAACTTTAAAACCAAAGGAATTATCTCAAAAAAAGTTAATTTTTCAAATATTAAAGATATTAATTTAGGAATATATGGTTCTTACAGAGAAAAAGTATGGAATATTAATTCCGGTAAATTTGAATTGTTATCTTCATACGGTTTACAGGGAACCAAGATTAAATCTTTTGAGAAGAATGGAATTAATAAATATTATTCTGGTGGTATTTCTTTTGGAAAATATAAAGGGAAGGCCAAACCCATAAGTAATATAAAGGAGAGATGGAGAACTTCATTATATGCACGAAAACAACTTATTTATCCATTATTAAAATTTAATGAGATTAACAATAAATTAAATAATTATAAATTCAAGCCTCAAAAACTTAACACAGGAATCAATTTTCTAACTGATTTAAGAATATATTCAACTTTTTATAATAATGATTCAAATCAAAATATTTTATATTTCAGAATGGGACCTAAATTAAGTTTTGGTCAATTAAACAAATATTTTTTAGACTTTACTGAAATTTCCTTAATAGGAGAACAAATTTATAGAAAAGGCGAAAGCCCCTTTTATTTTGATCATTGGCCAAAATATGCAACTAGATTATCAATAGATCTTGAGCAACAGCTTATTGGTGCAATTTCAGCTGGAGTAAAGACTTATTATTACTTAGAAAATAGTGATTCCAGTCCAAAAGATGATTTTTTTAATACTGAATTTAGAATAGCTTGGAATAGAAGAGCTTATAATGCAGAACTTTACTATAATCAATATACAAAAGTTGGTGGAATAAAATTTAGTATTTTTGGATTAGATTATACAAATAAGGATATACCTATTTATAATTTTAATTAATATTAGAATTTCCATTTTATAAAATTTTTGTTCAGTAAACTTGTATAGATTTTTATATTATTTTAGAATAAATAATATATTAAATTTTTATGATAGCTTTTATTACTGGCGGGGCTGGTTGTCTTGGGTCAAATATTGTTAGTCATCTTATTGAAAAAAATTTGAAAGTATATGTATTAGATAATTATGAAACAAGTACTCCAGATAGTTTATTACCAAATGAAAATCTAAAGATTATTGAAGGATCTATAACTGATTATGAACTAATAAGAAATATTTTTGAAGAATATAATCCAAATTATGTTTTTCATTGCGCCGCATCCTATAAAGATCCTAATGATGTTTTTAATGATATCAATGTAAATATTAATGCTACTGTAAATTTGATAAAAGAGAGTGAAAGTTTTAATGTAAAAAAATTTATAAACTTTCAGACTTCTTTATGTTATGGTGAGCCATATTTGCTTCCAATTCCTATAAATCACTATTTAAATCCAAAATCAAGCTATGGGATTTCTAAAACTGCAGGTGAATTATATTTAGCAAATTCAAGTTTAAATTTTTTATCTTTTAGATTAGCTTCTGTGTTATCGCCTAACCTAAAAGTAGGAGCTATTCCAACATTTTTTAAAAGAATTTCAGAGGGGAAAGATTGTTTTTGTACTAAGGCTGTAAGAGATTTTATTGGTTTAAAAGATTTTTTAAAGTTAATTGATATTTCATTAGATGATAAATCTCCAAATGGGATTTTTAATATTTCCTCAGGTGTTGGTATTTCAGTAAAGGAGATACATGATCAAATAGCCAACTTTTTGAAAGTTAAAGTAAAAAAAGAACCTGAGATTATTGAAATAGGTAGTGATGATATAGAGACTATAGTCTTAGATCCATCCGAAACGAAAAAAATATTAGGTTGGGAAGTAAGCACTACTTTTAAAGAAGATTTAGAAATTTTAATGAAATCCTATAAAAAAATAGGTTTAAATCAAGTTTATTCACATGTTAAAAATAGTAACGTCAAATAATGATCAGTAACTGTCTTATATTACATACAGATTATGAAGATAATGCTGATACTATTTCTAAACACTATAAATCTTTTGAAAATTATGGATCAATTTATTATCAAAGAATCAACTTAATTAAATTTAATAAAATAAAAAATGATGAATTATTAGAAAAATTTGATGCGATAATTATCCACTATTCTATTTATCTACCAACATTAATTGCTAAAAAAAATACTAACGCATTTAATAATTTAAAAAATTTTAATGGACAAAAGATTCTTTTTATTCAAGATGAATATAGACATATAAATAAAACAAATAATTTAATATTACTATTTGGTATTAACTGCATATACAGTGTTTGTTCAAAAAAATCAGCCAATGAAATTTATAAAGAATCAATAAAAAAGGGAATTTTAGTAAAAGAAACATTAACAGGGTATATTGATGAATTTAATGATAATGAAAATGACTTCAAATATCTAAAAACAATTGATGTATCATATAGAGGTAGAGATTTAACTAATGATTTTAGATATTTAGGAAAAAAGGCTTTTGAAAAATCTAAAATCTCAAAAATAAAATCTGATCTTAAAAAAAATGGCTTTACTGTAAATATATCTACTAAAGAAAAAGATAGATTATATGGCTCTGAATGGAAAGATCTATTAAAAAAAAGTAAGGCAACTTTAATAACTATAAGTGGTGCTTCAGTTTGTGATTTTACTGGAGATATATATAAAAACTTCCACAAATTATATGACCTTGGATATAGAGGGAAATTACTTGATGCTACATTTTCAAAATATGATGGTTTGATTGAAGCAACTGCAATATCACCAAGAGTTTTTGAAGCTACCTATTACAAGAATTTATTGATCGGTTACGTTGATAATTATTCTAATATTTTGAAAGCAGGAATCCATTATGTGGCACTTAAAAGGGATCATTCTAACTTAAATGAAATATTTAATATTTTAAGGAACAAAGAATTAACGGAAAAATATATTAAAAATTCTTTTAATGATTTAATTAGATCCAATAAATTCACTTGGAAAAGATTTGTACAAGATTTTGAAATAGATCAAAATTGTAGCGGAGGAAATATAAATAATGATTTAAAAATTGAATTTAAAAATTATTTAAGAGAAAACATGCACATAAATTCAGAAGATATAAAATATTTTTTAATAAAAAAAATAAAAAAAATATTGCCCTTTTTTATACAAATAATAGTTATAAATTTATGTAAACAAATAAAAGTATTAAATCATAGGATTAAATTTCTAATCCAAAGAATTTATAAAAAAATTATTTAACTAAAATCAAAATTTATATCTTTCTTCAATAAATTAATTCTAAATTTAAAATCTTGCCAAAAAATAATTATATAAATCCTTTAGGAGTCTCTTATTATTATTATACTTCCGACTTTTATAGAAATATGTCATAAGTAATTAATTAAAAGCAAATATATCGATAACAAATAGTACAATTTTTAAGCAAGATCTTATTTAAAGATCATAAATTAAAGTCAAAATTTTTAAAACACATTAAAATCAAACTAAATTAATTTGAAAATTTTAATCTCAATATTTTAGGTTTATTTTTACTACTCTACTATATTAATAATTACAAAATATCTAAATTAAAAAGTAATTTTCAATAATATATGAGCATTATGTTTTAAATTAATTAGATTGTGGTTTAAATTCTCATGGATATAATAGGAAAGAAGTTTTTAGTTATAGGGGGAGCAGGTTTAATAGGGTCTCACACAGTAGAGGAATTATTAAAAGAAGATGTTAAGGAGGTAATAATTTATGATAATTTCGTTAGGGGGACACAAGAAAATCTAGAAATTGCTTTAAAAGACAAACGATGTAAGATTTTTGGAGCTGGCGGTGATATTTTGCAAAATGATATTCTTGAAAAATCCTTAGAGGGTATTGATGGGGTTTTCCATTTTGCTGCATTATGGCTACTTCAATGTCATGAATTTCCTAAATCTGCATTTAATGTAAATGTACAAGGCACCTTTAATGTTTTAGAAGCATGCAGAAAGGCAAATATAAAAAAATTAGTTTATTCATCATCAGCTTCAGTTTATGGAGATGCCTTAAGCGAACCCATTACAGAAACTCATCCTTTTAATAATAAAAATTTTTATGGCGCTACAAAAATTTGTGGCGAGTCTATGCTAGCCGCCTATCATCATAGATACAATTTAAATTTCGTGGGTCTAAGATATATGAACGTTTATGGCCCCAGGCAAGATTATAGAGGTGCATACATAGCGGTAATTATGAAAATGCTAAATAATATTGAAAATAATAAAAGTCCCATAATTTATGGAGATGGTAATGAATCATTTGATTTTATTTTTGTTGAGGATTGTGCAAAAGCAAATATTTGTGCAATGAAATCATCCTCAAAGAATGGCTTCTATAATGTTGGTACAGGAATAAAAACATCTCTTAAAGAAATCGCAGAGATACTTTTGAAACTTACAAATTCAAATTTAAAAATAAAATATATACCTAGAGAACAGAAAACCTTTGTAAAAAATAGAATTGGATGTCCTAAAAAAGCATCCAAAGAAATAAATTTTAAGTATTCAGTAAAACTAGAAGATGGTCTTATAAAATTACTTAATTGGAGAAAAAAACATCTTTTGGAAAGCATCAAGAACTAATTTGGAAAATAATTGAAAATTATTTTAATGTTGATTATTTAATAAAAAAATATTTTTATATTTTTAAATTTTCGGTATTACCCTGTTCAATAATACTTCCTTTTTCTAAGATTATATATTTATTACAATAGTTTTTTATAAGCTTTAGATCATGTGATGCAAATAAGACTATTCCAGATTTTTCAAACAAATATTCAATACGCTTTCTTGCTTTATCTATAAAGTCTTTATCGCCTGCCCCCATAACTTCATCTAATATTAGAATTTCTGGATCTTCGCACACGGCTATAGAAAAAGCTAGTCTTGCTATCATACCGCTAGAATAGGTATAAACTGGTTGGTAAATTGCGTCCCCAAGTCCAGAGAATCTTATGATCCAATCAATCTTTTTTTGTGATGGAATTAATATCCAATTGAGTGCATAAATTAATTTAATATTTTCAATACCTAAAAGATCCTGTCTAAGTCCACATCCAAAAGATAGTAAACTTGTTACCCTACCATTTATATCAACTTGTCCTTTATTAGGAAGGTATATTCCAGAGCATAATCTAAGTAAGGTTGATTTTCCTGATCCATTCCTCCCAAGAATACCTAAGGAGTCTCCTTCTTTTAGTTTCAGGCTGATTGATTTAATAACCTCAACCGAAGAAGGTTTGTTCTTATTATTTCTGAAGATAGTATTAGCAATAGCTGCTCTTAATGAACTAGAGTAATTTTTTAATTCGAAACTCAAAGAGACGTTGTTAATATCTAAATAATTCATATTTTTATAGTTTTTTGACTAAGTATCTTGATAATGGATTCTTTCCTGAATCAAAAATTAATTTAGTGATAAAAATAGAAATTAAACCTAATAGAGAAAAATTAAAGAAGGTTGAGATTTGTACATTTATCCCACCTCTATATATATTTAATAGATGAGAAAAAGGATTTATTAAACTTATTAATTTTAGTAGACCTCCACTTTTTTGAGGATCCCACAAAACAGGGGTAACAAAAAGTAAACATTGCAGTCCTACTGTAATAGCTTGCGTTAAATCCTTATATTTAATACAGTATCCAGATAATAATATACATATTGGGACTAAGATTAAGGAACTAACGAGAGCTCCAAATATTGTTAAAAATATTTGTACTGGAATTAATAAATAATTATCAGTATTAAGTAAAAAAACTACAGTTAAGAAAGGTACATTATGAATCCAAAGTAAAAATTGTGAATAAACACCACTTACAACATAAACCCATAAAGGACTTTTAAAATTTAATGCAAATTCCTTAAATTTTACAAATGCGTTACAAGATTCTGTTATTGTATTAACAATAGTTGTCCAACTAATAATTCCTAAACTTAGATAAACAAAATAATTTTCGGTTTGAACCTTCAATATTCTAGAATATACCACATATAAACCTAAAATAACTATTGCATTAGCTGCAACGACCCAAAATGGTCCCATTGGAGAAAGGCGATATTTGGCTAAAATTTCTGAGAAACCTAGATGATGGATAAATAATGCATAATTTTTTAATTTTAATAATTCCTTTTTTGACTTAGCTCTCATTAACAATTTTCTTTCTTTATCAAAGTATATCCTATTGCTCTTAATAAAAAAAATATATCAATATTATAAAATAATAACATATGAATTAATCCCAAAAATTAACCTCTTATTAATTATTATTTTAAAGATTAAAAACTTCTAAAATTGAAACTATTAATAAATAAAAAATATCAAAATCTTTATAATCAATACAAAAGAAATATTTAAATTTTTAGAAGTTATTTTATATTAAATTTCAAATTCAAATAGTACTATTAAATATCAAATATTTCATTTTTATTATTTTATTTCTTTCAAATTGAAATAAATCACTTAATATTTTATTGACTGTTAAGGGATGAAAATATAAAATTAATTGGTAAATTTTTAAAAACTGAATTAAGTTTTTTCTTTTATTAAAATTTAATCTTAAAAGATATATATTACTATGGATAAAGACAAAGTAATATCAACTTGTTTGATAATACATATAGATTATGAAGAAAATGCCTCTACTATAAGTAACCATTACAAGAGTTTTGAGAAATTTGGATCAGCTTATTATAGAAGAATCACATTAGATAGATTTATCTCTTTAGAAGAAAAATATATAACATTATTTGATTGTATTATTTTACATTATTCAATTTACTATCCTATGTTTTTAAGAAAAGAGTATGACATTTGTGTCTACAAATTGATGCAGTATAAAGGTTTTAAAATTGCATTTATTCAAGATGATTATAGATTAATAAATAAGATGAATGATATTTTTATTTTATTAGGTATTAATTCAATTTACTCAATTTTATTAAAAGAAGTACAAAAAGAAGTCTATAAAAAGTCTATTAATAATGGTATTGATACAAAAGAAACTTTAACTGGATATATTGATGAAGTGAGTTTTCGTCCTTTGTTCAATCCAAAAGAAAAAGTTATTGATGTTTCATACAGAGCTAGAAATTTAAAAGATGGATTTGGCTGGTTAGGTAAAAAAGCATTAGAGAAGGCAAAAATCGCAACTATTAAAGATCATCTTAATAAAAATGGTTTTATAACTGATATTTCACTTCTAGAAGAGGATAGATTGTATGGAAATGAATGGAATGACTTATTAAGTAAAAGTAAAGCTACACTTATTTCTATAAGCGGATCATCAGTTTGCGATTTTACTGGCGAAATTCAAGAAAAATATGAAGAGCTTTACATGAAGGGGATTAGAGGTAAGGAATTAGAAGATGTCTACTCGAAATATGATGGTCAAATTGAAGCTACTGTTATTTCACCAAGGGTTTTTGAAGCAACATTAAATAATGTTCTTTTAATAGGTTATGAAGATCATTATTCAAACGTTCTGGAAGCTGGGAAACATTATGTGGTACTAAAAAGGGATCATTCAAATTTGAAAGAAATTGCTAAAATTCTCAAAAATGAAAAATCAAGAAATAAATATATCGATAAAGCTTATGAAGATTTAATTTTATCAAAAAAATATTCTTGGAAAACATTCGTTACTAATTTTGAAAATGAACAAAATATTGTAGCTCCTAATAAAAACATTAAGTTAGAAATTTTAAAAAATATGAATGATAATATACCAGTAGATATACCAGTAGAAATTCCAATAGTATCAAATATAGTATCAAATCAGGAAGCTTCTTATAAAAATAAGTTAAAATCCATAATCAAAAAATATACATCCCTTTCTATCAATAAAGTTAAAAAAATAATGATGAGAATATATAAAAGACTTAATTTTTTTAAATAATTTTATAGATAAAATAACAAAATATTTATGGTGTTTTTATTAATTCTAAAAACTTTAATCTCGCATATTGAGAAAATTGATCTGAAGAGCTTAAGGAAGCTATTTTTAATATTTTTTCATGGAATTCACTGTAGCCTGTTGCAACTTCAGGTCCAACTAGGCAAGGATATACTATTCTAGTTAGATAATCATAAACTCCAGTATGTGAGATATTATTAATTTTAAAATATTGTTTAATTATCTTTTCAAATTCATCAAATTTAGAATAATAATTAATAGAAGCTGGTTTTAACTCTGAAATTCCAATCTGATTTCTAAGAATATTTAAGTTATTAAATCCTTCCAAAAAACCTTCTAAAAGTAATAATTTTCCATTTGTATTTAACTTTTTTTGAATATTTTCGATGGCTAATTTTTGTTCTTCAATAGAACAAAGATTAATCAAAACTCTAACGCAAATAATTAAATCATATTTTTTATTATCCACAAAAGGTTCTAATATATTTTTGACAAAAAAGTAGTTATTTTTCTCTCCATAAACTTCCTTGGCTTGCAAAATCATTTTTTCAGAATAGTCACAGGAATCAACTTGTGAGCATCTATTTCTTAATTCAGAAGTAAGAAAACCATTTCCGCAACCAATTTCTAATATAGTTAAATCTTCATTTAAATATTTAAAGATGAAATCATTCTCAATTTTCCTTTGAGCTAGATCATCTATGTTAACTTGTCTTGGATCATTAACTGAGATTGGTCTTTGATCCCAAAACAAATCTGTGGCTGATTTATCTCTCATTTTTATAAAATATTTGATTCATTGATAAATCTTACTACACATTCTGAATAATACTGATGACCTAACACTGATAGATGTAATAAATCATTTCCACCCAATAAATATTGGGAATATTTTGACTCATCTATTTTTGCAAATTCTTCCTCGATATCTAATAAGAAAGTTTTTTTATTACGGCTTACTGATTTTAGTATTTTATTATATTCAACTCTATGATCTTCAAAATAACTTCCGTCGATTAATTTATTACTTTTCAAAGTCCTATGACTAGTTTGAAGTACGATTTTTTTAACACCAAAATTTCTTGCTCTATTAATCATTTCTTTCAAATTTGCTTCATAAGACTTTGGAGAAACCCTATTCATCCCTTTGTCTGTATCCCATTTATTACAATCGTTTAAACCAAATTGAATAAAAAGCAAATCTGGATAATAGTCCTGAACTTCATATGGAAATCTTTCTAGAGCTTGCCTAGTTGTTTGACCAGATATTGCATGTGTATAAGAATTAATATTCTTAAAATTATTTTTAAAAAAATTATTGACTATATATGTCCATCTTTTATTATGATCAACATATTGTCCATATGTAATAGAATCTCCAAAAAAAATTATACAAGACATAAATTAACTAAATAAATTAAGATCATATCATCTTGATAATATATCAAAAAAATTTTTAGAAATCTTAATAAAAAATTTTTAAAAAATATTTATTCAGAATTACTAACAACAATTATCAATAGCTCTCACATAATATTTAAAGTGATTTTTTTTATTTAATAGAATTTCTTTAAAGCAGGTATGGGAAATAAATTCTAAAAGATCATTATTTTTTAAATAAGATTGAACTTCCTTGATATTTGAACCGTCTCTTTCCAATGGAATATAATGTTTATAAGGCATTAAAAGATTACTCCATTTACCAGGAAATAATATTAAAACAGTAGCAGTACTAATAGCTTCAAAAATTCGTGGAGTTAAAATCCTATGAATAATATTCCCTTCTAATTTTGCTAAATATTTTTTATAAAAAAGGGATTCACGATTCGTCTTTTTTTCATTCATAAAGTCTTGTAATTTATCAATTAAATTACCATCAAAATCATAAATTGAGGCACCTCCTTCAGTAGCCAATGTTGCTTTAGATAATTTATTAAGAAGCTGCCAATTAGGTCCATATAATCTATCTTCATCTCTTGAGGATATATCTAAATTTAAATTTTTTGTTTTTCTTTTTACTAATTCACCAATAAAAGATTTCTCTTTTGAGACTATTCCTGTGGTTATAGGAAGATTTTTACCTCTATAAAATATATCATTGGGCCTCAGACTAAAAGGGACCTTACTTTTATAATTACTAATAAATTTATCGGTAACATATCCTGGTAATGTAGTTACAATCTTATCTAAAAAATCTAGATTTTTACTATAAACATTTTTTGCATTATTTTGACTAAGGGAGGAGAAAATGACCTTAATGCCTAATTTATGAATCATAAAATTTATTTGTTTAATCCATCTATATTCATCTTGAATAATCAATATTTTATTTCCTCTAAAATTAATTAGAAATTCTTTCCATTCATTACTTAAAAAATTTTCAAATAAAATACATATAGAATAATGTATTATTATCGAATCAAATTTAAAATCTTTAAATAAAATCTTTGGATTTCTGAAACATCTCCTTGGATTAGCTGTAAAAATTTTATGGGAAGAATAATTGTTTATAGATTCTATATGATCCTTTATTGCACCAGCCCTTTGAAAAGTATCAGCTAAAAACAAAACTTTTTTTTTATTACTTAATGATTTCTGAAGTAAATCTAAATTTAAATATTGAGTCATCGATAATTTAGAAATTCATTTCAACTATACAAATATGTCTTCCATTTTTATAAAGTGATGCTTCTTTAAGATCAAACAATTCACTATTATAGTTTAATATATTTTTTTTAAATTTATCAAGTATCAAAATTATATTTTCAAAGTTCCAAGCCTTACAAAAAATAATCTCATCTGCATCTACTCTTTTGGTTTTATAAAAATTATTTTCATACCAAGTTAGACTTAAAATAATTTTTTTAGTTTTGGATTTATATTTATTAATAAATTCCTCCAATCTTTGATCAACATTTGGAAATAAATCATTCGCAATTATCAAGTCATAATTTTCAATATTAATTTCATACCAATCTCTTTTTACTAAAACTTCTTTTAAACTTTCAGAAAGGTTATTCTCATTATCAAGAGCAAGAATATCAACCAATTTGTAATTTACATTATTCTTATAAATTCTAGTAAGAGCTGAAACACCTCCTCCAATATCAAGTACTTTTAAAGACTTATTTTGATTAAAAATAATCTTTTCATATAATTTATAAGTAATATATCTTTTAACCGGATCTCTGATAAGCCAATTTTGACATTGAAAAAGATGATCATTTGTTTGACTTTGTTTTTCCAAAATTTCTAAAATAAAATCTCTTTGAAGGTATTTATCTAAACCTAATTTTGATATTTTAAACATTATTTTAATACTTAATTATATATTTGATTAATTTTATAATTTTACTATAGAATGATTTAAATAATTTCTTATGGAATTTTGAAGATCTATCTAGAATACCATAAAGAAGGGGTTCTCTAAAATTTCAGAAAATGAAAAATTTAATTTATTTTAGAGAAACTGAAAATAATAATTTTTATTTTAAGGATATAAATAATATACATTTTTCTATTAATTCTTATAAAAGATTTAATTTAGACTTTATCTATTCATATCTCAATACAATTAACTCTCTAGGAATAGATTTACTCACATATCAGAAAATACTTAAATCCAAAAAATTATTAAATAAGATTATAAAAAATAGAATTATTGTTTATTTATTTTTTACAACCTCAGATTTATATGATTTAAGTATATCTAAAGAACTAACACCAAATTTTATTATTTTTAAATATACATTTATTATTAACTCTGCAGAAATAAATAAATATTTTATGAATTTGGATTCAAGTAATCTTTTATTTTACACTTTGACTAAAAAAAATCTTAATGTTTTTTTGAATGATTTAGAAAATAATCAAAAAAATATAATCTTTAATAAGAAAGATAAACTAGAAAACACATTAGAATTTCCTCGTAAAGCAAAAAAATATTCAGATTTTTTTTATTTATTAAATAAATTAATTCAGGTTATAAAGAATAAAAAAAATAAAAGATCAAGTTCGAATCATAAAATCCTATTAAAAATTTTTATAAGAAAACTTTTAAAGAAATATACAATTTTAATGAAATTCTTATATCGATTTGAATTCAAGACTGATACTCTAAATGAATACTATATAAAATGGAAACTTAAAGCATACACTCAATCAATTACATTGAATTCTTCCAAAACTTTTATTAGTTATAAATTAGTTATAGGGTTTTCTTTAAAACTTTTTTATTGGATAATTGTATTTTGTTTAGTTATATCATCTGACTATATTTCTATAAATTATAAGAAACTAAAATATTCATTTATTAAAGAAAGAAAATTATAATTTAAATTCTTTATAGACTTAAACTTTTCATTACTTCTTCAATAAGATATTTCTTATAAATTTCATTTCCTGACTTTGAAAGATGAAATCCATTTGCAATAAGCAAGTTATTAAGGTTAAATTCAGAGTTTTCAATTATTTTAATCCACTCTCTTTCAATATCTATAAGATTTAAACTTTCTATTTTATCTTTTAACTTATAAAAAATTTTTCTTATTACTTCATTATATTCTTTATTTCTAATATCATAAGATTTTTCAAGAAGTGTAGGGTGGTTTGTAAGAATAAAAATTTTCTTAGGTTCTTTTTTATAAATTTTAATTAATAATTCTTCAATATTTGACTTAAATGAATTAGGCATTACTCTTTCATAATCACTTTCTGTTGCCCACCTATTACAATCATTTAATCCAAATTGCACCATGACATATGCAGGGCTTTTAGATAAAACATCATAATGCAATCTATTAAAAACAAGTCTTGATGTATCACCATTAACTCCATAATTCATAAGAGTTATATCTCTATTATTAAGTTCGATAGATAAAGAAGTTAACCAATTTTCAAAATTTCCTATATGTTGAGAAGAAATAGAATCAGAAATAAAATGAAATCTGATTTGATTTTTCCAATTAGAGGTTTTAGACATTAAGTTATAAATTATTAATAGATTTCTATTATAGAAAAAAATATTTATGTTAATTATTTGTTTTAAATTCTAAAAATAATATAGTTTGATTTAAAAATTAATAATTACTACATTAAAATATAATTGCCAACTAAAATTCTTTATGAAAATAGCAATAATTGGAAGGGGTTCTATTGGCTATACATTAGCTTATAATCTAATTAATTTATGCAATCAAAATAATGAGATTGATATTTATGGTGATGATAATTGCTCATTCTCAGCTTCAAGAGCAGCTGGAGCAATGTTAAATATCTTAAGTGAAGTTGATATTTTTAATAGTAATTCAAAAATATCTAAATTTAAATTAGAAAATCATTCAACAGCTATCCAAGCTTGGCATGATCTAGAAAATTCATTTAAAAACCATCAAATCTTAAAAGGAAACCTGATAAAAGGTGAAGGTACTCAAATACAAATAGATAATAATTGTGTGAACGAACTTGAAAAACTTAATTATGATGAAATACGTCTAAAAGCAAAGCAATACAGAATTGAAACAAGAGAATTCAAAAAAGGAACTTTTGTTTGTACTTTGATACCTCAAGAAAAATCTGTTGATTCGAATTTATATATGAATACTTTAGAATCTTTTCTAGAGAAGAAAATTAACTTTAATAGAAATAATGTAATTAAAATAGAAAAATCAGAAAATAAGTGGTTTGTATTTGATGATAAGGGTATTAAAAAATCCTTCACTCACATAATAGTAGCTGCAGGAAGTTGGAGTCAGGAAATACTTAAAAGAAGTAACTTAGCATCTGATATTAAAGTTAAAAGTTATTTTGGAATTGGTACAGCTTTAGATTTAAGTTCAGAATTTGATAACTATGAAATAAAGGAGAGAGACAGAATATATAGATCGCCAAATAGAGGAGGTACATGTGGTATACATTTTGTTCAAAGAAAAAATAGCTTTTACGTTGGTGCCTCTAGTATGGTTTGTAAAAAGCCTCATAAATTACCAAGATTGGTGAGTATTGAAAAACTAATTCAAGGCGCAAATTCTTTTTTAGAAATTGATATAGAAAGACTATCCTCTAATATTCTTACAGGCTACAGACCAGTAACTTCAGATTTCACTCCGATAATAGGAGAGATTGATAAAAATCTTTTAGTTATATATGGAACGAAAAGGGATGGATTTACCTGGGCACCTTATATTACTAAGCATTGTGCATTGTCTCTAATAAATCAAACTTCACCAGAATGGGAAGAAATTTTAGAAATTTGCAATCCTTTGAGAAAAATATATTCTGCTGGAGATCCTGAAAAATGTATTGAGAATTATATTCTTAACAAGAAATATGCTGCTTTACAACATGATAAATATATAACGAAAAAAGAAGAATCAGAACTTAGGAATATTGCGAAAGAAGCTCATAGAAAAATAGGTATTAAAAATTTTGGGATAGAGCCAGAATTAATTAATGTAATTTTTTATGGCAATTAATTTAACCCTAAAAATAAGAAATTTTTCAAAAATTATAATTTTAGAAAAAATAAATTCTATTAACTAATATTTAAATACAATTAGAACTAAGCAGACTCGAACTGCTTACCCCCTGCATACCATACAGTAGATAAAAGCTATGTAAATAAAAAAAATTAAAGGGTTTATGAAAGAAATTTTCATAGGGTAGTGGAGGAGTAAGAACAGTTTTCTAACCATTAAAAAGATTTAAGGCATCTGAATAAGCAAAAGGAGGTATTGCCATAGCAGCTATTAGTAAGATTAATAAGGTTTGATTTGAAATCCGTCAGCAATTCTTAAAAGATAGTCCCATTCTATTTGAGAATTTTTACTTTTTTTAGTATTTAAATTATCTATATGAATATATCTTCCTATTTATCTACTTTTCAATTAAGATTATATCTACAAGATTTAAGATTTTTCATGCGTATTAAAAAGTTCCTCAACAAAATATTAAAGAGAAAGAGGGTTTCAATAGCAGGAATTAGCAAAGTCGATATTGATCAAAATAGATTACTTGAATACAAAAATTTTAATGAAAATGAAATTAAAAATCATTACTACAATTGGTGGAATGATACCGCAAAACGCAATATAAATTGGGTCAAAGAAGGAATAGCTCATGAAAAATATTGCATGGATGAAAAAATAGATGTTTGGCATGTTGGCACAAAATTACATTATCACCCCGATCTCAAAAATCTACTCGAAAAGACTATAGGCTCTAAAAATTTAAATTTTAATAAAGGCGCTGATTTAGGCTGTGGAACTGTTACTTTTTTTGAATTTTTAGAAGTTAAAGAGCCTATTTTAATTGATATTTCTAAAGCTTATTGCAATTTTATGGCTTCTAAAGGGTGGAAAGTATTGAATGAAAATATTGAAAATTTATCTTTAGAATCAAGTTCTCAAGAAGTAGTAATTTGTTCGGATATCCTTGAGCATGTTCTTTCATGGGATAAAGCTATTAATCAGGTAAGAAGAGTATTATCAGATGATGGGATATTACTGGTAAATTTGCCATGGGAGCAAAATCTATCTGAAATACCTGCTGAGATAGGAGGTCACATTAGAACTTTTAATGAAAAAAATTTAAGTGAATATTTTACTGGATGGCAAATTTTAGCAACAAGTATTGTTGAAAAAAAAGTTAAGCCTAATTGTATCCCTACCATTAACTTGGTCTTGAAGAAAAAATTGAACCAGGAAGAACTTGATTCTTAAATTTCTGAATCTTTTAATAACCTTTAAAAACTTGAAAATTAAGCTAAAGAACTTAAGAAGAAATTATTAGAGAATTATGAGCAAAAAAAACATGATTCCTTAAAGAGAATGGTTGCAACCTTTCGGCAATAGTAATCTAACCATGAAAGCTAAATTTAATATTGAAAAACATCAATCAGCAGTTGAAAGTTATCTAAGATTTAATTCTGTAAAGTAATATAGAAATTAGGGACTTTACAAAAAATCTTTAAATAGATTAATAAGAACGATGTTTAGTCTTTGGGGCCATAGCTCAGCTGGTAGAGCACCTGCATGGCATGCAGGGGGTCAGCGGTTCGAGTCCGCTTGGCTCCACTTAATTTTCAAGTCATATCAATCTATTTAAAGATTTATTTCGTAACGTTCTTAAACCCCATAGTACTTTATAGCGTATGATTATTGATTTCTATACCTTTAAAAGTACCTAGAGATTTACAAGTTGTAGTATGATTTCTGCGACTTAGCTTAAGAGTTTCTTCTCTTATTTTAAAAGCATATTTGCTTTAAAAGCTTATTCCTTTACATAGGCAGATTTAAAACAAAAGCTTTTTTCAGTACTAATTCTTGTAATTCCTTTAAGTTATAATTAACTCTTAAGACGGATCACAATTAGAACTTATGATTGAGAAAAATAAAAAATTAATTATAATTAGAGGAGGCATCTTTGGTCTATAAATAGCAAGACAATTAATGGTGAGAGGCTATAGAAATTTAACTATTTTAGAGAAAAATGAATCTATTGCCCTACATCAATCATAAAAAAAATTAAAAAAGAGCAGTTAGTAATAGCGAGAATTTTATTAGAAATAAACTTATAAAATCTAAAAGGTTATAAATAAAATGATCACTTCTTTTACAAATAATATATCTTTAAACCTTTGCTCGAAAATAACTTCTATAAGAAATTATTATTCATCAAATCCCTCTATTGCTGCTATTAATTGCTTTTTCAATACTTAGTTATTTTTTTAATAGTAATTTCCAAGGGTAAAAAACTTTATTAGAATTGATAAGTTCATAATTTTCACTAAATTTATTAGAGGTAGTCCAAACAAAATTTCTGCTACTTAACTCTTCTAATTTATTAATCGATTTACCTAATTTAGGCATTTGCATCATTATCTTTATAATTTTAGAATCAGCATTATCATCAGAATAAGACCTATCTATAAAGATTGGAGTTTTTGAAAGATTTTCTGATTTAATCAATTCTTCACTAATAGTTCTTAATTCTTTTGATTTATCAGTAATTAAACCTGACTGTACAAGCATTATAATTAGTAAGTAAGGACCAATTATTGATAAATTAAGCTTTATCTTTTTATTTTTAATAAGAGAAAAAATAATCCAAGATAAACTAAACAAAGAAAAACCTATAGTCATAAAAATTTTTGCTCTCATATCGAGAACAATTAAATTAGTAAAGTTAAAAACCATTATTCCCAGTATTAAAATTAATGGTATTAAGATAAAATTTATTTTTTCTAAATAAAAAATCACATTTTTATGATCTTTTTCAATGATATATTTAATACCTAAAAATGAATTAATAGAAGTTAATGATAAAATCTGTAAAGGATAATAGGGAGTTTTTGTAGAAAAAAGACTTAGTAAAATAATTACAAATATTGGATAAAAAAATAGAAAATATTTTTTTAATGAATCCATTTTAAAAGATTGTAAGAATCCTATTATTGATAAAAATGTCCAGGGGAAAATATTAATTGAAAAATTCCATAAATAATAAAAATTTGATTTTGAGAAATTATTTTTTTCAGATAAATTAATCAATTTTTTATATATCCCTCCATATATTGAATATCCATATAATGAAATATATTTATAAGTCCATATAAGGAAAGGAAAGAAACCTATAATTAAACCAATCCAAAAGTACTTTTTATATATTATTTTAGAACTTAATAAAAACGGAGTAATTGCTACAAGCGGAATTACTGTTAAATAAGTTTTAAGCATCACAGCAAGCCCAATCCATATTCCAGATAATAAATAATAAATATTTCTATTAGTTTTAAAAGCTTTAATTGTACTTAATATTCCACAAGATATTATCGAGGCAAATACCATATCTTGTGTAGCCATATTTGAGTAACTAATCCATAAAAAAGTTGAAGATAATATTATTGGAGAATAAAAAGAATAGTGATCATTTAATAACTCTTTATGTAAATGATACGTAGCAAAAAGCATTAAAATTGAAAAAACAAATATTGGAAGATAAAGAGCAAATAATGAATTGCCAAAAATATTTCTTGATAAAGCTAACAGAAATTGTATTCCAATTGTCCTATCGTTTGTAATTGAATCCCACCACATTGGAGCGATCCAATTACCTTTTTCTAAAATCCATCTTGCTTGAATTGCATAAAACCCTTCATCGTAGGCTACGACGCTTCTTTTCCCAAAATATATGAATAATGGTAAGAAAATAAGAAATTTAGGAATAAGAGTATTATTTCTTACCTTCATATTTACCTTCTATATAATTTTTGTACAATTTTTTTTAAATAACCATTATTAAGATATTAATTTATACTTTACGCCAAACTGCTAATAATTTCCCTTGAATCATAACTTGATCGCAATCAATTTTTATTGGTTCATAATTAGGATTTGCAGCTTCCAGTGTTACTTCTCTACCTTTTCTAGAGAAATACTTTAATGTAGTGCCAGATCCTGGAACAAGCGCACTTACGATTGTTCCATTTCTCAAAGAACTAACATCTTTAATTGGCTCAATTAATACCATATCTCCATCAGCTATAAAGGCATCAACCATTGAATCGCCATTTACTGTAAGTGCAAATATATTACTTTTTTTTAGAACTTCACTTATATCAAGCTGTTCATTTAAATCAGAATAAGTTTCAACTAGTCCTCCAGCTGCAATTGATCCCATTATTGGAATACCATTATTTATGACTCCATTTAAAAGCTTTAAAGTTCTAGCTTTACCTTCTTGCCAAGAAATTAACCCTTTGTCTTGAAGATGCTTTAATCTGCTTTGAATTGGAGCTGGAGACTTAAGACCCATTGCTTGCATCATTTGTCTGATAGAGGGACTATGTTGAAATTTATTTATATAGTCTTCTATCCATTCATAAAGCTCAAACTGAGCATTAGTTAAATTTTCA
>CEUK01354183.1_pt1 | contig 22843 bp, 16 predicted proteins | sample 356451 | NCBI WGS metagenome assembly CEUK01 (sample SAMEA2622843, study PRJEB7988) | marine metagenome | isolation source: saline water (ENVO:00002010), including
ATCATTTAATGTATTGTTAAATGAACTTCAAGGATTAGGATTAAACATTGACTTAGATTAATTATAATATTAGTATTAACCTCATTATATTAAATAAAACATAATATGGCTTTTAGAAAAGACAATAAATTCAAAAGTGATTTCACAAAAATCACAATCAGCCTTGCATCACCTGAATCTATTTTAGAAAGATCACATGGTGAGGTGCTTAAACCTGAAACTATAAATTACAGAACGTATAAGCCAGAAAGGGATGGATTATTTTGTGAAAGAATTTTTGGACCAGTTAAAGATTATGAATGTCACTGCGGAAAATATAAAAGAATAAGATACAAAGGAATTGTTTGTGATAGATGTGGTGTTGAGGTAACAGAGAAGAAAGTAAGAAGAGAAAGAATGGGGCATATTTCTTTAGTAGTTCCAGTTGCTCATATTTGGTATTTTAGATCTCTCCCTAATAAGATTGGTTATCTTTTGGGGTTGCCAACTAAAAAGTTAGACCAAATTATTTATTACGAAAGGTATGTTGTAATACAACCAGGTACAGCTAAAAACGCTGAAGGCGAACCTCTTCAAAAAATGGATTTTATTTCTGAAGAAGAATACCTAGACATTCTTGATACTTTACCTCAAGATAATCAGTTTTTAGAAGATTCTGATCCGAATAAGTTTATTGCAAAAATGGGTGCAGAAGCTCTGCATGGTTTATTAGCAAATGAAGATTTAGACGCAAGGTCATTTGAGTTAAGGCATCAAGCTAATAATGAAACTTCACAACAACGTAAAAATGAAGCTCTTAAAAGACTTCAGGTTATAGAATCTTTCAGAGATGCAAACAGCAGAATTGAGAACAGACCTGAGTGGATGATTGTTAAAGTTGTTCCAGTTATTCCACCTGATCTAAGACCTTTAGTTCCATTGGATGGAGGTAGATTTGCTACATCAGATTTAAATGACTTATATAGAAGGGTTATTATTAGAAATAATAGACTTAAAAGGCTTATTGAAATTAAAGCTCCAGAAGTTATTCTTAGAAATGAGAAAAGAATGCTTCAAGAGTCTGTAGATTCTTTATTTGATAATTCAAGAAAATCCTCAGCTGTTAAAACTGATAAAAATAGACCACTAAAATCATTATCTGATAGCTTAAAAGGTAAGCAAGGGAGGTTCAGACAAAATTTACTTGGTAAACGTGTTGATTATTCGGCTCGTTCTGTAATTGTTGTAGGACCAACTCTTAAGCTACATGAATGTGGATTGCCAAAAAATATGGCAGCAGAATTATTCAAGCCTTTTATCATTAGAAAAATGATTGAAAGAGGTATTGTTAAAACGGTGAAATCTGCTAAAAAAATTGTAGATAAAAAAGAGCCAGTTGTATGGGATATTCTTGAAAATGTTTTAAAAGGGCACCCTGTAATGTTGAATCGTGCACCAACTCTTCACAGATTGGGGATTCAAGCATTTCAACCTAAACTAATTGAAGGAAAAGCTATTCAATTGCACCCTCTAGTTTGTACTGCGTTTAATGCAGATTTTGATGGAGATCAGATGGCGGTTCATCTTCCATTAGGAAATGCAGCTATTCTTGAAGCTCAGTTATTAATGTTGGCTTCCCATAATATTTTAAATCCTGCTAACGGAGCTCCTATTACTGTTCCTTCACAGGATATGGTATTGGGGTTATATTATATAACTAAAATTAAAAAGAATACTAAAGAAGATTCAGTTAAAGGTGAGGGAATGACTTTTTACTCTCCTGAAGAAGTTAAAATAGCATTTAACGAAAAAAGACTTGATCTTCATGCTTCTATTAAAGTTAAAGTTGATAATGTAGTTAACGGAGAACATGTTAAAGAATTAATTGAAACAACTACAGGAAGAGTTATTTTTAATGAATTAGTTCCTAAAGAAGTTGGTTATGTCAACCAATTGTTAACTAAAAAGAACTTAAGAGACATTATAACTACAATAATTAAAATTTCTGGTGTCCCAAAAACTGCTAAATTTTTAGATGACATTAAAGATTTGGGTTATTATATGGCTTTTAAAGGAGGATTGTCATTCAATCTTGGAGATGTTGTTGTTCCTGCAGAAAAAGATATTCTTATTACTAAAGCTAGAGAACAAGTTTCGGAAGTTTTAATGAATTATAATATGGGTCTTATCACTAATAATGAGAGATACAATCAAATTATTGATATTTGGACACATACAAACTCTAGATTAACTCATACGTTAATGGAAAAATTGAAGGCAGACCAACAAGGTTTTAATTCAGTTTACATGATGATGGATTCTGGCGCAAGGGGTTCTAAGGAGCAAATTAGACAGCTTTCAGGAATGAGGGGTCTTATGGCAAAACCTCAAAAATCTGGATCTTCTGGAGGTCAAGATATTATTGAAAATCCAATTTTATCTAACTTTAAAGAAGGTTTATCAATCCTTGAATATTTTATATCTACTCACGGAGCAAGAAAAGGTTTAGCGGATACCGCACTAAAAACTGCCGATGCAGGTTATTTAACAAGAAGATTGGTTGATGTTGCTCAAGATGTTGTTATAAATGAAGAAGATTGTGGAACATTAAGAGGTTTAACAGTTTCAGCTCTTAAAAAGAGTGATGATATTGTTGAGAATTTATACGATAGAATTCTTGGAAGAGTGGCTTTATTTGATATTGAAAATCCACAAACTGGTGAAGTTATTGCTCCTGAAGGTGAAGAAATTAATGAAGATATTGCAGTTGCAATTGATGAGGCAGGTATTGAGGAAGTAGAAATCAGATCTGTTTTAACATGTGAATTGACAAGAGGAGTTTGTACAAAATGTTACGGAAGAAATCTTGCTACTGGCAAAATGGTTCAAAAAGGCGAAGCTGTTGGTGTAATTGCTGCTCAATCTATTGGAGAACCAGGTACACAGTTAACTCTTAGAACTTTCCACGTTGGTGGAACTGCATCGAACATTGCAGATCAAGCAGAATTAGTTGCTAAAAATGACGGTGTTTTAGAAATAGAAGGTTTAAGAACTGTTGAAAGAACTAATGATGAAGGTTCAATTGAGAAAATAGTAATTGGTCGTACAGGAGAAGCCAAAATAATTGATAAGGCTACAGGAAATCCAATTATGACGGCTAATATTCCTTATGGATCTTTATTCTTAGTTAATGATAAAGATAAACTTAAAAAGGGTGATGTTATATGTAAATGGGATCCTTATAACGCAGTTATTATTTCTGAATATGATGGTTCATTAGGATTTAATAATCTTTTAGAAGGATATACATATAGAGAAGAGGTTGATGAGCAAACAGGGTTTACAGAAATTGTAATTAAAGAAAATAGGGATAAGAAAATGATTCCAACTATTTCTGTTAACTCTAAAGATGGAGAGGAATTAAAGTCATACAATTTACCAGTTGATGCACACATTATTGTTAAAGATGGTGATGCTATTAAAGCGGGTGATGTAATGGTAAAGATTCCTAGAAAATCTGGTAAATCAGGTGATATTACAGGTGGTCTTCCAAGGGTGACAGAAATGTTTGAAGCAAGAAATCCTTCAAATCCAGCTGTTGTTTCTGAGATTGATGGTGTTGCTTCTTATGGTAAAATTAAAAGAGGAAATCGAGAAGTTATCATTGAAGCAAGAACTGGTGAAATCAAAAAATATTTGGTTCCATTATCAAGACATATTCTTGTTCAAGAAAATGATTTTGTAAAAGCTGGTCAGACATTATCTGATGGAGCTATTACACCTTCTGATATTTTATCAATTAAAGGTCCAACAGCTGTTCAGGAATATATTGTTAATGAAATTCAAGAAGTTTATAGATTACAAGGTGTGAAAATTAATGACAAGCATTTCGAAGTTATTGTTAGACAAATGATGAGAAAAGTTGAAATTAATGAAGCAGGGGATACTAAATTCTTGGAAAAGAATGCAGTTAACAAGTGGGAGTTTATTCAGGAAAATGATAAAATTTTCGGAAAGAAAGTGGTTACTGAACCTGGAGATTCAACAGTTCTTCAAGCTGGTCAAATTGTTTCAGTAAGAAAACTAAGGGATGAAAATTCTGCTCTTAAGAGAAATAATTTAAAACCTGTTGTTGCTAGAGATGCATTAACTGCTACTGCACAACCTTTACTTCAAGGAATAACTAAAGCATCTTTACATACCGATAGCTTTATTTCTGCAGCTTCATTCCAAGAAACAACAAAAGTCTTGAATCAAGCAGCGGTAAGCGGTAAGGTTGATCATATGTTAGGTCTAAAAGAAAATGTGATTGTTGGTCATAAAATCCCAGCAGGAACTGGTATGAGAAAATACAACTCAATGGTTGTAGGCTCTAAAGAAGACTTAAACAATATGCTTGAAACTTCTTCTGAAGAATCTGTTGAAGTTTTTAATGAAGAGAATAATTAGTTTCTAAATGAGTGAAGAGAAAGAAAAGCCACAAGGCTTAAATATTGAATTGTCTGAAGAAATAGCTGAGGGAGTTTATGCTAATTTGGCAATTATTACTCATTCTTCTTCTGAGTTCATTTTAGATTTTATTAGAATAATGCCAGGAGTCCCTAAAGGGAAGGTTAAGTCAAGAATTGTTATGACACCAGAACATGCTAAAAAACTTCAAAGGGCATTAGCTGATAATATTTCTAAATACGAAGCTAATAATGGAACAATAAAAGAAGCAGACCAAATGGCAGCTATTCCTTTAAATTTTGGAGGACCAGCTACTCAAGCTTAAATTTTGTTTATTTAATATTAATAAGGTCATTATCATTTTTTGGTAATGGCCTTTTTTTTTACTTTCACCCTTAATGAAAATATATAATCTTATAATAGGGTTATTAGTCGTTGTTTTTTGTAATAGTCAAGAAGATAGTGTCTCTGTGTTTGATAGTACTGAGAATTTATATTTTTTAGGAAATCATCAAAATCTTGAACAATTAGGAGATTCAGGTCTAAGTGAAATAACGTTGAATTCTAATGCAGGACAAACTATTTGGAATCCATTCGAAAATTTTGTTGATTCAAATCAATTTGAATTGTTCACAGGAGGACCTGGGAGTGTCTCTAGATCTTTATTCTTTAATTATGAAGAAAATAAAACTGTATTAACACCATTTTTCTTTAATGAACAGCCTTCATTGCCAAAATTCGCTACGGACACACCTATTGTAGAAGCTACTTATATTACAGGCAATGAACAGGAACAGAATTTATCTATTTTTCATACCCAAAACGTCAGTAATAAATCCAATTATGCAGTTTCGTTTTTAAAAAGATCTTTTGATGGGTACTTTGAAAATCAAGCTACGAATCATAGCTATTTTCAATCAAATTTTAGTACAAGTTCAGCTAACGGTAGGTACAGTGGAGTGCTAGGGTTTAAACAGCATAAACTTTATAATCAACAAAATGGTGGAATTGTAAATGACTCGTTATTTAGTGCAGTAGATGCAGTTTCAGCAAATAGAAAATTATTAGATGTTAACTTAATAAATGCATTTTCTTTAGAAAAGATGCATAAAATATATTTTAACCAATCTTTTAATTTTTCAAATCAAATAGATTCTTCATTTAATAGAAAAAATAAGGCTGTTTGTTTAGAATCTTCAATTTTAAGGAAAAGTAGACTTTATTTTGACTCATTAAATGCAAATGATTTTTTATTTAATTACATAGACACTGTTTCTTCACACGACTCAATTATAAAAAGTGAAATAAATACATCATTGTATTTATGGTCAAATAAAGAATTAAAAGAAAAAAACTTTTTCTGGGCTTTCGGTATTAACTCATTGTTGATCAATCATAAAAACCTTTTAATTGATACCACATTAGATAATTTTAATTTATTTGTTAATCACGTATTTTCATCAACTAACCTTCAATTTAATTCAGGTTTAAAATATTTTTTCAGTGGTTATCGGAATTCAAATATTGATTTCAGTAATTTTTTAACGTTTAATATTAAAGAGGGCCAAATAGATTTTAATTTTTATGCTAGTCGTTTAACACCATCTTTTGAGTACAGAAGATTTTATAGCAATCATCATCAATGGAGCCAAAATATTTCTGATCAAACAATCCTGAATATGGAAGCTTGTTTCTCTTGGAAGGCATTCGTTTTTAAACACCGTTTTTTTGAGATAAGTAACCCAATGTATTTCAATCAATATTCGACTCCTCAACAGTTTGATGGACGATCTCAAGTCTTACAAACATCAGTTAAGCATGAGCTGTTAAAAAATAAATTTAGCTTAAAAACACAATTTGTTTATCAATATCAGGGGGGAGGTCAAATATATCAGTTGCCAGATTTTATAAGCAGTATAGATTTAAACTATGTTATAAAGCCAAAGAATGATAATTTTAAATTGTTATTTGGATTAAAAACCAAATGGTTTAGTGATTTTCATTTAATGAATTATGATCCAGTTATTAATTCATTTTTATTAAACACTTCAACTACTCAAAGAAGCTATTTTATTTCTGATTTTGAGTTTAAGTTTATGCTTAAAAATGTAACGTTTTATACTCTTGTTAATCATTTAAATGCTGGACTTTTGGGCGGTAATTATTTTACAGCTATACATTATCCATATCCTGATAGGTATCTCAAATTTGGACTTAAATGGTTGTTCTTAAATTGAATTCTAATTTAGAATTCCTTATTTTAGAGAATAAATCATTTACAAATGGATAAAATAAATAGTTTTTCAGAATATCAGGAACAATATAAAAAGAGTGTTGATAATCCCGATGCTTTTTGGAGTGAGCAAGCATCTACATTTTTATGGAAGAAAAAATGGGATCGTGTTTTGGATTGGGAGTTTAAGACTCCTTCTGTTAATTGGTTTATTAATGGCAAATTAAACATTACAGAAAATTGTTTAGATAGGCATTTAGATACTAAAGCAGATAAAACAGCTATAATATGGGAGCCAAATAATCCTGATGAAAAGCATAAAGAAATTACTTATAAAGAGCTTCATGAAAAAGTATGTAGGTTCTCAAATGTCTTAAAAGCAAATGGTGCAAAAAAAGGCGATAGAATTTGCCTTTATATGCCAATGGTCCCTGAATTAGCTATAGCTACTCTTGCCTGTGCAAGAATTGGAGCTATTCATTCTGTTGTTTTTGCAGGTTTTTCTGCTAAAGCATTATCTGATAGAATTAACGATGCCGATTGTAATATTTTGGTTACTTCTGATGGTTTGTATAGAGGAAAAAAGCAAATGTGTTTAAAAGATATAGTTGATGATGCGTTACAAACATGTCCTACTATTAATTCATGTATTGTGCTACAAAGAACAGGTCAGCAAATTACTATGAAAGATGGAAGAGATTCTTGGTGGCATGAGGAGGATGAATTAGTTAATTCTATTTGTGATGCTGAAATAATGGACAGTGAAGATCCTTTATTTGTGCTATATACTTCAGGCTCTACTGGCAAACCAAAAGGGGTTCAACACCATTGCGGTGGATATATGGTTTATGCAGAGTATAGTTTTAGAAATGTTTTTCAATATAACGAAGATGATGTGTACTGGTGCACTGCAGATATTGGGTGGATTACTGGTCATACTTATATTGTTTATGGACCTTTATTAGCTGGTTCAACCACTATTATGTTCGAAGGTGTTCCAACTTACCCAGATGCTGGAAGATTTTGGGAAGTATGTGAAAAGTTTAAAGTTAATTTATTCTATACAGCTCCTACTGCCATTAGAGCTTTACAGGTTTACGGTACTGAGTTTATTGATAAATACGATTTATCCTCACTAAAAACGCTTGGAAGTGTTGGGGAGCCTATTAATGAAGAAGCTTGGGATTGGTATTATAAAAACATTGGTAAAGAAAATTGTTGGATTGTTGACACTTGGTGGCAAACGGAAACTGGAGGAATAATGATTTCTCCACTTGCTCATATTACCAAGATGAAACCAACTTTTGCAGCTCTTCCACTACCTGGTATTCAACCTTGTTTGGTTGATCCTGATGGGAAAGAAATACTTGGAAATGATGTACAAGGAAATTTATGCATTAAATATCCTTGGCCTAGTATGATTCGTACTACTTATGGGGATCACGAAAGATGTAAGCAAGTTTATTTTTCTACTTATCCGGGGATGTATTTTACTGGAGATGGATGTAGAAGAGATGAAGATGGTTTTTATAGAATTACTGGAAGAGTAGACGATGTAATTAATGTTTCTGGTCACAGAATGGGAACAGCTGAAGTAGAAAATGGAATTAATGAGCATTCAAGAGTTGTTGAAAGTGCTGTAGTTGGATTTCCTCATGAAATAAAAGGACAGGGTATTTATGCCTATGTTATTTTGGAAGACATTAATGCTGCTTCAGATAATTTAAGAAAAGAAATACTTTCAACCATTACTAAAGAAATTGGACCAATTGCAAAGCCAGATAAAATTCAGTTTGTTTCGGGTCTTCCAAAGACAAGGTCTGGTAAAATAATGAGAAGAATATTAAGAAAAGTTGCTGAAGGCGACACCTCTTCATTGGGTGATACATCAACTTTGTTGGACCCATCTATTGTAGCCGAAATTATTGAAGGAAAAGTATAGCTCAAAAAAAAAGCCCATCTAAGATGAGCTTTTAAAATTTGAAAATGTGATTTTTACATCATACCTGGCATTCCACCTGGCATTCCACCACCCATTGGAGGCATTGGCATTTCTTCTTCAGCCTCATCAGCTAAAACACATTCAGTAGTCAACATCATTGATGCGATTGAAGCAGCATTTTCAAGAGCAATTCTTGATACTTTAGTAGGGTCAATAACTCCTGACTTGTATAAGTTCTCGTAGCTATCAGTTCTTGCATTGTATCCAAAATCATCTTTGCCTTCTTTAACTTTTTGAACAATAACAGCTCCTTCTCCACCAGAATTGGAAATTATAGTTCTTAAAGGTTCTTCAATTGCTCTTGTTACAATTTTGACCCCAGTGTTTTCATCTTCATTAGCTCCACTGTTTTCATCTAAAGCTCCAGCAGCTCTGATATAAGCTACACCACCACCAGGAATAATACCTTCTTCAACCGCAGCTCTTGTTGCAGCTAATGCATCATCAACTCTGTCTTTTTTCTCTTTCATTTCAACTTCAGTAGCAGCTCCTACATAAAGTACTGCAACACCACCAGCTAATTTAGCTAGTCTTTCTTGAAGTTTCTCTTTGTCATAATCAGAAGTTGTAGATTCAATTTGTGCTTTGATTTGATTTGTTCTTGCAACAATATCATCTTTAACACCAGCTCCGTTGATTACAGTTGTATTGTCTTTGTCAATTTCAACTTTCTCACAAGTTCCAAGCATATCTAAAGTAGCGTTTTCCATTTTGTATCCACTTTCTTCAGAAATAACAGTTCCTCCAGTAAGAATAGCAATGTCTTCTAACATAGCTTTTCTTCTGTCTCCAAAACCAGGTGCTTTTACAGCAGCAATTTTTAAAGAACCTCTTATTTTATTTACAACTAAAGTAGCTAATGCTTCACCATCTACATCCTCAGCAATAATTAATAATGGTTTTCCAGATTGAGCAACAGGTTCTAACACAGGTAAAATATCTTTCATGTTAGAAATCTTTTTATCGTGAATTAGAATGTAAGGGTTTTCTAAATCAGCAATCATTTTATCTGCATTTGTAACAAAATATGGAGATAAATATCCTCTGTCAAATTGCATACCTTCAACTGTTTTTACTTCAGTTTCAGTTCCTTTTGCTTCTTCAACAGTGATTACACCATCATTTCCAACAACTTTCATAGCTTCAGCAATAAGAGATCCAATCGCTTCATCATTATTAGCTGAAATTGTAGCTACTTGTTTAATTTTATCATTGTCAGAGCCAACTTCAGTTGATAGTTTTTTAAGCTCACTAACAACAGTGTTTACTGCTTTATCAATTCCTCTTTTAACATCCATTGGGTTCGCACCAGCAGCAACATTCTTAAGACCAGCAGTTATAATTGCTTGAGCTAATACAGTTGCAGTAGTAGTTCCATCACCAGCAATATCGTTAGTTTTAGAAGCAACTTCTTTTACCATTTGAGCACCCATGTTCTCAACAGCATCTTTAAGTTCAATTTCTTTAGCAACAGTTACACCGTCTTTAGTGATTTGTGGAGCACCAAATTTTTTATCAATTACAACATTTCTTCCTTTTGGCCCCAATGTTGCTTTTACAGCATTTGCAAGTGCATCAACACCTTTTTTTAGTCGATCTCTTGCTTCTACGTCAAATACTATTTCTTTTGCCATTTTTTATTTATTATAAGATTATTTTATGATTGCAAAAATGTCACTTTCTCTCATTATAAGATAGTCACTTCCTTCAATTTTAATTTCTGTTCCACTATATTGTCCATACAATACTGTATCACCTTCTTTAACCGTTAACGGTTCGTCTTTTTTTCCATTTCCAGCTGCTATTATTTTCCCTTTTTTAGGTTTTTCTTGAGCAGTGTCAGGAATTATGATTCCACCTGCAGTTGTTTCTTCAGCAGCGGCAGGTTCAATAATTACTCTATCAGCTAGAGGAGTTACGTTTATTGACATGATTTTTAATTTTTGTGTTTATTAATAATAATTCTTTTTGCTTTGGTCATATATTGTGCCAATCTATTTGTTGTTAGGATATTAAGTCAATATGACTAATTATTTAAGAATAAAATGGATTTTGTCATGATTTTAAATGACATCATGACATTTATAATAATAGCTGTAAAGATTATAAATTTTCTTCTTGAATTCCAGTGTTTTCAATACTGTTGTCTAAGTTTTGAATATTAGAAGATGGGTCAATATTTGATTTTAAATCAGGACTTGATCCAATATTCATTGCAGCTAAAAGACTTAAGAAACCAATAACTCCAGCTAAAGTCCAAGTTGCTTTTTCAATAGTTTCAGTAGATTGAGCAACTCCGCCTAATTGATTCACATTTCCAAATGAAGAGTCTAACCCTCCACCTTTTGAGTTTTGTAATAAAACAATAATAATCAATAAAACAGCAGCAATTGTAGATAAGATCATTAAAAGGGTACTCATAAAATATTTTTTATATTATAATTTTGTTTTCAAATTAATATAATTAATTCGGCTTGCAAAGAAAGCTTTTTTTTCTGGATTTTTCAATATTAATTGTTGGTATATTTTAATTGCTTTTGGGTAGTTACCTTGTTTTATGTGTATTTCAGCTAATGTTTCAGTTACTAATTCATTATTATCAATTAAACTTAATTTCGCGGCTTCAATTGGAGAGAAAAATTGATTAGATTTTTTTGAAACTCTTTTTTTGTTTCTTTCAGAAAGGTTTAATAAAAGTTGATCAATATTTGCATTTTGTTTTTCCTTGAGAAAGGATTTATTCTTGTTTAGTGCAATCCATTTTGAAAAAGTCATTTCACTATTTTGATCATATAAAGGTGCCTCTTCAGAGTCTTTTTCAGTTTTATCATTAATTAATTCGTATTCTTCTATTTCTTGATAAATATTGCTGTCAATTACAGAGCTAATAATGTTTTGTTCTAATTCTAAAATTTCATCATTTTTGATTTCAGAGTTATTATTTGATATTTCTTTATCAGCTTTTTCAATAGTTGAAACTAATTTTTCTCTATGAATATAATTGTAAATTACAGTACGATCAGAACAGTTGAAAGCTGCTTTTTTTAATTGTTCTGCATAACCTGTTCTGTCCTGAACATGTAGAATTTTAGCGACTAATAATTGAGTTATTCCAGAATAAGGATACTTAATAGATAGATTGTATAGGTAGTCAAGATCTTTATCAGAAGTGTTTTCTGGGTGTTCAATTATAGAGTTGATATTTTTAATTGAGTTTATTACCATTCTCCACCAAATACTTTATCAAATATATCTTGAGTAATTTGATAATTAAGACTTTCAATTAAACTTTCTTCTAAAGAGTTAAAATCGTTTTGTGCATCATAATCAACAAAAGCATTAAAGGAAGTATTTTCCAGACCTATAGAGTCTTTTTTATTAAAATATGTATTTACTAAAACAATCATTTTTAATCTATTTTGTGCAGCTGATTCACTTCCAGACTGAATGTTAATAGGAGAGATGCTGAAATCTTTAATTTTCCCATAAATTTGAATATCTCCTTTATTTGCTACAAGGTTCAGTTTTGTTTGGGATTGCATGATGTCTCTTAAATCTTCCGTAAATGAAGCACTTAATGATGCTCCACCAAGAGAGCTATTGTTTTCAAAAAAATCAACTTGAACAGTTTCTGCATCAATTTCTTTTGTTTCTTTTCCGCCAGATTTAAATGTGAATTGAGGTAAACTACAGGATATGATAAGTTGAGCGATAATTATATATGATAAAATTTTTTTCAAATGCTATTTGGTTATGTCGTATTCCTTAATTTTTCTGTATAAAGTTCTTTCTGAAATTCCTAATTCAAGAGCTGCATTTTTTCTTCTTCCATTGTGCTTTGAGAGCGCTTTTTTTATTAATTCTTTTTCTCTTTCTTCTAAAGATAAAGATTCTTCTATTTCTATGCTATCTTGAATAGGTTCTGAAATTGAAGAAATTTGATTATTTGAAAAAGAGTTATCAGAAATAGTGATATTAGTTTCTTGTTTTAAATCGTTATTGATGTCATAATTTACATCTTTTTGGTTGTTTAAACGAGTAATTAATTCAGATTTTTCATGGTTAGAAAGGTTATTGTTTTTCATCAAGTCAACGATTACTCTTTTCATTTCAGTAATATCATTTCTCATATCGAACAATAATTTATATAATATTTCTCTTTCAGAAAAGTCATTATTTGCACCCTCTTTGTTAATTACCATGGGAAGATTTTGTTGTTTTTCTTCAATTGGAAGGTATTTTAAAAAAGTTTCATTAGAAACCATTCTTTCATTTTCGATTACTGAAATTTGTTCAGTTATGTTTTTTAGTTGTCTGATATTTCCAGGCCAGTGGTAATTAAGAAGTGTTTTAGTGGCATCTTCATTTAATCTTATCCCTGGCATTCTGTATTTCTCAGCAAAGTCAGCTGCAAATTTTCTAAAAAGAAGATGAATGTCATCTTTTCTTTCTTTCAAAGGAGGAAGAGAAATAGGTACTGTGCTAAGTCTGTAAAATAAGTCTTCTCTAAACTTTCCTTTATTAATTGCTTTTTGCATGTTTTCATTAGTAGCTGCAATAATTCTCACATTAGTTTTTTGAACTTTCGATGAACCAACTCTAATGTATTCTCCAGTTTCTAATATTCTAAGTAGTCTTACTTGAGTAGTTAATGGAAGTTCTGCAACTTCGTCAAGAAAAATTGTTCCACCGTCAGCAACTTCAAAATAACCTTTTCTACTATCTGTTGCACCTGTAAAAGCACCTTTTTCATGTCCAAATAACTCAGAGTCAATAGTACCCTCAGGTATAGCGCCACAGTTTACAGCAATATATTCACTATGTTTTCTAGAACTATAATGATGAATTATTTGTGGCATGCTTTCTTTACCTGTTCCGCTTTGACCAGTAATTAATACTGAAATATCAGTCGGAGCAACTTGAATAGCCACATTAAGTGCACGATTTAAAGCATCAACATTTCCAATAATACCAAATCTTTCTTTAACAGATTGAATGTTCATTTTAAATTATTTTCCCAATTAAAGTTGCTGTTGTACAGCTTTCAATTTTCACATTAACATATTCACCAACTTTAGCATTTCCCTTAGGAAAAACCACCTTAGTATTTTGGTCATTTCTTCCTGAAAGCATTTCGTTTGATTTTTTGGAAAATCCTTCAATTAATACTTCAAAAGTATTACCAATAGCATTCTCATTTTTCTTTTTGGAATGAATATGTTGTAAATCTATAACCTCTTGAAGTCTGCTTTTCTTAGTTGATAAAGGAATGTCATCATCGTATTTTCTTTCAGCTAATGTTTTAGGCCTTTCAGAATAAAAAAACATATATGAAAAGTCAAATTCAACTTCTTTTAAAAGAGATATTGTTTCTTGATGTTGTTCATCGCTTTCCCCACAAAAACCTGTGATAATATCAGTTGAGATAGCACAATTAGGAATGATTTTTTTGATAGCTTTTATTCTTTCCAAATACCATTCTCTTGAATATCCGCGGTTCATCTTTTTTAAAATTTCAGAATTTCCAGATTGAACTGGCAAATGAATATAATTACATATGTTTTTATGACTAGCTATTGTTCTTAAAACTTCATCAGTCATATCTTTTGGGTGGGAGGTTGAAAAACGAACTCTTAAATCAGGTGCAACTTTAGCGACTAATGCTAGAAGTTGTGCAAAATTTGTTGTAGAAGTATTTTCATCGATTATATCACCTTTTTTTGAAATGTTCCATCTATAACTATCAACATTTTGACCTAGAAGGGTAACTTCTTTATATCCTTTATTATATAAGTCTCTTGCCTCAGCAACAATTGTTAAAGGGTTTCTGCTTCTTTCTCTGCCTCTAGTAAATGGAACAACACAAAAGGTACACATGTTATCACATCCTCGCATTATTGAAATAAACCCACTTATCCCATTTTTATCTAGTCTTACTGGGCTTATGTCTGCATATGTTTCTTCTCTTGAAAGTAAAACATTAACACTTTTTTGGCCTCCTTCTACTTCTTCAATTAAACGCGGTAAATCTCGGTATGCATCAGGGCCAACAACTAAATCAACTAATTTTTCTTCTTCAAGTAAAGTTGATTTCATTCTCTCAGCCATACAACCAAGCATGCCAACTATAAGGTGAGATTTTCTTTTTTTTAATTTATTAAATGATCTTAATCTAGTTCTAACCGTTTGTTCAGCTTTTTCTCTAATTGAACATGTATTAAGTAAAATTAAATCAGAATCCTCAAGTTGACGAGTGGTTTCAAAACCTTCATTTGCTAGAATAGAAGCAACAATTTCACTGTCAGAAAAGTTCATTTGGCACCCATAGCTTTCCAAATATAATTTTTTAGAAAAACTATTGTTCTTTTTTATAATAGTAGCTTGGCCTTGTTTAGATTCTTCAATGGTTTTTTCCATTAATTTAATTCAATTAAAAACATACAAATGTAATTCTTTTCTATATATCTGCCAAAATGACAGAGTTAAAATTAATTAAAATTATATCATGTTAATTTAATTTATGTTTTCCCAAAAATTAAATCTTAATTGTTGAGTTTTACGATATTTTTATTTCTTTGCATTGCTAATCATCATTAATCCATTTACTATTTATGAGTAATTTAGTTATAGTTGAGTCCCCTGCAAAAGCAAAAACTATTGAAGGTTTTTTAGGAAAAGACTTTGTTGTTAGGTCTTGTTATGGACATATTAGGGAATTGCCTAAAAAGGGAGATCCTATTGATATAGAAAATAAATTCAAACCTACATATATTGTTCCATCAGATAAGAAAAAAGTAGTAAGTGAATTGAATAAAATAGCAAAAAACTGTGAAACAGTTTGGTTGGCTACTGATGAGGATCGTGAAGGTGAAGCTATATCTTGGCATTTAAAGGAGGCTTTGAAACTTAAGCCAGAAAATACTAGAAGAATTACATTTAATGAAATAACAAAGAAAGCAGTATTAAAGGCGGTTGATAACCCAAGAAATATTAATGAAGATTTAGTTAATTCACAACAGGCAAGAAGAATATTAGATAGAATTGTAGGCTTTGAATTATCTCCAGTTTTGTGGAGAAAAATAAGGCCTAGCCTTTCTGCAGGTAGGGTGCAATCAGTCACGGTAAGATTAATTGTTGAAAGAGAACAAGAAATTCAAAATCATGTTCCTTTTATTTCTTTTAAAGTTGTAGCTGAGTTTGATGCAAATGGAGCAAAATTTAAAGCTGAAATAGCTTCAAATTTTACAAATGAAGACGATGTGGTTTCCTTCTTAGAAAATGCAAAAGGGAAGGTTTTTAAAGTAAATAAAATAACTAAAAAACCTGGTAAAAGAACTCCATCTGCTCCTTTTATTACTTCTACACTCCAACAAGAAGCAAGTCGAAAATTAGGGTTTAATGTGTCAAGAACGATGTCGGTCGCACAGCGGTTATACGAATCTGGAAAAATCACTTACATGAGAACAGATTCTGTTAGTTTATCAAATGACGCTATGAATGCTGCACAAGAACAAATTACTAGGCAATTTGGAGCTAATTATTGCAATCCAAGAAAGTACCAAAATAAAAATAAATCTGCTCAAGAAGCTCACGAAGCTATTAGGCCTTCTAACTTTTCATTGGAAGCTATAGGAGATGGTTCACCTGAAGATAAACTATATCAATTAATTTGGAAAAGAACAATTGCTTCGCAAATGAGTGATGCAGAAATTGAAAGGACTAATGTTCAAATAGGTCATTCAATACAAAAAAATCCTTTTGTTGCTGTTGGTGAAATGATAAGATTTGATGGGTTTTTAAAGGTTTACATAGAAAGCAAGGATGATGATGAAGACCAAGAAGGTTCTGGTTTATTGCCAAGCATAAAAGAAGGTCAATCTTTAAATTGTTTGGGAATTACTGGAGTTCAAAAATTTTCAAGGCCACCTGCTAGGTTTACTGAAGCATCATTAGTCAAAAAATTAGAAGATTTGGGAATTGGCAGGCCATCAACTTATGCTCCAACTATTAAAACTATTCAGGATAGGGGTTATGTTGAAAAAAAGGAATTAGAAGGAAATTTAAGGGATTATAAATTTTTCTCTTTAATAAGTGACGAGTTAAAAATTGAAACAAGACAGGAACGTTTTGGAGCTGATAGAAATAAACTTATTCCAACTACAACAGGTGATGTAGTTAATGAATTTTTAGTAGAACATTTCCAAAAAATTTTAGATTATAATTTCACAGCTGATGTTGAAAAGGAATTAGACTTAATAGCTAATGGAGATTTGGAGTGGACCAATATGTTGGATAAATTTTATCATCCATTTCATAAAAATATAGAATCCACTCAAGAAAATGCTGCTAGAGCTACAGGTGAAAGATTGCTTGGTGAAGAGCCGGGGACTGGAGAGCCTGTCTATGTTAAATTAGGTAAATATGGACCAATAGCTCAGATTGGAGAAACTTCTGACGAATCAAAAAAACCAAAATTTGCAAGCCTTAAGACGGATCAAAACATTAAAACTATTTCATTAGATGAAGCTTTATCTTTATTTCAATACCCAAAAAATTTAGGACAAATTGAAGGTGTTGATGTGTTTCTGAAATTAGGAAGATTTGGACCTTATATACAAATTGATAAATTAAATGTTTCTGTTCCAAAAGGAATTGATGCCGATGATATAGGGTTATCTGAAGCTTTGGTTTGGGTTGAAGAAAAAAAGAAAGCAGATGCTCCAATCATGCACTACGATGAACTTCCTGTTTCAAAAGGAAAAGGAAGGTTTGGTCCATTTATTAAATGGAATGAAATGTTTATTAATGTTTCTAAAAAATATGATTTTGACAATTTATCTGAATCTGATATCACAGAGCTAATTGAAAATAAAAAAAGAAAAGAGATTGAAAAGTTTGTTCACAATTGGGAGGAGCAAGGTATATCAGTTCAAAAAGGCAGATGGGGAAGACATTTTGTTGTTTCAGGAAAGAAAAAAATTCAATTAGATAAAAATCAAGATCCGGCCGACATTTCTTTAGAACAGGCAAAAGAAATGTTGAAAAAGAAATAAAACATCATGAATATTGATATTTATTTTAGACCAACCGAAAAAAATGAAGTTCTAAAGGGAACTATAGGATCTTGCATTGAGTCTTACAATGATAAGTTTCCTGATTGGGAAGAATCTGATGTTGTGTTTTTTACAATTTACGATTCAAATAATAAACAAATTGATGGCCAACAACCGATAGATCCTTTAAGGCAATGTTTAAATAAACTTTATCTTAATAAAGATGTTAAAATTTCTGATTTGGGAGTTTTCATACCTGGTGATAAACAAGAAGATACGATTTCTGCAATTAAAGAAATAACATCATTAATTAGTAATAAAGGGAAGCTCCTTTTGATAATTGGCGGTGATCAATATTTAACATACGCAAATTTTTTAGGTTATCAAAAATCAGAACAATTGGTTAATTTAGTAGTCCTTGATCAAAAAGTAAATCTTTTGGTTGACGACAAAGAGAAATTAAATTCTTCTAATTTTCTAAATCACATTCTTCTTCATGAACCAAGTTACCTTTTTAATTTTTCTCAATTAGCCCATCAACAATACTACATATCAAATCAGCAAATTAAATTTTTTGATGATTTATATTTTGATTTAGTTCGATTAGGGGCTTTGCAAAATGATATAAAAATTGCAGAACCTCATTTAAGAAATGCAGATTTATTAAGTGTAGATATGTCTGTCATTAGAAAAAGTGAATTTAATAGCGCTTATGATTCTGGCCCAAATGGTTTATTTGGGAATGAAGTTTGTCAATTAATGAAATATGCTGGAATTAGTGATAAAATTTCTTGTATTGGAATTCATAACTTTCAAAATAATGTTCTTTATCAAGAAGATGCGATGCTTATCGCTCAAATGATGTATTTTTTAATAACTGGGTTTTCAGAAAGAAAAGGTGATTTTCCAATTGGGACAAAGCAAGATCATTTAAAATATGTTGTTTTTCATGAAGAGTTAAATCATAATTTGGTTTTTCACAAAAGTCCCAAGTCGGATAGATGGTGGTTAGAGGTTCCTTATCCACCTATAAAAGAGTTTAAATTTGAAAGGCATCATTTGATTCCATGTGACATGATAGATTATCAAAATGCTCAATCTGGTATTATACCTGACTTATGGTGGCGAACATATAGAAAGCTTAATTAGTTAAATTTATTATATTTACAAGCTTAAATTAAACCTGAAATGTGCATTAAATTGCTTATTTTAGCAGAATTGTATTAGATATTTTTTTGATAAAAATTATTAATTAACTGACTAACAAGTACTTAGCTTATGAAGATTTATGCGTATATTATTGCTTTAGGTTCTCTATTTGGGACATGTTTTGCCCAGCAAGATTACCAATTGACTCATTATATGTTTGATAATTTGTCTTTCAATCCTGGTTATGCAGGAATGAATAACAATATTTGTGGAACAATGATTACTCGTGAACAATGGACGGGTTTTTCTGGAAATCCTTCAACTAAATTACTTAACGTACACTCTCCAATTGAGATGTTAAGAGGCGGATTAGGTTTTTCTTATATCAATGATCAATTGGGTTTTGAAAGCAATAATATAGCAAGATTGAGTTATTCTTATCACATGGGACTTGGTGCGGGGAAGTTAGGGATAGGATTGAGCGCTGGAATTCTTCAAAAAAGTTTTAATGCCACTTGGATAACTCCTGAACAAGGAAGTTCTTATGTTCACGGTGATGATAATTCTATTCCACTAGATAATGCTAGTGGCATCTCACCTGACATCAATTTAGGTGTTTTTTATAAAACTGAAGAATTATATTTAGGAATTTCAACAACACATCTTGGAGGGTTTAGCATGAATTCATTAAATGTTCAAAATGTTCATCATTATTGGATAACTGCTGGTTACAAATATATTGTTAATCCTGATTTTACTTTAAGACCTAATTTGCTTATAAAATCAGATGCGGCTTCCACAATTATGGATTTAAATGTTAATGTTTTGTATAGAAATATGGCCTGGGGTGGGTTGACTTATAGGATTGGTGATGAAATAGCCCCAATGGTTGGTTATCAACATTCCTTTTCTGACGGAAGTACTTTAAGGATTGGTTATGCTTATGGAATTACAACGAGTGTAATTGGAGATTACAGTTCGGGTTCACATGATATCATGCTAAATTATTGTTTTAGTTTAGCTAAACCACCAACACTAGAGAAATCAAAGAATCCAAGATTCTTGTAAATTAATGAAACAAAATAAATTTATATACGTTATAAGTTCATTCTCTATGGATATGTTATGTTCTGTAGTGAATAATAATTTAAGATATTGAACATGAAAAAGTTATTTTATTTTTTATCGATAGCCTTTATAATCACAAGTTGTGTTACTGGTGCAGATCAATATGGTGAAGTCATTGGAGTTCAGGGGAGAATGCCTTACTACTCTACTGATCCTTATGGTATGCTGTACATACCAGCAGGTGGGTTTAATATGGGCCAAAGTGATCAAGATGTACCAGGCTCCCACACTAGTAAAACTAAGACAGTTTCTGTCGGAGCATTTTATATGGATCAAACTGAAATAACAAACAATGAATATCGTCAATTTGTTTATTGGGTAAGAGATTCTCTTGCTAGAAGAATTTTAGGTGAAGAAGATAATGAAACTTGGTTGGTACCTACTTATGATAATGAACTTCAAGAAAAAGATCCATCTGAGTGGAGGCTAAATTGGGCTGAAAGATTAACTTGGATTGCACATAGTGAAAATGATCGAAATGCTGAGCAGGTTATTGCATTAAAGCCATTGTTTTTAGACGACAGGCAACAATTTTATAATAGAAAAGAGATTGATACTAGAAAGTTAATGTTTAAATATTATTGGATTGATTTGCAAGAGGCCGCTAAAAAAGGCCGACCTCAAATTAATATGGTTTCTAATGAAGATTTTGATGATGACGCTACCCACAGACAAAAGATGAACAATACTGGCTTGCCTTATCCACAAGATGGAACAATACAAAGGGGAAAAGATAAAGATTTAGGACACAGAAATAAAAAAGGTCAACACAATGCAATTAGAGGTCACGAGGATAGAACAAGGTTCATCATTGAAGAAATTATTAACGTTTATCCTGATACCTTATGTTGGATTCATGATTTTACATATAGTGATAATGAACATATGGCTAACATGTATTTTTGGCATCCTGCTTATGATGATTATCCTGTTGTTGGAGTTACTTGGCAGCAAGCAAATGCTTTCAATGTGTGGAGAACACAGTTGTTAAATAACTTTAGAAAAGGTAGAGGTCAATCTTTCGTACAAGACTTTAGATTGCCTAGTGAAACTGAGTGGGAATATGCAGCTAGAGGAGGTTTAGATTTAAGCCCTTATCCTTGGGGAGGACCTTACATTAGGAATAAAAGAGGGTGTTTCTTAGGTAATTTCAAACCTATTCGTGGAAGGTATATGGAAGATGGTGGATATCATACTGTAAAAGCAAATTCGTACCATCCTAATGATTTTGGGTTATACTGTATGGCTGGAAATGTTTCCGAGTGGTGCAGAACAGCTTATGACGAGTCAATGTACGAATTTGGACACGATATGAATACTGAATATATTTATCATGCTTTAGATCATGATTCCCCTTCAATGAAAAGAAAAGTAATTAGAGGTGGTTCATGGAAAGATATTGGTTATTTTCTTCAAACCGGAACTCGTTCATATGAGTACCAAGATACTGCTAAATCATACATTGGATTTAGAAGTGTTATGAATCATTTAGGAAGAGGTGGGCCAAATAAAGAAGGCGATTTTTAATTTACATTAAATAATTGTATAAAATACACTTACATTAACTATTAATTTTAAATTTACATAACTTAAAACATTTAATAAACATAAAAAATAAATTATCATGAGCAGCGGAAATAGTTTTTTTGAAAGTAAGCAATTTAAAACCATAATGAAATTTGTATATGGTTGGGGTGGAGCAGTAGTAATTGTTGGAGCCATGTTTAAAATTCAACACTGGCCAGGTGCCACAATAATGTTGATTGGTGGTCTAGGAATTGAGGCTGTTATATTTATACTTTCTGCATTTGAGCCTTTACACGAAGAAATTGACTGGACTTTAGCTTATCCCGAATTAGCAATGGGACATGGTGAAGATGATGATGTACATGCTCTTCCAGATATTAGTAGTGATGATACTGTTGTTAATGATGATACTGTAATTGAACAGTTAGACAACATGTTGGCTAAAGCCAAAATTGAGCCTGAGTTAATAGAAAGTCTTGGTTCCGGAATGAGAAATTTAAGTGAAAATGCAAATAAATTAGGTGACATTTCATCTGCTTCTGATGCTACTGAGGAATATGTTGATAGCCTAAAAGGTGCATCTGCTAAAGTTGGTGAAATGGGTGGAGTTTATGAGAAGGCATCATCTTCAATTTCAGAAAAAGCAAATCAATTAGGTGATGCTTATGAAAAAGCTGCTAATACTGTAGAACAACTTACTGCGTCAACTAATACTGATACTAATTATACTGAACAATTGGAGAAAGTATCTACCAATTTAGCTGCATTAAATAATGTTTATGAAATGCAAGTTAAAGGGGCCAATGAGCACCTTAATGTAAGTAATGAAATGTATACTGGTATTAATGAATTAATGGGGAACTTACATTCTTCTCTTGATGATACAAGAAAGTATAAAGAAACTATGGCGCAATTGACAGAAAACTTAGAATCATTAAACACAGTTTATGGTAATATGCTTTCAGCAATGAACGTTAATAAATAAATTTAACTAAGTACTAATAATTAAACATATATAAGATATGGGAGGCGGTAAAGAAACCCCAAGACAGAAAATGGTTGGATTAATGTACTTAGTACTTATGGCTCTTTTGGCTATGAATGTTTCTAAGGAAATTATCAATGCTTTTGTTACTTTAAATAATAAAATTGAAAAAAGTATAAAGCAAACAGAAGATTACAATCAAAATATAAATGAAGTTTTTGATATCAGTTTAGCAACTTTAAAATCAACTGGTGCAGCTCCAAAAGAAATTGCTAGAGTTGAAGCTCATAAGAAAACCAATGATGAAGTTATAAATTTAACTAGAGACATGTGTAATG
>CEUK01186644.1_pt1 | contig 22780 bp, 18 predicted proteins | sample 356451 | NCBI WGS metagenome assembly CEUK01 (sample SAMEA2622843, study PRJEB7988) | marine metagenome | isolation source: saline water (ENVO:00002010), including
CATTTGTAAACGATGCAACATCTGAAGTTCGTAAAATCACATGCTCCAATATTTGTTTGTTTGAAGTATCTTTTTTTCTAACTAAAAAATGATCTTTTTGCCATTTCCATTTTTCATTCTTTTTTATAGAATCCTTTACAAATTCATAAGTTTCAGGATAAGATTCTTGAAGAAAATTTAAAGCAACTATCTCTTTATCAAGGTTCACTACACTATCATACTCTTTTTTTAAACCTTCAATTAATTTAATAGAGCTTTCAATTGATAAATTAATATCTTCAAGTTCAGCATTTATGTATTCAACACCTACCTTTTCTATTAATTTATCTGAAGGGGTTTCTAAAGAATTTTTCTTTGCTTCTTTTTCGTTCTTGGTTTGGGTCTCTTCATTTATTAAGGATTTATATCTTCCTTCAATAATGTACATAATTACATCCTCTGCAATTTCATTTTCAGATTTGTAGTTTGCCCATTTTTGTTGATCTTCTAAAGAAATTTCCTTAGGATTATCGTCACCCATTACCCAAATAGTAAACAATACACCAAACAAAATAGAAAGCCCAGTAACTATCTTTATGACTAAATTTTGTGTTTTTGATTCCATAATTTAATAATTAAGGATTAATTATTTTGAACTTAACTTGTGCTTTACCAATACATCAATAAGTGAAATTGATGCATCTTCCATTTGATTAACTAAAGAATCAATTTTTGAAACAATGTAATTGTAAAAAACTTGTAGAATTATAGCTACAATAAGTCCAGAAACTGTTGTAATTAATGCAACTTTAATACCTCCTGCAAGCTCGTCAGGTTTAGCCTCTCCCTTAAGTTCAATAATATCAAATGCCTGAATCATACCGATAACAGTACCCATAAAACCTAACATAGGAGCAAGTGCAATAAATAACCCAATCCAAGATAATCCTCTTTCTAATAACCCCATTTGAACTCCTCCATATGCAATTACTGACTTTTCAACCATTTCTACACCTTCACTACTTCTGTCTAAACCTTGATAAAAAATACTTGCTACTGGACCTCTAGTATTTCTACAAACTTCTTTAGCTGCATCTACTCCGCCACTTGAAAGTGCACTTTCAATTTCATCAAGTAATTTTTTTGTATTTGTAGTTGCTAAGTTTAAGTAAATTATTCTTTCAATTGAAAGAGCTAAACCTAAAATTAAAGCTATTATTACAAACGACATAAATAATGGTCCTCCCTCAATAAATTTAAGTTTTAATTGTTGAGATACGGAAGCTCCATCATCAGAACTTTCTTCAATCATATCATTCACCAGTTCTGATTTATCTGTTAGTTCAATTGCTTCATCAGAACTATTGGATTCAACTTCATTAGTATCTTCAATAATTTCTTCGCTAACTGCTGAATCTATATTTTCAACAACTTGATCTTCACTAGAGTTTGAATTTTCTTGTGCATTAAATGGATTAGCAGTTAACATCATACTAGTTAATCCGAATAAAATGAATGTTTTTTTCATGATAGAATGATTGATTGTTTCTTTTATTTTATGAATTTTATGTTTTAAACTTTTTAAAAGTGGTTGCCAAATTACAAAAAAAATGTAGCTCAGTTTACTTTTATCATTTATTCTTTTAAAAATCCTGCCTCAAATGATGAAATTTCACCTGAAATTGGCATTAAAATCATTTTTGAAACTTGTTCTACTTTTTTATATTTTTTTAAAAGCAACATGGATTTGCTTATTAATGCTTCAAATGTCATATCCTCGGCTCCTATAACCCCTGCGGATTCTAATTGCCTTCCCGTTTCATACTTACTTTGATCTACTTTACCAGCAACACATTGGCTCAGATTAATTATAATTTTTCCTTTTTTTATTTGTTTTCTAATAACGTTTATTAACTGATTATTCAAAGGTAAATTACCAGAGCCATATGTTAATAAAACTAATATTTTAATTTTCGGATTATTAAATTGATGAATTAAATGATCAATAGTAATTCCTGGAAAAAAAACAATAGTAGATATAGAGGCGTCAAAACCCGAAAAATATTCCACTTTTTTTTCAATTGGAACCAGAAGGTTTGAATAACTATAATTAATATTTATACCAGCTTCAGCTAATGGAGGATAATTAAATGATTTAAAGGCATCAAAATGTTCAGAACTAATTTTCGTAGTTCTATTTGCTCTATACAATTGATATTCAAAATAAATGGCTACTTCTTGAACAACAGGATTGCCGTTTTTTTTATCTGCAGCTATTTCAATAGCTGTTATTAAATTTTCTTTGCCATCCGTCCGAACAGTACCTATAGGCAATTGAGATCCGGTAAATATGATAGGTTTATTTAAATTGACAAACATAAAACTTAATGCGCTTGCTGTAAAAGACATGGTATCGGTACCATGTAATACAACAAATCCATCATATTTTTCAAATTTATCCCAAATTAAATTGCCTATTTTTTCCCAAATTGTTGTGTTTATGTTTGAAGAGTCAATAGGGTTTTCAAAAGAAATTGCATCGATTTCACATTTAATTTTATTTAACTCCGGGACTTCTTCCGTGATTTGACTGAAATCAAAAGGTTTAAGCATGTTGTTTTCAGGGTCATGAATCATTCCAATTGTTCCACCTGAATAAACTATTAATATTTTAGGTAATTGTTTTACCATACTGCAAATATTGGAAAAACTACCAATACACCATCTAACATAAAAAGATAATAATATTCATTTTTAGTAAAAAAGGCTGGAATTAAGACTAAAAAAACAAAAATTAAATAAAAAGCTATTTCATAATATCCATAAAAAATGCATGGAATTAAAAGTGAAATAATTAGAAATTGAGCCAAGAAAATAGATTTTCTTTTACCTAGCGCAGTTGGAATGGTCAGAAGATTACTTAAGTCATAATTTAGGTCTCTCACATCAAACGGAATCGTAATGGCAACAATGAAAATAAAATTATATAACACATTCCCCCAATCTAAATTGATATTACAACATAAGTACTGTGGAATAATTGAACAAACCCAAGCCCAACATGATGCAATTAAAAAAATTTTAACAAAAGGAAATGTTCTTAACCCTTTTAAAAAAGTTGTTTTTGTTTTATAAAAAAATACAATTAAAAAAAAAGGTATTGATAAAAAAAAGAGTTTAATATCAAATAATAGCATAGCAAAAAACAATGAAGCTAAAAGGCTAACTATTTTACAAACTAAAATAAAACTCTTATTTTTTTCTACCCATATAGATTGTATGAGTCTTAAGTTATTTATCTTTTCTTGGGATGAGTATTGTAAAGAGTAACCAAATAAAGTTGAAAAAAAAGCCAAAGACAAATAGGCGTAATTTATCTCAATATTTAAAGTTTTGTAATTTCCTATCAACAACGAAACTGCGCCAATAGAAATCCAAAAATGAGAAAAAATCAAAAAATCAATCGCTTTTTTAATCATTTTTAATTGATGAAAATTTGAACCAAAATTACTGAAACAACTCCAATAACACTTCCTCTAAATGTTGCTCGACTAATTTTACTTTTCTTTTCAATGGCATAACCATGAACAAAGCTTTCATTTAGCATTTCTTCATCGGATTTGGTTTTTCTATCATTAAAACTAATTCTATTATTCCCAAAAATTGATGCGCTCAATAATGGAGCACTTAAAGAGATTAACCCTGCTGGATGATTTAGAAAGCCAATATCATGTTTTGGATCTCTAAAATTATAAGTATCGATAAGACCTATGGTAACCCCAAATAAAAAAGATGAAAAAAATGGAATTTTAGGGGTATAAAAATATTTTGCTTTTATACGACCTTTAACATACTGCTCCATTTCTTTTTTCTCCATAAAATTACCTTTTGAAGGATCATATTTATACACAAAATCTTTTTCACCTTTGTCATTGGTAATCATTAGAATTTGATCATTATTGATGATCTTGTACTTACTTTTGTCTTTTTTTTGGGACTTAATAATTGTTATGTTCCATTCATTTTTTTCTTCAACAACAACCTGCAATGTATCACCATTTAGAAAATAAATAGTTGACATTTTTGTTTCATTTATTTGACAAAAAACAATTTGACAAAAAAGAAAACTAATTAATATAAAGACAATTCTATTAATCATAGATTTTAAAGTCGAGTTAAAAATAAATATAAACAATTCGTTAACAAACATAAATTCTGAATATCAGATTAATATATTTGCGGCATATTTTTAATTTTTTTGATATGAATACTAATTCCTTTGAAAATAGACATATTGGCATTAATGAAAACGATGTCAAATCTATGCTTAAGAAAGTAAATGTTAATTCTATTGATGAACTTATTGACCAAACTATACCTAAAGCTATTCGACTTAATGAGGAGCTAAAGGTTGGTGCTGCTCAAAGTGAATTTGATTATTTAAAGAATATTAAAGAAATTTCTAAAAAAAATAAAGGTTTTGATAATTACATAGGTCAAGGATATTATGGAACAATTACCCCATCTGTCATTAAAAGAAATATTCTTTGTAATCCAGGTTGGTATACTGCTTACACACCATATCAAGCTGAAATAGCTCAAGGAAGACTTGAAGCATTGCTAAATTTTCAAACTGTTATTACAGAACTAACTGGCATGGAACTAGCTAACGCTTCACTTTTAGACGAAGCAACTGCTGCCGCTGAATCAATGTTGATGTTTTTTCACATGAGATCTAGAGCACAGGTTAAAAGCAATGCAAATAAGTTTTTTATTTCTGAAAAAGTTTTTAAACAAAATTTACAAGTAATGATAGCAAGAGCTGAGCCTCTTGATATAGAAATCATTGTTGGGAATCCTTCTGAAGTTGAATTAACTAATGAATTTTTTGGGTCAATTGTTCAATACCCTAACTCTTTTGGTGAAGTTGAAGATTATTCTTCTTGGACTAAAAAATCTCATGGAATAGACCTTCCTGTTTCAGTAATTGCCGATATTATGAGCCTTGTGCTTTTACCAAGCCCGGGAAGTTGGGGAGCAGATGTAGTTGTTGGCTCTAGTCAACGATTTGGTGTTCCTATGGGTTATGGAGGTCCTCATGCAGCATTTTTCGCATGTAAAGAAAGTCACAAACGATTTATTCCAGGAAGAATTATCGGAGTTTCAATGGATGCTGAAGGAAATCCAGCACTTAGAATGGCCCTTCAAACTAGAGAACAACATATTAAAAGAGCAAAAGCAACTTCTAATATTTGTACTGCTCAAGCGCTTTTAGCTGTAATGGCTAGCATGTATGCTGTTTTTCATGGTCCAGAAGGATTAAAATTTATTGCAAAAGAAATTAGAAATAAAACTCATCAATTAAAGTTGGCTTTTGAAAAGGCTGGAGTTAATGTTGTAAATAATCAACATTTTGATACTATATGTTTAAATGAAAATGTTGATTTAATTAAAAAACATACTGAAAAAGCTGAAATTAATATAGGTTTTATAGATAACAATGCCATAATATCTATTGATGAAACAACTTCATGGGAAATGCTTGAGAAGCTTTGTTATGTATTAGGAAAAGCATTAAATGTTTCTATTGAAATAAATAAAGATGAAATAGACCTTACTAAAAACGACAGAAAAGATAATTTTTTATCTCAAAACGTTTTCAATACTTATCATTCTGAAACTGAAATGATGAGGTATATAAAAAGATTGGAAAACAAAGACCTTTCTTTAACTCATGCTATGATTTCTTTAGGCTCATGCACCATGAAACTGAATGCAGCTACAGAAATGGAGCCAATTACATGGCCTGAATTTGCCAATCTTCATCCTTTCACACCTGTTGACCAAACTCAAGGTTATCAACAAATTTTCAAAGAACTTGAAAATGACTTATGCAACATTACTGGTTTTAGCGGAATGTCACTTCAACCAAATAGTGGTGCTCAGGGTGAATATGCTGGTCTAATGGTAATAAGGGCTTATCATTTAGCTAACAATGATTTCAACAGAAAAATATGTTTAATCCCTAGTAGTGCTCATGGAACAAATCCTGCAAGTGCTGTTATGGCTGGAATGAATGTTGTAATTGTAAAATGTGATGAGAATGGAAATATTGATGTTAATGATTTAAGGACAAAAGCAGAAGAACATAGTGAAAACCTTGCTGCATTAATGGTTACTTATCCATCTACTCATGGTGTTTATGAAGAAAGCATTATTGAAATTACTGGCATAATTCATGAAAATGGGGGTCAAGTTTATATGGATGGTGCTAATATGAATGCTCAAGTTGGGTTAACATCTCCTGGGAATATTGGTGCTGATGTTTGTCACTTAAACCTTCATAAAACTTTTGCTATTCCTCATGGTGGAGGTGGACCTGGAATGGGCCCTATCGGAGTTGCTAAACATCTTGTGCCTTATTTACCTGGTAATCCAATAATAAAAACAGGAGGTGAAAGTGCTATTGAACCTATAAATGGTGCTCCATGGGGCAGCGCATTGATTCTTTTGATTTCTTATGGATATAATAAATTGCTTGGAAGTGATGGATTAAAAAAATCAACACAATATGCAATCCTTAATGCTAATTATTTAAAAGAAAAATTATCCGGTCATTATGACGTCTTATACACAGGAAATAACGGGAGAGTTGCGCATGAAATGATATTAGACTGTAGAGATTTTAAAAAAACTGCTGGAGTAGAGGTTGCTGATATTGCTAAAAGGCTAATTGATTATGGATTTCACGCCCCAACTGTAAGTTTTCCAGTTGCTGGAACATTAATGATTGAACCAACTGAAAGTGAATCTATTAAAGAGTTGGATCGTTTTGCTAATGCCATGATTTCAATAAAAAAAGAAATTGAGGAAATTTCATCTGGTAAAGCTGATAAAAATGACAATGTTTTAAAAAATTCACCTCATACTTCTTCAATTTTAATTGAAGAAAATTGGACACATAATTACTCCAGAAAAAAAGCAGCATTTCCAACTGATTTCCAATACACTTTTAAGTTTTGGCCTCCGGTTAGTAGAGTTGACAATGCATATGGAGATCGAAATCTAGTATGTAGCTGTTTACCTCTTGAAGCATATCAAAAAAGCGCTGAAGTTGTTTGATTTAAACTAAATAATGTATAATTGCACAAAAAATTATAAAAATGAATAAATATTACTCTTTACTATTATGTTCCCTTATTACGATTAATTTTATGGGACAAAAAGCAAACACTAATTTTCCAAGTCTTATTGGAGAGTTAACTGAAACTAAAACTGCTCCAAGCAAAAAAACAAACCAAAACAAATCTGCAACTGTAATTTGGTCAGATAGTTTTGATAATGCTGCAAACTGGTCAATTAGTGCCCCAAATCTTCAAGGACAATGGCAAGTAGTTACTTCTACTCCTAGTGACGTTGATCAATACATGGGGGCTATGGCATCAACTTCAGCTTCTGATGGTTTTGCTGTTTTTAATGCAGTGCAATATTTACTAACCGCAACTGTAGATATTCAAGATGCTACTCTTGAAATGGCTAGCTCTATTGATTTATCTGGGTATCAAAGTGTTTCCATTGAATTTGAACAAAGATATAGAGCTTTTAATTATGATGAAACATACATTGAGTTTTCAAATGATAACGGGGTTACTTGGCAACAAGTTTTAATAAATGATGCTGTTGTCACTAATGCTCCAGCAATTCAAGAAGTATATTCACTAAACATCTCAAATTATGTTGGTGGATCTTCTAATGCTAAAGTAAGGTTTAGATGGTTAAACCAAAGTGACGATGATAGCTATGGATCTGGATATGGATGGATGATTGATGACGTTAAAATTACCGTATTACCTGATAATGATATTCAAAATTTATCATCTTGGATATTTGGAGAAAATAGCAATGGACTAGAATATGGAAGAACACCTATTTCTCAAGTTGAACAAAACTATTATGTTGGTTCATACATTTACAATTATGGAGCTTTAGATCAAACAAATGTAACTGTAAATGGGACTTTTACTGGTCCATCAAGTTTTTCTACTACAGCTACTTCAGCAATAATTGAAAACGATTCATCTTTAGCAGTTGAAAATTTAGAAAGTTTATCTTTAAGTGTTGGCTTATACAATGGAGATATTGTTGCTTCTTCGGATGCTGATACTTTAGGGTCAACTAATTTTAACAACAATTCTTTTTTAAGAAACTTTGAAATCACAAATGATGTTTATTCAATTGATGGGATTGGGAATCATCCTTCTGGGTATGAGGCTTTAGCTTCCACTGGAACTTTTTCTTGGGCCACATCTGTTGACAATTCTTCTAGTGATGGATTTATAGTTGCTAGCATGTACGATATTCAACAACCCACATCAATTAGTAATGTTCAAGTACTTCTATCATCAAGCTCTATGGCTGGTGCAGAATTAATCGTTCATATTTTAGATACAGCTAGTTTCAAGAATAGTATAATTTACACTAATGATGTTTATACTTCTGATGTAATCACTTTACAATCTTCGGATATTTCCAATGGATTCATAGAAATCCCAACTGTTACTAATACAGGATGGGACCCAGCTACAAATAGCAGTACATGGCAAGAATTTGAAATTAACCCTGGTGCATATTATGTAGCCATTGAATTAAATAGCTTAGCCAACACTTACCCAATAGGAGTTATTGATGATCAAACTGTTACTCAACCTGCATGGGCTAGTGCAATTTATTTTGGATTATCAAGCCCCCCTACATCTTACACAAACGGTAATGCTTTTGCTATAAGAATGAAATTAAGCGATGGTAATGTTGGTGTTAAAGAAGTTGCTAACAACATTTCTATTTATCCTAATCCTTCTAATGGCTTAATTAATGTTAATGCTGAAAATAATTTGAACAGCATAGTATCTATTTATGATTTAACAGGTAAACTTTTGCTTTCTAAAAATTACCCAGCAAAAGCATCTATAGATTTAAACAACTTTAATTCTGGAGCATACATAGTAGAAGTTTTAAATAACAATAAAATTTATACTGAAAAAGTAATTTTAAAATAACCTAATTATAAGATAATAAAAAATTGTTTTTTTTTATTAATTTTGTAATCCTCACAAAAAAAATCAAATATAGATATGAAAAAATTATACATTTTATTAATCTCATTAACTGTTGGGGCTGGTGTTTCTGCACAAAGCGGAAAGATTAAAGCACCAATCTTAACAAAACACAACGTTGATAACAATGTTGTTAAACCAACTAATCATATTTCTCAAAAAGGAATTACTCTTTGGGAAAATGACTTTTCTACGGCTAGTGATTGGGCTATAACAAGCACAGGTACTATTCCAGATCAATGGACAATTGAAACTAATCCAGGTTTAATACCTGTTTCAGTTTTAGCACCTTTTAATGCTGCTACAGCTTCTAACGGTTATTTATTTATTAACTCTGATGCTTCAGGTGGTGGTGATGGTGATGGTACTCAAATCATTACACAAGCAACGCTTACTGTGCCAATTGATTTGTCTGCAGAACCAAATGTTGTTTTAACATTTTCTCATAACTACAGATGGTGGCAAGATACTAGAGGAGTAAGAGTTTCTGGTGACAATGGTGCTAACTGGACTGAATATGAAATCACAAATAATGCTGGATATCCTAACGATCAAAATTCTGGGAATCCTGAAATAACTAGTTATGATGTTTCTGCAACTTGTGGAAATTCATCTCAAGTTTTAATTCAATTTTATTATGATGATAACGACTACTGGGCTTGGTACTGGGCTGTTGATGATGTGAAAATCACAAGAAAAGATGCTAACAATGTTGAAGCTGTTACCGCATGGATTTCAGGGACTAATAATGGTGGAACAGAATATGGAAGAACTCCATTAACACAAGTTGATTCTGATTGGACAATAGGTGCTGTAGTTGCAAATGATGGTGTTTATGATCAAACAAATGTTTCTGTAGACGCTGACTTTGTTTCTTTTTCAAGTAATCCAACAATTGCATTGATAGAAGCTGACTCATCTTATGTTGTAGAAACTAATGAAACACTTTCTCTTTCTGTTGGTTTATATGAAGGTACATATACAGTAACTTCAGACAATGATACTATTGGAGGATCTACAGATGGTGATAATGTATATCAAAGAAACTTTGAAATTACTTCTGATATTTATTCAATGGATGGAATTGGAATTCACCCTCCTGCTTATGAAAACTTAGTATCACTTGGGACAAATTCTTGGTCTGATGGAAGTTTTGCTGACGGGGCAATATTAGCTACTTGTTATACTATTAAGCAATCTGAAGTTGTTTCTGGATTAAGAGTTATGCTTGCAACTGGAACAGTTGCTGGGGCTGAAGTTACTGCTCATATAATGGACACTTCACAATTTATGGCTGGAAATATATTTTCTGCTGCACTTTACACTTCTGATTTGTTAACTGTATCTGCAACTGACATTTCTAATGGATATATCGATATCCCATTTGTTGAAAAATTAGGCTGGGATGATGTTAACCAAACTTCTATTTGGGGAAACATTTCTCTTGATCCAGGTGTATATTATGCTGCTGTTGAAATGAATAGTTTAGCTAACACATATGACATAAGAGTTGTAGATGATAACTCAGTTGGACAACCTGCTTGGGCTAGTGCAATTTACTATCCAAATGACCAATCATATACTAATGGTAATGCTTTTGCTATTAGAATGCTAATGGGAGATTCTTGGTCTGTAGGAGTTAATGAGACTACAAACGAAGATGTTTCTATTTACCCTAACCCTTCAAATGGAATAATTAATATTGAAAATTTAAATAATACTGAAAACACTATTGTTGTTTATGATGTATTAGGGAAAATTGTTCATAATGCTGTTTCAAGTTCTTCAATTTCAATTGATTTAACAGAAAATGGGAATGGAGTATATATCATTGAAATATCTAATGATAAAGGAAGTATTTCTGAAAGAGTTGTTATTAAATAAATAACAATTCTTTATATTATTTATAAAGGCGAAGCTTTAACAGTTTCGCCTTTTTTTATTTCATTAAAAAAGTAAAATTTATATAAAAAATTAATTATGCTCATATGAATCTTTTTATATTGATTAATTATTTCTTATTTTTACGTTAACTATTACTATAACTAAAACTAAAATTCATGAAAAAATTATTACTAGGAACTTATTTAATTGTTCTGTCAGCAATAAGTATGACTGCCCAACAAGTAGTCTTTTCTGTAGAAGCACCTGCTTCTATTTTCGGAACTTATGGCTTTACATATACAGAACCTGCTGGAGGTTGGGGAGGCCCTGACCTTTTAGACACAGCTAATGCTGTTATGGACACGCTAATGTTTGTTGACGATGGAACAGCAGGAACTAACCCACAAGGAAATCCTATGAGTGCTGAAGGCTGTAACCCTTTAGTTAATGATTTAACAGGAAAAATAGCTGTTATCTACAGGAATACTTGTGAATTTGGAACAAAAATTTTAAACGCAGAAAACGCAGGAGCGGTTGCTGCCATTATCATCAACAGAGAACCAGGATTAGTAAACATGGCTCCTGGAACTGACGGAGCAAACGTTACAATTCCAGCCATTTTCATTGAAGATGCTACCGGAGGTATTATAACAGCTGAAATGGCGAACGGCCCTGTTGTAGTGTTTATTGGAACAAGAAACTATGACAATAATTTAGCTGTAAATGCTGCCGACGTTGTTATTCCTGAAGCAGCTTCAATCCCTGCTGCTCTTGCTGCTGACCAAACTGAATATGAAGTTCAACTTGGTGCATTTGTTAGCAACCCTGGGAATCTAGACCAAGATTCAGTTGTTGTTAATGCACAAATTGAATATAATGGGGCACTTGTTTACGATCAAACATCAGCTGAAGCTGTTGTTGCTAGTAATGATAGTGTTTACTTTTCTTTACCAACATTTTCTCAAGCATCATATGGTGTTGGGGCATACACTCTAACGTATACTGTATCTGATGCTGGGATGGTTGATGAATTCCCTGTTGACAATAGCTTTAGTTCCACTTTTTACATTAGCAATACCGTATACTCAACTGCTACTGTTGACTCTGTTGGAGCTCCGGTTTGTAGCCCTTATTATAGACCAAATAGTGCTACTGGAAGCGTTTCTGTGTGTACACATTTTATGGACCCTAATGCAAGTAGAATGGCTGCAATGGGAATTAATTTCTCAGCTGTTGTTAGTGGCGGTTCATTAGCTGGAAGATACTTCAGCACATATGGATATGAGTGGGCTGATTCATTTACTGATTTTAACGATCCAAATTTTGCTGGAGTTGTTACATTAAACACAATAAGTGTTGGTGAAATTACTTATGACACAGATTCAGCTTACCAAAATGTATACGTTCCATTTACTGAACCTATGACTCTAAATGATAATACAAGATATTTATTCTGTGCACAATCTTTTGATACAGATGTATATTTTGGATTTGATGATGCTATAGATTATAATCAAAATGTAAATGCAATTTATGGACAACCTGTAAGTTTAGTAGAAAATTCTGGAACTTGGTATGCAACTGGATTTGGAACAGAAGTTACTGCGGGTGTTTCTGTAGAGTTGAGTACCAATCTTGGTTTAGAGCAATCAGAGAATATGGAAATTAACCCATTCCCTAACCCAGCTACTAACTCAATTACTATTCCTTTAAATGGAATTAATAGTTCAGCTACTCTTAATATTGTTGATGTTACTGGGAAAACAATTTCAGTTAAAAACATTAATAATGCTACTGGAAATATAGAAATTGACGTTACTGATATTGCTAACGGAAATTATGTATTTAACTTACTTTTTGCTAATGGTGAAACTAGCAAATTTAACGTGGTTATTACTAAATAAAGTTTTCTAAAACTTAATAAAAAAGGCCAATCATTGATTGGCCTTTTTTATTTGAAAAATAAAATTTATCTGTTCTTTTTTAATTGTTTTAAAAACTTAGAAACATAAATAAAGTCGTTTAATTCCTTAACATCAGAATCAAGAATTTCATCTTTACTTCCTTGCCATTTATTTTTACCAGAATCGATAAACAAAATATTGTCACCAATTTCTAAAACAGAATTCATATCGTGAGTAATAACAACTGTCGTTATATTATACTCTTCTGTTATTTCCTTAATAAGCTCATCAATAACTATTGCAGTAACTGGGTCTAAACCTGAATTAGGCTCATCACAAAAAAGATATTGAGGTTGCATTGAAATTGCTCTAGCAATTGCAACTCTTTTCTGCATTCCACCACTAAGTTCTGATGGGAATAATTCGTTTTTATTAATAATATCTACTCTATTAAGGCAAAAATTAACTCTTTCAGAAATATCATTACTACTTAAAGATGTAAACATTTTTAATGGAAAAGCCACATTATCAGCAACGCTAAGAGAATCAAATAAAGCGCTACCCTGAAATAACATTCCTAATTGTTTTCTAATTTGTTTTTTTTCTTTGATTTTTAATGACGAAAGCTTAGTTTCTTGATAATAAACATCTCCATTATCAGGTTCTAATAAGCCTACCATACATTTTGTTAACACTGATTTTCCAGATCCACTTTTACCAATGATTAAGTTGGTTTTTCCTTTATGAAAATCAAAAGAAATATCATCTAAAATTTTCACATTATTAAACGACTTAGATATGTTTTTAACTGAAATCAAATTAATAATAATTGAGTTAAAATGTAATTAGCAAATAATATAAAAATGCTGCTATATACTACAGCATTTGTACTAGCTTTTCCAACTTCTAAGGCCCCTCCTTTAAGGTAATATCCAAAATAACTTGAAATACTAGTAATTAAAAATGCAAAAACTGATGTCTTAATTAACGCATATCTTATGTGTCCATAATTTTCATATGAAAAAGACCTTATCCCTTCTAAATATTGCTCAACAGGGATTATAGATGTTAATTCACACACAATGCCACCCCCTAAAAAGCCAAAAAACATGCTGTACATAATTATAATTGGAAAAATAAATAAAGAACCCAAAATCTTTGGCCCAATTAAATAACCAATTGAATTCACCCCCATAACTTCTAATGCGTCAATTTGTTCAGTAACTCTCATTGTCCCTAATTCAGAAGCAATATTAGAACCTACTTTCCCTGCTAAAATTAGAGAAATTATAGTTGGACAAAACTCTAACAACATAGATTGTTTAACCGTAAACCCAACAGTATAATCAGGAATCCAAGCTGACTCAATAGCACTTGCTGTTTGTATAACTAAAACAGCACCCATAAATGCAGACATAAGGATTACAATAAACAAGGATTTGACCCCTAGCTGAACAATTTCATCAATAAACCGTTTCCAATACACACTGAATTTTTCAGGTCTTGAAAACATATAAATGAGCATTAGAATATATCTTCCAAAATGATTTATCATATAATGATGTTGTTAATTGTTCAAAATAAGCAATAATTATTGTGATTCCATAGATGTAATGATTAATTTTAAACATGGAAATTCATTAAAATGAAATTAAGAATTCTATTTTACCTTTATTTAGTTTGTTTTTGCAACTTTGCTTTCACTAGCTGTAATCTGTTAAAAAAAAAGAAATGCGATTGTCCATTTGAATCTACAATAAAGCAAAAAAATGTTGTAAAAGCATTAGTTTAAAAATAATCATGAAAAAAAAAGCAATTATTGTAAGTGGCTATTTTAATCCTATTCATAAAGGCCATTTAGAATATTTCCAAAATGCAAAAAAAAATGCAGATGAACTTTTTGTTATTGTGAATTCTGATTTTCAAAGGGAGTTAAAAGGAAGTAAAGCTTTTCAAGAAGAAGAAGAAAGAATGATTATTGTTGACAGCATCAAAGGTGTAGATAAAGCCATATTATCTATTGATAAAGACAGAACAGTTTGTAAAACTATTGAAAAGATTGCTAAAGAATTCAGTAAAGAATATGAGCTATCTTTTGCTAATGGAGGCGATCAAAATAACGATACTATTCCTGAAAAACCTATTTGTAAAAAACTAGGGATAACACTTATTGATGGATTAGGTGATAAAATCCAGTCTTCAAGCTGGCTTCTAAATAAAAAATAAAGCATTCTTTATTTAAATCCAAAACAACTAATCACCTTAAAACAACCTTACGCTCTGCATCTAAACGGAGCAATATAAAAATCAACAGACTAAAAGTTAAAATTGCTGAACCTCCTTTACTAAAAAAGGGCAATGGAATACCAATAACAGGAGCTAACCCAGTTACCATCCCAATATTTATCATAAAATGAAAAAACAAAATGCTGGCAACACAATAGCCAAATATTCTTGTGAATTTACTTCTTTGTCTTTCGCACAGCATAACTATTCTAATTAACGTTGCTAAATACACTATAATAAATAATAAGCTACCTATAAAACCCCATTCTTCAGCCCAACTACAAAAAATAAAGTCAGTACTTTGTTCTGGAACATGTTTGTATTTATCATTACTTAATGTTCCTTTCAAATATCCTTTACCAGTTGTTTCTCCAGATCCAATAGCAGATAATGCCTGATATATGTTATACCCATCTCCAGTTCGATCTTCTTTAATGCCAAACATAATTTGAAATCTATTTCTATGACGATCTTTAAAAACATTATCATAAACATGGTTAACACCTAATGATATAACAATACCAATAACTGTAACTATAGCTAGACGATAAAATTTTTCTTTTCTATATCTAGGAAGAACAAAAAACTTGATTATAAAAAAAGTAATAATTGATATTAATAACAAAACCATTCCAAAAAGAATATTTCCTGAAAAATTTGCGCCAAATAAATCAAAACTTGTTTCTGAAGCTTTTAAAAAAACTCCTATAACTGTTACAATAATAGCAAATAGACCTATTAATAAAATGTTGCCGGAAAGGCCTTCTCTATACATAACAAAAATAAAAGAAATAAAAACCAACATTGTTCCTGGATCAGGTTGAAGAACAATCAAGAAAGCAGGTAAAGACAAAAGAACAACAACACTTAATCTTGTCTTAAAATCTTGAAACTTAACATTAATTGAACTCAAGTACCTAGCAAATGCTAAAGAGCATGAAAGCTTTGCTGTCTCAGAGGGTTGAATAGAAAAAGACCCAAACTGAAACCAAGATTTTGCACCTTTTATTGCGGGCATAAATAAAACTCCAACTAACAACAATAAAACAATTATATAAACTATATAAGATGAATTATGAATAAAACTTCCTTCAATAAGTAAAACAATAAAGCCTAAAAATATAGATACTATAACCCATACTAATTGTTTACCTGTACTTGAACCCCAAAATTTATCTACTGAAATTGAACCATCGTAACTGCTTGAATAAATGGTTAAAAACCCTCCTAATAAAAGAATTAAATAAAGAACCAAAAGGTACTTATCAATATATTTCCATATGGAGATTCTTCTTGCCAATTAAAATGTAAAATCGCTGTTTTTATTTAAAATAATTGCCCTTGTTATTTCTTCTTTCTTTTTTCTATTCTTTATAGATAGTTTACCATTTACATACTTATCTATCATTAAACTAGCAATAGGAGCTGCCCAAGTACCGCCCCATGTACCAAATTCAACATATACAGCAATTGCAATTTTAGGGTTTTCTTTCGGAGCAAATGCAATAAATACTGAATGATCATTAAAGTTTTTATTTTCAACGGTCCCTGTCTTTCCGCATACACTTATGCTGTCTAATTTAGCGCTTAATCCAGTTCCACTTAAAACTACTTGCTCCATAGCCTCAATAACAGGTATAAAATGAACACTATCTATTTGTGTTTTTTTCTTAACCTTATATTTTTCATCAATTTTATTCTTTCCAATTTTTTTAACCAAATGCGGAATGTAATAATATCCTCTATTAGCAATAATTGCAGAAAGATTAGCCATTTGCAATGGTGAAACGCCTATTTCCCCTTCACCAATACTGTTAGAGTAAATTGTACTAAATGCCCATCTTTTTTTTCCATACCAATTATCATAAAAATCTACATTGGGTAAAAATCCTTTTTTTTCTTCAGGAATATCAACTCCTAATAAATCACCAAAACCAAATTTTTTTGCTTTTTCTTCCCAACTAGCTAATCCCAATCTACTATCTTCAAAATAATTATCACTTCTTCCTTTAAGGATGATTTTCTTATAAACTTGATAAAAATATGGATTACAACTGTGCTTAATAGCAGTACTTAAATTAGTTGGCGGTTCATGATTATGGCAACCAATTATACTTTTATCACATAAGAATCCAGTTGAAGGCAGTATTACTCCTTCTTGAAGAGCAATTAAAGCATGAACCAACTTAAAGATAGACCCAGGCCTATATTTGTCATTATATATTGGTCGATTAATTAATGGTTTTAAAGAATCATTTAATAATAGTTTTTGATATTGTTCTGGAAAATCTCTGCCAGTTAAAACGGAAGGGTCAAAAGAGGGAGCAGAAACCATTGAAAGAATTTCACCTGATGAGGGTTCTATTGCAACAATACAACCAAGTTTGTTCTGCATTAATTCTTCTCCTAAGAGTTGTAAATCTGAATCTAATGTTGTTATTATATCATTGCCTGGTTTTGCAGGTTTTTTTTCAATAGTTTCAACTTTATTTCCAGCATAATCTTTTAAAAAATTTTCATTCCCCCTTTTGCCTCTTAATTCTAATTCATATGTTTTTTCTAAACCAGTTATCCCAATATAATCATTGTTTGAATAAATTTCTTGATTTTGGGGTTTATTAAATTGTTCTTTGCTTATTTTTCTAATATAACCTAAGGCATGAGCAGCTATTGGCAAAGGATAACCTCTTTGCACTTTAATTTCTCCATAAAGTCCTGAAATTTGACCAATATTAGGAGCAATCTTAGCATATTCACTTTTAGTTAATGATTCATAAAAAACTGATGGTTTATATGAAACATTATAGCCTGAAGAAGCTTTATTAATTTTCAATCTTAATTCATTTATAGATATGTTAAATAAATCACATATAATTGATGAATCTTTTTCTTTAATTTCTTTTGGTAATATCATTATGTTGTAAGCTTGCTCTGCCCCTGCCAAAAGTTTATAATTACGGTCATAAATACATCCTCTTGGTGGCTGTATGTTTTTTATGGTTGAATTGATTTGATTAGCCCTATTAGACCAGGTTTCATCAATTACTTGGATAAATAACAATCTGAAAATAAAAATAAGACCTACACCTATCATTATTAGCATGATAACCCATCTTCTATTTTGAAAAGGATCCATTTACTTTTTCTTAATTATCAAGTATTGAATGAAAAATAATATTGCTAAAGCAAAAAATGTATTTATTAATGATTTGTATAATAAAAATAAGAAACCGTTAAATGAAAATCCCTCAATTAATGCAAACACAAAATGATGAGTTATCATTCCCAAACCGAAATAAATTAAATAACGAACAAATCCTAGATTAAAAAAATCTAATTCAACCATTGAATCAAATTCATCTCTTTCAGAAATTATTGATAAAAAATACTTTCTCAGTATAGCAACAAACAATAACGCAGCCGCATTTAAACCAATAGTGTCTTTAAATATGTCAACTGTTATCCCAATTAAAAAAGCATATAACAACAAAATTGAAACACTTATATCTAATTTTAATCTTAAAATAAGATATGAAAATAGCATTGGTGAAAAATAAACAGAATAAGGCCCTATATCAATTTCATCTAAGATTAAAATCTGAAATAAAATCAATCCGAAAAACCAACTGATATTTTTAATTAGATTACTCATTTTGTTTGTAATTAAATAGTTCTTCTTTAACGCTATTGAAGACTACAAACCCTCTTTTTATATTAGAAAAATCTTCAGAAAGAGAGATTTCTATTTGCATCATTTGTGTTTCTGTATTCTTTGAAAAACTTTTAACTTTTCCTACTGGAATTCCTTTAGGAAAAACCCCATCAGAACCTGTCGTCACAAAATAATCTCCTTTATTTATATCAGTATAATTTGGAAAATTATTAATTGTTGCTGTTAAATAATTATTAACGTTTGAAACCCAATATAAATCCCCCCATGTTGAAGAAGATTCATGAACAACTGAAAGTGTAAATTTTGGATTAATAACTGGAGTTACTGAAGAATAATAAGAACTTACATTATTTATTATTCCTATAACACCATTAACTCCAATAACTCCCATATTTTTATTTACTCCATTCTTTATTCCTTTGTTTAATAATACAGAATTTTCTACGTATTTAAATTGAGAATTAATCACTTCCACCTTTAAAAATTTATAATTTCTCAAATAAAGCGAATCGTTTATTTTAAGAAATTTTTTACCAAGTTTAATTTCTTGATTATGTAATTTTTCTCTTAATAATTGGTTTTCAGAATGAAGTTCTTCATTAATGGCTTTTAAATTAAAATAGTTTAAAACAGAAGATTTGGTTTCATAAACAAACCCTGTTAGAGAATTACTAGCACTAATAAAGGCGCTATGGTGATAACTATTTCTCCAACTAAAAATAAATAGAAAAGAAACTAATTCAAGAGCCAGAAAAAAAAAGAAATTTCTATATTTCTGGAGGATTCGAATTATATTTCGCATGACAATTTTCTATTTTACTCTTTAACCTTTAATTAAGAATTGATACTTGTCAATATTTTTTAGTGCAATTCCAGTTCCTCTAGCAACAGCTCTTAATGGATCTTCAGCAATATGAACTGGTAATTTAGTTTTTTGAGATATTCTTTTATCTAAGCCCCTTAGCATTGATCCACCACCCGCTAAATAAATTCCAGTTTTGTATATATCAGCAGATAATTCTGGAGGGGTCATTTCTAACGCGCTTAAAATGGCTTCTTCAATTTTAGATATTGATTTATCCAATGCATGTGAAATCTCTTTGTAGGTCACATAAATTTCTTTTGGAATTCCTGTCATTAAATCTCTTCCTCTAACAGCATATTCTTCTGGTGGTGATTCTAATTCATCAAGTGCTGCGCCAACTTCAATTTTAATTTGTTCTGCTGTTCTTTCTCCAATTAAAATATTATGTTGTCTACGCATGTATTCTTCTATGTCAGATGTGAAATCATCTCCTGCAACACGAATGGATTTATCACACACAATTCCTCCTAATGCTATGACTGCAATTTCAGAAGTTCCTCCCCCAATATCAATTATCATGTTCCCCATTGGCTCCTCAACATCCACACCTATTCCAATAGCAGCAGCCATTGGTTCATGAATAAGGTATACCTCTTTACCGCCAGCATGTTCTGCTGAATCCTGAACGGCACGTTTTTCAACTTCGGTAATTCCAGAAGGTATACAAATAACCATTCTCATAGAAGGCTGAATAAACCTACTTCCACCTTTCATCATTTTAATCATTCCTCTAATCATATGTTCAGCGGCTTGAAAATCAGCTATAACACCATCTTTTAATGGCCTAACTGTTTTTATATTCTCATGTGTTTTACCATGCATCTGTTGAGCTCTTCTTCCAATTGCTATAACCTTTGATGTTGTCCTATCAATAGCAACAATTGAAGGTTCATCAACAACTACTTTATCGTTATTAATGATTAAAGTATTTGCTGTCCCTAAATCAATAGCTATCTCTTGTGTAAAAACATTGAATATTCCCATTTTTTAATTTTTTAATGTTTAAAATGCCTCTTTCCTGTAAAAACCATTGCTATGTTATTTTCATTACAATAATCAATTGATAATTTATCCTTAATTGAACCTCCTGGTTGAACAACAGCACTTACCCCTTCTTTTCCTGCAATTTCTACACAATCTGGAAATGGGAAAAATGCGTCAGACGCCATTACAGAATCTTTCAAATCAAAACCAAAAGTTTTAGCCTTATGAATTGCTTGCTTTAAAGCATCAACCCTTGAAGTTTGTCCAGTCCCACTTGCAAATAACTGACTATTTTTAGCTAGTACAATGGTGTTAGACTTAGTATGTTTAACTATCTTATTAGCAAAGCACAAATCTTGAATTTGATTTTTTGAGGGCTCTTTTAGAGTTTCCAATGAAAAATCATTTTCATTTTCAATTGATAAATCTTTATCCTGAACTAAGAATCCATTTAAACAAGTTCTAATTAATGAATCTGGGAACAATGTATCCTTTTGAACAAGAATAATTCTGTTCTTTTTGCTTTTCAACAAATCAATTGCGTTTTCACTATAAGAAGGAGCAATAACTACTTCACAAAAAAGCTCATTTATTTTATTTGCCGTTTCAATGTCAATCTCCCTGTTAGAAATTAGTATGCCTCCAAAAGCTGAGACAGGATCAGCTTCTAAAGCTGAAGAATATGCTTCTGAAAGTGTTTTTCTAGTTGCTAACCCACAAGCATTATTATGCTTTAGTATAGCAAATGTAGGGTCATCATTTGCAAAATCTTTCATTAACATAACTGCTGCATCAATATCTAGCAAATTATTGTATGATAATGCTTTCCCATTTAATTGAGTGAATAAATCATCTAAATCTCCAGCAAACCACCCTTTTTGATGAGGATTTTCACCATATCTAAGTGGAGTTGATTTTTTCATATCAAGATAAATAGAATTATTTTTATTGTCTGAAAAATAATTAAATATATGCTGGTCATAATTTGAAGAAACTTCAAATGCTTTTTTTGCAAAATATTTTCTTTCTTCTAAAGATGTAGAGCCATTATTATCCGTCAATAAAGAAGAAAATTTCGAATATTCTTCTTTTGAGGACACAATAACAACATCTTTATAATTTTTAGCTGCAGCTCTTATTAATGATATTCCGCCAATATCTATTTTTTCAATGACATCTTGATGATCAGCACCAGATTTTACAGTATCCTCAAATGGATATAAATCTACTATTACTAAATCAATTTCTGGAATTTCATACTCTTCAAGTTGTAAAACATCACTATCTAATTCCCTTCTGCTTAGAATCCCACCAAAAACCTTGGGATGCAAAGTTTTAACTCTTCCCCCTAGAATTGAAGGGTAAGAAGTTAATGATTCGACAGCATTCACCTCAACCCCTAATTTTTCTATGTGAGATTGGGTACCACCAGTTGAGTATATTGAAACCCCTAAATCATTGAGTTTATGAACTATTTCATCAAGCCCATCCTTGGAGAAAACAGATATAAGTGCACTCTTTATTTTTCGTTCTTTTGACAATTGAATAAATTTTAGGTTAAAAAAACGACAATTTTAGTAAGTTTCTAGGAAAATCAACAACCTATTTTCACGATGTTAATAACTATTTCATTATTGTTTAAAATTGCAACTCTATGAACATTAAATATAACAGGTTGATATGTATAATTTTCATGTGATAAAGCCATCAAAAACAACGATCAATATATTGTTTAGATTTCATAATGCAATCACTGACAGAAACCCCATTGAAATAATTTCCTAAAATTTTCAAATTGGAATGATTGGATTCAAATTTATTTATAGCCATAATTAGATTTTCTTGATTCATGTTATATTGAGGGATGCCTTTTTCCCATTTGTAATGATTTTCAAAAATTAAATTTCCATTATGTTGAATTATATCCTCTAATTCAGCAAGAACTTTATTTCTGAGTTCTATTTTACTTAACTTACACAACTCTTTCTGTCTTTCTCCACCAATTAACACAGTAAAAAGTTCTTTATCATTAGGAGAAACATGATTAAATATTCGTGAATTAAAAAGTATTCCTAAAAAACTTTTTTTATCT
>CEUK01185618.1_pt1 | contig 22714 bp, 19 predicted proteins | sample 356451 | NCBI WGS metagenome assembly CEUK01 (sample SAMEA2622843, study PRJEB7988) | marine metagenome | isolation source: saline water (ENVO:00002010), including
ATATCTATATAACCATCCAAACAATCTCCATTACAATCTGAATTAATTGCGGCATATTCACATGATCCATTATCAAAATTTGCATTAGGGTTAAAGTTACATGCATTAGAAACTGTACAACCTTCTATTATTAATTCACAACCATTACCAAAATCATAATAACCTTGTAAACAATTACCATCACAATCTTCATTCTCAAGTGGATAAAGACAAGAATCATCATCTATACTAGAAAATGAATCATAATTACAGGCACTAATATCTGTACAACCGAACTCTCCTTCACAATCCAATGACCATATTGCATTACTATCTTTTCTATAAAAGCTATTAGTAGAGTTACCAATCAATGTATTTTCTTGTTGAGTGGCGTAGTACACATCTAAAACTTGAACACATTGTAAACTATTATTAAAACACCAAAGTTTTTCTATCAGTGTATTAGAAGAGATATCTAATTCAGAGAGATTATTGTCATTTACTGTTAATTCGACTAAAAGCAAGTTATTTGATATATCAATTTCATCTAAATCATTTGATGCTAAATTCAATCTACTTAAATCTAAATTAGTTGAAACATCAATATTGTTTAAATTATTATTATATAAGTCCAAGTCAACTAATAAAGTATTATTAGATACATTAATATTAATTAACTCATTTCTTATTAAATAGAGAGTTTCTAAGACACCAATACCTCCAACATCAATAGAGGAAAGATTATTGTCACTAAGATCTAATTCTTTAACACTAATATTAGCAGATAAATCAATTGATGAAATATAATTATTATTTAATTGAACAATTTCAAGTTCAGGATTTTGAGAAATATCAATAGAGGAAAGTTCATTAAGATTTGCATTTAAAGTAATTAAATTGTAATTACTAGATATATTTAAGATGACCAAATCATTATTTTGACAATATAATGTTTCAAGGTCTAAATTAGTAGAAAAATCTAGTGAGGTCAAATTATTATTTGAACAATTTAAACCAACAAGAGATGTGAAATCTTGAATACCTGTTAAATCATTAATTCCTAAATTATTTATAGCCATAAAAGTAATAGAACTTACACCATTAGTAAGAACATAGCTGTCATTATCTATACCATTATCACAATCTGGAAAAAATGTTTCTAAATATGTTTCAAAGTTGTTATCTGGCACAAAAGTTAATTGCAATGAATCTTGTCCAAAAGAAATAAATGAAATAATTAAAAAAAGAAAAAGATATTTCATACAAGAGTAATTTTTAAACAAAGTAATACACTTAAAGTTACAATTTTTTGTGCTCAAAATTAGAAAATAGATCCTGGTTTTTGTTATAGAATAGATCTAAAGAAATAAGTATAGCAATAGAAATCCATACAGGAACCGCAGCTTTATCGGTATCTAAAAAATTATTAAAAAATCCATGTAAGAAATAACTTAAAAGTGAAATTAACAATGTCAAAATCAAGGTTTTTTGTTGCTTATTTTCAGAATTATAATACATATTAATTCCTTTAACAATAACAAATATCACCATGGCAAGAAAAGAAATAAGTCCTAAAATTCCAGATTCAGATAAAGGTCCTAAGTATTCACTATGTGCATTTCCTCCCTGTCCAGTATTAGACCTAATTACAGTATAATATTTAAGTAACTGATATGGTGCATATTGAAATTGATAGGTCCCTGGTCCAAATCCATAAATTGGTTTATCATAGAACATATATAAAGCACAATGCCATCTGTTAATTCGCTCAACATTTGAAGCATCAGTAGATATGTTGGAAATTGAGCCAACATGCTCAAATAAATTATCAGATGTATTTTGAGTATTTTTTTCTAAAAAATCTATTAAAGGATCTTGAGAAAACCATATAAAAAAAATGAGAATCAGTGGGCTTGAAAAAAGAACTCTTCTATCAATTTTAAATCTAATAATTAATGCCAAAATCAAAGATATTATAAGGCTTAACCAAGCTGCCCTAGTAAATGAAAGGACAAAACCTATTAACATAATTAAAAAAATAGAAATAATTAAAAACCTAATTATCCAATGATGATTTTTAATAAAAAGCAGCGTAAAAGTAAGAGGTAAAAAAAAAGCAATAATAGCACCATAAGAAGTATGATCTCTAAAGAAAGGAGACATCATGTAATGAGCAGACTGTTTATCAAAATCATAACCAGAATGTTTAATTATTGTATATATGATAACTAATGATAATGGAATAATATAAAGTAAAATAAAACGCTCAATCATCTTAGGTTCTTTAAAGAGTAAGGAGCCCATAAATATCAAAGGAAATATAAACCAAACCTTACTTAAGAAATATTTAATAGAAACTATCGGCATAGTGGAAGTTAAAGAAGTAATAAACATCCAAACTAAATATAGAAAAATATAGAAAACAATTGGGTGTTTTAAAATAGGTAAAAATAAATGTCTATTATATATCATTTGTAAGATTGTTAAAATTAACAAACCAAATAACATAGGTTCAGTAGGAAGAGCCATTTCACTTAAACCAAAATCTGATATTTCTGACAATGGGATTGATAATGGAGTTAAAAAGATAAGAGGATAAAATATATTTTTATAATCAAAAATAGCCAATAGTATAACGGATAAAATAACTGGCAAAATTAAAATTGCATAGTTATCATCAATGGATAAGAATAAAAGTATTAGAAGATATAATACTGAGAAAAAACCAACTATAAATTGAGGTCTATTATTAATTTTTAACATAATGTAAGATCCCTGATTCAAACACAATAAGAGAAATTAATGCCATCGACATTACTGAAATCAATGAACTCATAACAATAAGAGATCTTTGAGGATAAGATTTCTTATCGGCTGGTGTAGCACGATTAATTACAAAAGTATTATTATAAGTATACTCTGCATCTAATCTTATTTTATCAACTGCTATTGAAATAGCAGATAGCTCATCTTCTATTTTCCAAGTTTTTCTCAGTATATATTCCATGTCTCCTACATTCTCAGCAAATAAATTAAGTTCATTTTTAATTCTTCGAGCACCTGAAATATTATTTGCTGCCAATGCGATTGCATACTGTTCAGTTAATCTTTCAGTTTGCTGACCAACCTTAATCATCCCTAAGGCATGGTATTTTTTTAACGAATCTTGAGCTATGTTTTTTTGCTGTGTTAAGATTTCTTTACGTCTTTCAAGTATCTCAATAGATTGATCCGCTCTTGTTGCTCGAATCCTAGTCATTGCCATATCTATAAGATCCAAGAAATCATTAGCAATATCAGCAGCAATTTGTGGGTCTTTATCTAGAACAACAACTCTGATTGAATGGAATCTAGTTTTTTTAAATTTAATATGTTTTTCGTAAGCCTTTTTGATTGCTGTTTTAGGGTAAGGGTTATCATCCTCAATTTCATAACGATCGAATAGGTTATATTTTTCAATCACTTTGTATCTAATTTCATCACTACCCAGAACATCTAATAATTGTTCGGCTTCACCTTCTCCACCAAATTCTAAGGCAGTTTCTAAAGAAGTAGTAGCCGCATTAGTAATAGTTGGATAAATAATAACAGAGGACTCAAATTTGTCTTCTATCATATATAATGAGAAAAGAGATGATGAAACAATTGTAATTATAAAAATTATTAACAGAAGTGTTATATGTTTTTTTATAATACCTAATAACCAAAAAAGATCAAAATTATTTTTTTCCATAGATATATAAAATTTAATTGAGGCAAATATAATGTTATTTTATTTCAGTACTAATTAATAAATGAAAATCCGATATTTTAACAAGTTTTGAAATAAATAACCAAATAAAACTAAAAGTTAAATAAAGTAATAAATTCAAAATTGTAAATGAGTAAAAACATTTAAGAAAGAATGCAAAAAGAAAAAGACCAATTAAAAATATGAGTATTTGAGATAAAGTTTTTTTAAGATTTAAATTAAAGAAATGACAGCATAATATAATTTGTGCAACACCAGTTAGAAATTGAGTAATTAGACTAGCAAAAGCAGAACCTAAAGCTTGATACTTTGGAATAAGTAAAATATTTAATGTTATATTGATAACAACACCAATTCCGGCAACTAAATTAAGATGATATAAATTTCCATTAGCAGTTAATAGAGTTCCAAAAATATAGGTTGATGAAACAAACAAAAAACATATCATTAAAACAGATAAAATTTTTGATGCTTCTTCTATATGAGCATCATATCGAAAGTCAATAATATTATAATTAAATATGCAACAAAAAACAGCTAATGTTAAAACAAAACCCATCAATAATTTAAATGAAAAATTAACAATTTCAACAATAGATTGATTTAATTTAATCATTCTAGAAAAAATTGGCAACAATAAAGCTGCAAATAAATAAGCTATCATATTAGATGCTTCAAAGAACCTATATGCCTGTGCATAAATGCCCGCTTGTAGTGACTGGTCATTCAACATTCTTTCAAGCATCACACTATCAATCCTATAATAGATTGTCATTAATAAAATTAATAATGCATAAGGAAAGCTTTGTTTCAAAATAACTAATGCAAATTTTGTGTTCCATTTAAAAGTAAATTTATTGGTTTTGCTAAAAACCAATAAAAAACACACTATAAGAGTTATAAAATATGCAAGAGTTTGAGAGTACACAAACCATTCAATTTGAAATGGTTGAGAAGTAATACCGCCCCATAACAACAAAGAACAAATAAGTATTAATAAAGTTCTATCTAATATAGATATTAAACTATCTTGAAAAAATAAATGAAGACCTGAAAGATTTGATCTGATATATAGAATAAAAGCAACTAGTGACTGATTAATCGCCAATATTATCAGAAGCTTAATTTGGAGAGAATTATAACCTACCAAAATGGCTAATAATAAAGTAGCTATACAATAAATAATAACTAAAATTAGTCTAATTGTAATTATACCAGAAAAGTGCTTATCTAACAACTGATGATGCTGAGCAATATTCTTGACATTAAAATTGGTAATTCCTAAATCTAGGATAATATTTAGAATAAATGAGAAATTTATTAAAGCAAAATAATTTCCATAAGCTTTAGCACCAACTTGATTAATTACTTCTGCATCAATTCCTAAAATATAGAAAGGTTTGATCAATAAATTTAAAAAGATAACCAACACCAAATTGGTGATAAATTTTTTCTTCATGTAAACCAAAATGAATAATACTAATTTTAAGTTAATGTAAAATATCTAATTAATATCTAAAATTAGTTCATAATTTAATTAAATTCATGAAATGAAAATTGCAGTTAACACAAGATTATTAATTAAAAATCATCTAGATGGTATTGGGAGATTTAGCTTAGAAACTTTAAAAAGAATAACAAAAAATAATCCACAAATTGAATTTCACTTCATCTTTGACAGACAATTTTCAAAAGATTTTATTTTTTCTAATAATATAATTCCACATATCCTATATCCACCTACTCGTCATCCATTCCTTTGGTATATTTGGTTTGAATATAGATTACCTAATTTAATAAATAAAAAAATCAAACCTGATTTATTTTTATCTCCAGACGGTTTCCTATCTACTAGAATAAAGGCACCGTCAATAGCTGTAATTCATGATATTAATTTTGAACATCGCCCACAAGATTTAGCTTGGTTTCATAGTAAATTTTATAGGATTTATTTCAAAAAGTATGCTCAAATTGCAAAGCATATTGTGACTGTTTCTAAGTTCTCAAAAAAAGATATTGTCAAAACTTATGATATTAAAGAAAATAAAATTATTGTAGTATACAATGGTGTTTCAGAACAATTTAAACCAATAAGTGAAAGAGAAAAAAAAATAATTAAAAAAAGAATTACTAACAATGTTGATTTCTTTCTATTTGTAGGCAGTTTGCATAAAAGAAAAAATATTAAAAATTTATTTTTAGCATTTGAAATATATAAACAAAATCACGGGGGAAATAAATTAGTAATCATTGGTAAAAGAAAATGGTGGGACAAGAAGACTGAAAATGTATTTAATTCTATGAAATATAAAAAAGATGTTATTTTTCTTGGTCAAGTTGACGAAAAAAAAATGCCTTTAATTTTAGCTTCAGCTAAAGCACTTTGCTTCGTGTCATTATTTGAAGGCTTCGGTCTACCCATTGTAGAAGCTATGAAGTCTGGTGTTCCAGTAATAACATCAAACACAAGCTCAATGCCTGAAATTGCAAAAGATGCTGCTATCATAGTAGACCCTCATGATGTTGTTTCTATTTCAAAATCAATGTCAGAAATTGATCAGGACAATCAACTAAGAAAAAACCTAATCAATCTAGGTTTGAAAAGAAGTCAAATATTTAATTGGGATTTGACTTCAGCTAAAATTGCAAAATTATTTGAGTTTTAATATACTTTATATGATACAATTTAAATTAAATAAATTAGTATGTGGGTGTGATGAAGCTGGAAGAGGATCTTTAGCTGGACCTGTTGTAGCAGGGGCCGTGATATTGCCAAATAATTTTAAGTGCACAAAAATAAATGATTCAAAAAAAATATCCGCGAATTTAAGAGAAGAGTTAAGTTATAAAATAAAAAAACAAAGTCTTTTTTGGAGTGTAGGAATAGTAAATAGTGATGAAATTGATAAAATCAATATATTAAATGCTTCAATTAAAGCTATGCATTTAGCTATTAAAAAGATTGAAGAATTAAATACCTCAAAAAAAATTGGCATACTATTAATTGATGGAAATCAATTTCATAAATATTTAAACATTCCTCACAAATGTATTATCAAAGGAGATCAAAAATTTAAGTCAATTGCTGCTGCTTCAATTATTGCCAAAACACACCGAGACAAAATAATGAGAAAAATAGCTATACAACACTCTCATTATGAATGGGAGAAAAATAAGGGTTATCCTACTAAAAAACATAAGATGGCAATAAAAGAATTTGGTTTATCCAAATTTCATAGGAAAAGCTTCAAATTATTTTAACGACAATAGATTAAATTTGTAAAATGAAAAAATTATTTTTTATAATCCTTTGCATATTTTGTTTAAGTAATTGCAATTATGATCCTGACCCAAAAGAACTAAAAATTACACAAGTTATACCATTCAAATCTGACTTCATTCTTAGATTACATAATTTTCAAAAAATATCAAATAAATTAAATAATTTTGCATGGTGGCAAGAGATCAAAGAAATTGATTTTATTCATAACTACTTAAATGATTATTATTTAATAAGTGAAATATTTGACTTCAATCTTATACATAATTCTCAACCTATTTATATAAGTTCACAATTGCTTAATGAAAAAAAACCAGATTTACTTATTTCAACAAAAATAAACTCAGAGCTAAAAATCCAAGAATTAGTTAATAATCAAACTGAATTTAAAATTCTAAAATCTGAATATGACAATTTAGAAATCAAAGAATTAAAATTAGACCACAATAAGAATTTTAAAAACTCAAGTTTATTTTATTATATTTTTCAAGATATAATAACAGTAAGTTTTTCTAAAATATTGATACAATCAAGTATTCGGCAATTAAATAGCGGCATTAATCTTTTTCAGTCTCAACAAATAGAAAAACTAGATCAAAATCTTCCAAAGTATAGTGATATCAATCTACTTATTAAGACAGACTATTTAGCAGACAAAGTAGGTTGCCAAAATCTTTTTCTTAAGTCTAAAACATGGTCCCTTTTTGATGTAGAAACAGATGAGGAAAGTATACTCCTAGCAGGTGTCACAAACAGAGGGAATAATAGATATTTAGATACAAACAAATATAGCGACATAAAAGAGTCAAACATTGAAGCAATTCTACCAAGGCATATTAAAGGATTTTATAACTATAAGATTAATAATTTTCATGATTTAAATGCTGTAATGAATTTTATTAACGATGGTCCAAAAATAAATAATTATCACTTTTCATACACTAAATGGGAACCAAATGAAATCAATATAGCTTATGAAGACTATAACTCTAAAGATATTTCATATTTAATTTTTGAAAGTCAAAATAATTTTGAATGTATCAAACAGTTAGAGAAACTACACATCTCTAAACAACAATTAAATTATTCAAATTATAAAATCCAAAGAATAAACACAGTTAAATTAGAAAATAATGACTGGTTTAAAAAAATTACAGAAAAATGGTCAGATATCTTTTACATCTATGATGATAAATATTTTATTTTTAGCCAATCCCAAAAACAACTTAAATCATTAATCAATAATAAAATATCTAATCAAACAGTAGATAAAACAAAATCAATAAATAAAATCAATAGTAAAATGGGAGGTAAATGTCACAACTCATTTTATATAAAATTTAAAGAAGACAATATTAAATGGAAACAGATATTTAATTCTATGTCTTCTAAAAATATTGGTTCAAGTGATTATTTCTTTAATTCACTTTGCTTTATTTATCAAAACGAAAAATTTAAAAATCTCACAGTATGGGATTTCAATTTAAATAATGAAACAAATTTTATGCCTCAAATTGTTATGAACCATAACAATCTATCTAATGAAATAATCACTCAAGATGTGCAAAATAACATCTATTTAATAAATGATATGGGCGCAGAAATATGGAGAAGAAAAATTGGACATCAAATTATTGGAAAAATAAATCAAATTGATGTTTTTAAAAATAATAAATTACAATATCTATTTAACACTAGCGACTCTATTTATATCATTGACAGAAATGGAAAAAATGTATCACCATTTCCTTTAAAAACACCAGCTAAAATGACTCTTCCATTAGCCGTATTTGATTATGACAAAATACGAAACTACCGTATTTTTGTGCCTTTCGAGAATAGAGTAATTGTGTATAATCAGAGGGGGGAAATCATTAAAGGTTGGCAATTTGAATCAACTGAAACCGATATATCACACACACCCACTCTTGTACAACTATTTAACAGAGATTTTATTATTATTTGTGAAGAGAATGGCAGAATACACATGTTAAATAGAAAAGGAGAATCAAGATTGAATATTTCAGATACAATATATAGATCATCCAATCCTATTAATCTAATACTTAGTGATAATTTAGAAAAAAGTAAATTAACGCATTTAAATCAATATGGAAAAGTGCTGGAAATCTATTTTGATGGAAGAGTTAATTTCGTGGATATAGAAAATTTAAATACAAATGATTCATATATAACCACAAATAATTATGATTTAACTATCAAAAAAAACAAGTTATCATATGTATCTAATTTAAGTGAATTTGAATTTAATTTTCCAAAAAAAACAACTAATTTATCGCATCCCAAAACCTTTCAAAATAATGATATTTTATATATAGCAACTAAAGACCAAAATACAAATTTAATATATATTCTAGATCAAGATGGTGAGTTGAAAAAACAGCCCTTTTTTGGAACTACTGACTTTGAAATTGGTATTTTAAATGAAAATAATGTTAATCTAATTGTTGGAAGTAAAGAGGGTAAAGTATATAATTATAAAATCAATTGACCTTTTTAATTAAACTTAATTTTTGACCAACAAATGGCTCTTCTCCAATTTTCATTTTATTTTTTTTATATAATTTTTTGATTTTAATACCATACAATTGAGAAATAGAATACATAGTTTCACCTTCTACAAAAACATGATGAGAAATGAAACCTTTATTTCTTTTAGGTTTTAAATATACTTTTTCATCTTTCAACAAAATTCGATCTTCTGTAACTTCATTGTATTTAAGAATTTCCCATAGCCATACATCGAATTCCTCAGCAATATCATCAAAAGTCTGTCCCTCTTTTGCATGCACAAATTTTGTGTAATTTTTCTCAATCTCTTTAGCTTCTTGGACAATCTCATTCTTTTGCAAAATTTCATTCTTTTGTCTTTTATTTATTTTTTTTTTGTCGTAATTAAATAATTGATATTCTTTTATGATTTTTATAATTTTTTTTGAATATGTTTTGCTTGTAGCATATCCAGCTTTTTGTAAACCCTTTGCCCATCCTTTATAATCTGTTTTACGTAAACCAAATAAAAAAGCATAACGACTTCTTTCGGTAAGAAATATTGAGTGATCACGATAGGACTGAGCAGGATTATCATATTTTCTAAAACATTCCTGTTTTTCATCATCATCATGCAAAATCGTAGGGCCTTTCCAATCAGCATGACATTTTATCCCAAAATGATTATTTGATTCTAAAGCCAATCTACTTGTTCCGCTTCCAGACTCTAAAATGCCTTGAGCTAAAGTAATACTTGCAGGTATTCTATATAAGAACATTTCTTCAATTGCTAAATCTTTATATTCTTTAATGTAATTTGAAACACTTTGAGATATAAGTAAGTTTGAAATAAATAAACTAATAAAAAATACTAATAACTTCATTTGAAATCAAAATTAAAACCGTGTAAACCTTGTAAGCCGCCACTATGCAAAACTAAAATTTTAGTGTTTTTTTTAAAAAAATCTCTTTGAATATAATTAAAAAGATGATAAAATAATTTTCCCATGTATATTAAATCTAATTTTATATTATAATTCCAATAAAATTTTTTAACGAACAAAGTTAATTCCTGATCTATTTGACCAAATCCTTTAAAAAATAAATCAGGGACTAATTTCCAATTATCAGATTTTGTCCATTTTTTAATATTATTTTCTTGTTCTAGTATTTTTAAAAATGGACAAAAACCAATTAAAAATTGATTTTTTTTTAATGCTCTAATTATGCCTGAAGCTGTACAACTAGTCCCAACAGCACAACAAAAAAAATCAAAGTTAACATCAACTTCACTTAAAATTTCTGAACAACCATTTAATCCTAGCAAATTATTCCCTCCTTCTGGAATTAGATAAAATTCACCATATTTTTTTCTGAACAGTTGAAGATTAAGAGGGTCATATTTTTTATGTCTATAATCTTCTCTATTTAAATAATACAAAGACATATTATTTATTTGACAAAAGGATAATGTAGGGTTTAATTTATCATACTTTTGACCTCTAACAACACCAATAGACTTTAAATTTAATTTTTTAGACATATAACTAAGTGCATGTAAATGATTAGAATATGGTCCACCATAACTTAGTATATTGGTGTAATCTTTTGTTTGAGCATCCATGAAATTATATTTAAGCTTTCTAGACTTATTACCAGAAATTATTTCATGAATTAAATCATCTCTCTTTACATATATTTCAACAGATTTTTTTTTTAAAAAAATACTGTTCAACTTGGTAATAGGACTTGGAATATTTAAATTCATAATAAAGATTAAATTAGTATAATTTTTTAAAAATTAATTATGAAAACAAAATTATGTCAACTGATTTTTTTTATGTCATTAATTATTTTTCTTAATAATTGCTCTAAAGAAGAATGTTTAGATTGTAACACATATAACATGGATGACTTTAACGGTGATTTAACGAATCCTAAAGATGTATTTTACATATGTGAAAACGATGATTTGTGGGATTATATAATTTGGGGGAACAGCAATGATATTGGTGGCAACATAGCGCTAATAGATTTAACCAAATATCAAACTGGATACAGATCTGTCCAAGATGATGATATAGACAATGATGGTATATTAAATGATAGTGATAATGATATTGATGGAGATGGACTTTTAAATAATGCTGATATGAGTCCAAATGGTTTTGAAAATAATCATATTTTGGAACTTGTAATTTGTGAAAGAAATTAAAATGAGAAATTTTAACCCTTTAAAAAAATTACGACAAGAAGATTATTATTTATCTGAAGAGGGTTTTATTATTTTCACCAAAAAATATCATCTAAAAAGAGGATTTTGTTGTCAATCTAATTGCATAAATTGTCCTTATAATAAAGAAAAAAATGAAAAAAAATGAATTTTTTAAAATAATTTGTGAAGGAATTCCAACAGTTTTACCAAAAGATAAAAAATATGATGATTTAGTTAATCACGCACCAAAAAAAAATATTCATCTTACCGTAACTGAAAAAAAATTAGCATTAAAAAATGCTCTACGCTATTTTCCAAAAGAACTACACATAAAACTTATCAAAGAATTTGAAAATGAACTAAAAAGTTTTGGAAAAATATATATGTATCGTTATAAACCTACCTATATAATGAAAGCAAGAAGTATTAATGATTTTCCACACAAATCAAAAAAAGCGGCAGCTATTATGATGATGATATGCAATAATCTTGATCATGATATTGCTCAACACCCTGATGAACTCATTACATATGGAGGAAATGGAGCAGTATTTCAAAACTGGGCTCAATATCTTCTCACAATGCAGTACTTGTCTAAAATGAATGACCAACAAACACTAGTTCTATATTCCGGACACCCTTTGGGTCTTTTCCCTTCTTCACTAAATGCACCAAGATTAGTAGTTACTAATGGAATGATGATTCCAAATTATTCGTCTAATGAAAACCTAAATAAACTTAATGCGTTAGGTGTAACTCAATATGGACAAATGACCGCTGGATCGTTTATGTATATTGGTCCACAAGGCATTGTACATGGTACAATGATTACAATACTAAATGCAGCAAGAATGCATAAAACTAATTCAAATAAAATAAAAATATTTGTTTCATCTGGATTAGGTGGAATGAGCGGTGCCCAACCAAAAGCAGCTAAAATTGCGGGTTTAATTAGCATCACAGCTGAAGTTAATAAAAAAGTAATTGAAAAGAGATTTGAACAAGGTTGGGTTGATGTTATTTCATCAGACCTAGATAGTTTAATCAAAAAAGTTAAAGAAGCAAAAAAACAAAAACAAATTATAGCATTTGCTTTTCATGGGAACATAATAGACCTGTGGAAAAAACTATATGAAGAAAAGATTTTTGTTGATTTAGGTTCAGATCAGACATCGCTTCATAATCCTTTTAATGGTGGTTATTATCCTAATCAACTAAGTTTAGATGATTCAAATAAATTAATTAAAGAAAATCCAATTAAATTTAAAAAACTAGTTTATAAAGCTTTAAGAAGCCATGTGAATTACATCAATAAACACTCAAAAAAAGGTACATATTTCTTTGATTATGGGAATGCTTTTTTACTTGAAGCTGGGCGGGCAAAAGCTAATATTTTTTCAGAAAATGGAGAATTTAAATACCCCTCTTATGTTCAAGATATTATGGGCCCACTTTGTTTTGATTTTGGATTTGGTCCATTTCGATGGATATGTTCGACAAATACTTTATCTGATCTAAAAAAAACTGACAAAATAGCTCAAAAAGTATTAGAGAAATTGATTTTAACGGCTCCTAAAGAAATTAAACAACAAATGAAAGACAATATTGAGTGGATAAAATCTGCTCATGAAAACAAATTAGTTGTTGGATCGCAATCAAGAATTTTGTATGCGAATAGTGATGGACGAATAGAAATAGCTAAAGCCTTTAATAAAGCCATTAAGAAAGGAGAGATTGGGCCAATTATTATTGGAAGAGATCATCATGATGTCTCTGGGACAGACTCACCTTTTAGAGAAACATCCAATATTTACGATGGATCAAAATTTACTGCTGATATGTCAATTCATAATGTGATTGGTGATAGCTTTAGAGGTGCAACATGGGTTTCGATTCATAATGGTGGTGGTGTTGGTTGGGGAGAAGTTATAAACGGCGGTTTCGGATTATTATTAGATGGATCAAAACAATCTGAAGAAAATTTAGTCAACATGCTTCACTGGGATGTTAATAATGGTATTGCCAGAAGATCATGGGCTAGAAATCAAGGGGCTATAAAAGCAATAAAATTAGAAATGAAAAAAAACAAATTATTAGAAGTTACACTTCCTAATGAAGTAGATGAAAAACTAATTACAAACTTGTAACTATTTTATTGAAAGCCTTTAATAGTTTAGGGACTCCGTCATAATTTGACCCTGAAGCAACTACAAAAAAATCTTGACCACCTCCTTTAGCATTAATGTGGGTTGCAATTAAATGTAGAATTTTATTAGCACTCAAAAGTTTGGTTTTAACCATTTCTTTACTGACAGCAACATTTATAATGATTTTTTTTGCATGAGTAGTTAATAATAAAATGACAATATCATCATATTTTTCTAAAAATTTGAAGCAAATATTTTTCATAGAAGCCGGATCTAAATTAATTTCAGCAGATAAGCTTTTACAATTACCATTGTCTATGATTTTATCATTAAGTTCATTAAATGACTGAGTAATTTGGTTTTTTTTGTTTGACTCAGCCAAATGACGTAATTGCTTATTTTCCTCAACTAATAACTTTACTGATTTTTCTAAATCATCTGTATTTTTTAGCATATTTTTTAGTGAACCTAAAATATTAAATTGTTGATTTGCGTATTTAATAGCACTTTCACTAGTAACTGCCTCAATTCTACGAATACCAGAAGAAATTGAAGACTCAGATAAAATTTTAAACCAGCCTATCTCAGATGTATTATTTACATGAGTACCTCCACACAACTCAATAGAATCACCAAATTGAATAACTCGAACTAATTCTGTGTACTTTTCACCAAATAACGATATAGCACCCATTTTTTTTGCTTCATTTATTGGTACATTTATTTGCTCTTTTAACATCAAAGCATTTGTTATATTCTGATTAATATTTTTTTCTAAAGAATTAAGTTCATTGTCATTGATTTTTTGATGGTGAGAAAAGTCAAATCTTAAATATTTGGAGTTTATGAAAGAACCTTTTTGTTCAATATGATTGCCAAACATTAACCTTAAATTATTATGCAACAAATGTGTAGCCGAATGATTACGCTGTATAGATAATCTTCGTTTCAAATCAACATGTAAACCAATATTTTCTTTATTCTTTAAATCTATATTAAAGATATTTGCATCTACTATATGGATAATTAAGTTATTTTCTTTTTTTGTGTTTATAACCGGAAGAATAAAATCTAAGTCAGAAATATGCATATTGGTAATATATCCTGTATCACCTACTTGTCCTCCACCTTCGGGATAAAATGGAGTTTTATTAAAAACTAAATGAAAGTAATTCTGTCCATGGTGGGTGACTTTTCTGTATCTTAACAGATTAACATTTAAAATTTCTTTTTTAGAGTATCCTAAAAAGTCTTGGTTTGTTTCTGTATTTAGAATTATCCAATCTCCTAAATTAATTTCTGAAGATTTTCTTGATCTATTTTTTTGCTCAGACATTAAAGTACTAAATTCATCCAAATTATAACATAAGCCTTTTTCTTTCAAAATCAAATTAGTTAAGTCAGGGGGGAAACCATAAGTATCATATAGAAAGAAAACATCTGAGCCAGGAATTTCTGTTTTTTTTACCTCATATTGCCTCACTAAATTATTAATTTGCTCTAAACCCTTACCTAGAGTACGTAAAAAAGACTTCTCCTCATGCTCTATAATCTTAGTGATTAAATTTGATTGCGCAAAGATTTCTGGATATATATCTTTAAAATCTTCTGACAGAGTATTTACTAATCTATATAAAAAGGGTTCTTTCAAATTCAAATGTGTATAACCATATCTAACTGCTCTTCTTAATATTCTTCTAATAACATATCCAGCTCCATTAGAACTTGGTTTTTGACCATCTGCTATAGCAAAAACTATTGCTCTTATATGATCTACAATGACTCTGAATGCCACATCTATTGAACTACTTTTTCCATAAGAAAATTTAGATAATTTAGTTAAAACATTAATTAAATTTGAAAAAAGGTCTGTGTCGTAAGTAGATTTTTTATTCTGCAATACCATGCACAACCTTTCAAAGCCCATACCTGTATCAACGTGTTTATTAGGAAGAGAGACTAAATTTTTATTTTCTAATCTGTTAAATTCTATAAATACTATATTCCATATCTCTATCACTTGTGGATGATCACAATTAATGAGACTAAGTGCTGGATGTTTTTGTCTATCGTCATCTAATCGCAAATCAATATGAATTTCGGTTGAAGGTCCACAAGGACCTGTTTGACCCATCTCCCAAAAATTATCTTTTTTATTACCCTCTACAATTCTAGATTGATCAATGATTTCTGACCAAATATTTTTGGTTTCTAAATCAGCCTGTAGTTTCTGATTCTCATCTCCCTTAAAATAAGTAATATAAAGTCTATCTTTGTCAACACCCAGTTCTCTAGTTAAAAAATCCCACGCATAAAAAATTGCATCACGTTTAAAATAATCACCAAATGACCAGTTGCCTAACATTTCAAACATTGTGTGATGATAAGTGTCTAAGCCTACTTCTTCTAAATCATTATGTTTACCAGATACTCGTAAGCATTTCTGGCTGTTTACAACTCTTGGGTATTCAACTTTTTTTTGACCTAAAAAAAGATCTTTAAATTGATTCATGCCTGCATTCACAAATAATAGAGAAGGATCGTCCTTTATTACAATTGGAGAGGAAGCAACTTGTTGATGTTTTCTGTTTTGAAAATAACTAATAAAATGCTGTCTTAATTTTTTAGATTTCATACAATTTTAATTCATTAACAAATTTAAAATTATTTATGAATAAAGTCGTTTAAAATAAATGCATAAATTTGCACAATAATTATACTATTGCAAAATAGTATTGAATAATTAAACTAATTATAAATTAATTGAAATATAGTACAGAAAAATACTATTTTGACTCAAAAAGTTTAAGTTATAAAAAACTTAAAACAAAAAATGCGCTATTTTTTAGCCTATTAAAATATTCTTTATCATCTGTTATTTTAGCATCTCTAATTACAATAATATTATTTAATTTCATAGACTCGCCAAAAGAGAAGAAACTCAAAAGAGAAATCAATAACTTAGAATTACAATATATGGCTATTTTAAAAAAAGTGGATCAAGCAGAATTAGTTTTAGATGATATTCAAAAACGAGACGATAACATCTACAGAATGATTTTTGGAATTGATCCAATTGACGAATCAATAAGAAAAGCAGGATTTGGTGGTGTTAACAGATATGAACAATATAAAGGATATAATTATTCTGATTTAATTATTGAATCTCAAAAAATTATTGATCAACTACAAAAACAATTATTTATTCAATCTAAGTCATTTGACGAAGTAATTAAATTAGCAAAAAACAAAAATGACATGTTAGCATGTATCCCCGCTATTCAACCTATTTCAAATGAAGAATTATCACGTATGTCATCAGGTTTTGGAAGAAGGATTGATCCAATTTATAAAACAAAAAAATTTCACTATGGGATGGATTTTGCCGCTCCAATTGGAACTCCAATTTATGCTACTGGTAATGGAACTATTGAAAAAATAAAAAAAACTAGAAGTAAAAAAGATTATGGCAATTATATTTTAATTAACCATGGTTATGATTATCAAAGCTTTTATGCACACTTAGATAAGGTTTTGGTAAAAAAAGGTCAAAAGGTTAAACGTGGTGACCTAATTGGTCATGTAGGGAATACTGGTAAATCAACTGCAGCTCACCTACATTACGAAGTTAGATATAAAAGAGAAAAAATCAATCCTATCAACTTCTACCATAGTGATCTTTCACCTGAAGAATATGAACAAATGTTATTTATGGCATCACAAGAAAACCAATCCTTAGATTAGATGAATTTTTCTGACAATAAACTTTATTACTCAATCAGCGAGGTTGCAAAAATGCTAAATGTCAAAAATTCACTAATTAGATTTTGGGAAAAAGAATTTGATTTAATTAAGCCAAAAAAAAATTCAAAAGGTAATCGGATTTTTACAAAAAATGATATTAAGAATATAACGATTATTTATCATCTAGTTAAAGAAAAAAAATATACAATTGAAGGAGCAAAAAAAAGACTTAGAGTCAATAAAGAAGGTGTTGAAAAAAATCACCAAATTATTACAAATTTAAAACAAATTAGAAGTCAATTAGTTGAAATAAGAGAAGAATTAAAAAATTAATCATGTATATCACTAGAAGAGAACGGTTTTCATCTGCTCATAAGCTATTAAATGGGAAATTTTCACAAAAAGAAAATAAAAATATTTTTGGAAAATGTTATGAGCTTCATGGACATAATTATGAGCTATTTGTTACGGTAACTGGGAAAATAAACCCCCAGAACGGAATGATTATTGATCTTAAAGAATTAAAAAAAATCATTAAAGATAAAGTTACTTCGAAAATTGATCATAATTTCATTAATGATGTCTCCTTTATGAAAGACATGGTTACTACAACTGAAAATTTATGCATACAAATTTGGAAAGAGTTGTCAGAACCAATTGAAACTTTAGGGGCAAAATTATATAAAATTAAAATTAATGAAACTGAAAATAACTCCTTTGAATACTATGGTGAATAAATATTAAAATGAAAAGTAAAAATACAACATACGATTCCAATTACAATCCCACGCAACGTGAGATAGATAAATTTCCGGATATTCAAAACGGTCCTTCGTCTCTAATTAAAGGAGCTAATGTAAGTATTCAACAAGTTGGAACACACAATTTCAAATTACCTTTAAAATATAAAAAAAGAAATGGTGAAATAATAGAACTAGAAACAAAAGTAACTGGAACTGTTTCATTAGAAGCACATAAAAAAGGCATTAATATGTCTAGGATTATAAGAACATTTTATGATTTTAAAAATCAATTGATTTTTGATAAAATAAAGGAGGTATTATTAAAATATAAAAATAATTTAGATTCTTTTGATGCAAAAATTCTATTGAATTTTTCATATCCAATATTACTATCTTCTCTTAGATCAGATAATAAAGGATATCAATATTATAATGTTTCTATGGAAGGTAACTTATCAAAAAATGGAACATTTAAAAAGATTATTCACTTTGACTTTGTATACTCGTCCGCTTGTCCGTGTTCTTACGAATTAGCTGAATATGCAAGAGAAAAACGAAATACAGCTGTAGTTCCTCATTCCCAAAGATCTGTTGCTAGAGTATCAATAGAAACTGAACAAATAATATGGATAGAAGAAATTCAAGAAATGTGCTCTGATGCTCTCCACACTGAAACTCAAGTAATTGTTAAGCGAGAAGATGAAATGGCCTTTGCTGAACTTAATGGAGCAAGCTTAAAATTTGTTGAAGATGCTTCAAGAATGTTATATGAAAAGTTAGTAAATGATGACCGAATTAAAGACTTTAGAGTAGTTTGCTCTCATCAAGAATCACTTCATTCTCACGATGCAATTTCTACAATTTTAGCTCCCAAAAGTAATTTTAGCAGTGAGATTTCTCACGAGTTTTGGTCTAGTTTAATTCATAAATCATAAACTATCTATTATAAATTTTTAAATAAATAAAAAAATTAATTGTATGAAAGCATTTATTTTTCCTGGTCAAGGTTCCCAATTTCCAGGTATGGGATTAGATTTATTTAGGTCTAGTAAAGATGCAAGAATATTATTTGAAAAAGCAAATCAAATTTTAAATTTTGATATATGTAAATTAATGTTTGAGGGAAATGAAGATGATTTAAAACAAACAAAAGTAACTCAACCTGCAATATTTATTCACTCCGTAATTCTGGCATATCATTTATCAAATTTTAAACCTAATATGTTAGCTGGTCATTCTCTAGGTGAGTTTTCCGCAATTACAGCAGGTGGGATGATTTCATTTGAAGACGGATTAAATCTTGTTATAAATAGAGCCAATGCCATGCAACTTGCTTGCCAAAAGAATAAATCAACTATGGCTGCAATTATAGGATTAGATTCAAATAAAATTGAGGAAATTTGCGCAAAAGAAATTGGTATTGTTGTAACTGCAAATTATAACTCACCAAATCAAATTGTGATTTCAGGTGAGTTTGAATCTGTAAAAAAAACCTGTGACATACTATCATCCCAAGGTGCTAAAAGAGCTTTAATTTTACCTGTAGGAGGTGCTTTTCACTCTCCTTTAATGGAGTCAGCAAAAGACTCGCTAACAACTGCTATCAATAATATTGAGTTTAATAAACCAATTTGCCCAATTTATCAAAACGTACATGCAAAACCTGAGACCGAGTGTGAGATTATAAAAAAAAATTTAGTAAATCAACTTGTGAAACCAGTTAGATGGTTTCAAACTATTCAAAATATGATTTCAGATGGGGCAAATCATTTTTATGAAGTTGGTCCAGGAAATGTATTAATTGGCTTAAATAAAAGAATAAACAGAAATGTAGCTTCAACTAAAGCTAAAATTTAAACATATTCACGTACCAATCAATTGTATGTGATAACAATAAATGAAAATTATCGCTAGGCTTCCAATTTAAATTCTTAGTTAACTTAGATGAATTAATTGCATACCTTCTATCATGGCCCAATCTATCATTGGTAAATGATATTAAATCTTGTGGATTATTATGTAATTTTTTCTGGTAACATATTGTACAAATTAATTTAACTAAATCGATATTTGAAATTTCATTATTTGCTCCAATATTATATTTTTGACCACTTACACCATCATGAAAAACTATATCTAGAGCATCAACATGATCGTCAACATATAGCCAATCTCTGATATTTTTTCCATCTCCATAAATAGGTATTTTTTTATCATTTAGGATACAATAAATTATCTTAGGTATTAATTTTTCTACATGTTGATGTGGACCAAAATTATTAGAACAATTTGTAGAAATTAAGTCTAGATCATAAGTTTTGTAATATGCCTGAACAAAGTGATCAGAAGATGCTTTCGATGCAGAGTAGGGAGAATTAGGAGAATATGCATGTTTTTCATCAAAGGGGTTTTCATCAAAACTCAAGTCTCCATAAACTTCATCAGTTGATATGTGTAAAAATCTACCACTAGAATATTCCTTAAATAAATTCAATAGATTTATTGTACCTATAATGTTAGTTTCGGCAAATAAAAGAGGATTTGAAATTGAATTATCTACATGTGATTCTGCAGCTAAATGAATTATGTCCGAAAATTGATGTTTGTTAAATAAATCATTAAGTTTTTTTTTGTCTAAAATATTTATGTGGTGAAAATGATAATTATCATGTTCCTCTAAATCTATATTGTAACTGCGATTTGCAGCATATGTAAGGGCATCTAAACCATGAATATCATAATTAGGATAAGATTTAACAAGGCGTCTTATAAGATGCGAACCTATAAATCCTGACTCACCTGTAACTAATATTTTTTTTTCAAAAATCATATACTAAGACGACATCTGCAATTAGTTAAAATCTAAATATAGTTTTAAAATATTATGATATCAACTTTTTAATTAATTTTGAAAATAATGAGATTTATATTTTTATTTTTAATTTTCTCTTCTTATTTAATTGCTCAAGAAGAAAAAAATGACACTCAATTAGATAATGTGATTTTATTTTCTATAAATCACAGTTTTCAAATTCCTTTTGGAGATTTAAAGAAAAGATTCGGAAATAATTCAAGTATAAGCTGTGTTTTATCTTATAAAAATAAAGGTATTATATATGGCTTAGAAGCTGGCTTTTTATTTGGATCAAATGTTAAAGAAAATAATATATTTGATAACATTGATGGAAATAATGGAAGTATTATTAGTCAAGTAGGTGAAATACCAACTATTCGATTATTTCAAAGAGGTGGATATATAGATTTTAATTTAGGAAAATATGTTCAACTGCCCTCCCAAAAAGCAAGATCAGGCTTTAATTTCTCAGTTGGTTCGGGATATATATATCATAAAATCTTTATTGAGACACTTGTGACATTACTGCCTCAATTAAATGATGATCTCATCAAAGGTTATGATAGATTATGTGGGGGTCCTCATACAAAACAAGTAATTGAATATATATATTTTAGTAAAAAAAATAATATTAGATATAATGTAGGTGTTAATTTTATTCAAGCCTTCACAAAGGATTTAAGAAAATATAACTATTCAGAACAATCATATGTCTCAAACAAAAGAATAGATCTTTTAATTGGTCTAAAATTTGGATTTATTATTCCAATTAAGGAACGAACTACAGAGCAATATTATTATTATTAATTATAATTCTAAAAGATGTATGACTTTATTTTAAGATTTATATTTGTAATTCTTCAGATTCCTTTATTTAATAATAAATATCAAAAATGGGTAAAGGGTCAAAAAAATATTTTTAATCAAATTAAAAAAAAATCAACAAAAAGAATTTGGTTCCATTGTGCTTCGATTGGTGAATATGAGAATATTAAACCCCTGATTTTGAAATTGAAAACAGGTCGTAACAAAATCTTTGTAAGTTTTTTTTCTCAATCAGCTTTATCACAATTTAAAGATTATGATTTAGTAGATCAAACATCTTTTTTACCACTTGATACCGAAAATAATATGAAAATTTTTATTGATTTGATTAATCCTAAGTTAGTTATTATTTCTAAAAACGAAATTTGGCCAAACATGATTCAATCTATCAATAAGAAAAAAATTCCAATTTTCTCAGTAGGACTTAAATTAAAAAAAAGTAAAATCAAAAGATTTTTAAATAGAAAATTTTATACTAAACACCTCAACTCTTTTTCTTATATCTTTTGCCAAGACATAGACACTTATAACTTTCTCATTAAGAACAATATTTACCAATGTATGTTGATGAGCGATTTACGTATAGAACAAATTATAAATGATAAATTGAGATCATCAAAAAATCATATTATTTCATCATTTATACAAAATAAAACTACAATAGT
>CEUK01010005.1_pt1 | contig 22674 bp, 16 predicted proteins | sample 356451 | NCBI WGS metagenome assembly CEUK01 (sample SAMEA2622843, study PRJEB7988) | marine metagenome | isolation source: saline water (ENVO:00002010), including
AACACGTGTTTTTGAAGATTATTCTAATCTTCATGCTATAGAAAATGCAGATTTCTTAATCACATATACTTGTGATGTGCGTCCAACCCTTGAGCAACAAAAGGCACTTAAAAAATATGTTGCCTCAGGCAAAAGATGGTTGGCGCTTCATGGAACAAATTCAATTTTACAATTTATGTCAGATGGAAAAGTCGATAGCCCAAGAATAGCACCTATTATGATGGAAACACTTGGTTCCCAATTTATAGCTCACCCTCCAATTGAACCTTATAACGTAAGAGTCTCTCAACCAGATCATCCCTTGGTAGAAGGCGTTGAAGAATTCGAAACCACTGATGAGCTCTATTTAATGGAGTTGCATGGTGATTTAGATGTTCTTCTTGAAGCAGATTATGATGGCAAGGCTGAGGGTTTTGTTGAAGAGGATTGGCCTCAAGAAACATGGCCTGTTTTTTATACAAAAAAAGTTGAAAAAGGTGAGGTTTTGTATCTAACCTTAGGTCATTGTAGAGGTCATTATGACATGCATGATCTTCCTGAGCCTTTAGAGTATTATCCAACCGTGGAGAGATGTGCATGGGATCTTCCTGTTTTTTATACTCTTTTAAGAAGGGGTATAAATTGGGCCAAGGAAGATGTTTTTGTAAATAAATAATCAATGTCACATAAGATAGCTCTTATAACTGGTGTTGGCCCAGGAACTGGATCATCTTTAGCCAGGTGTTTTCATAACGATGGTTATAAAGTAGCTATGATAGCAAGAAATAAAGACCGACTTAAAAATTTAGAAGATGAGTTAGAAAACTCTAAAGGCTATATTTGTGATGTTCGTAATCTCGAGACAATAGATAACACCGTTAATGAAATAATTAATCAATTTGGTTATCCAGAGATATTTATTCATAATGCTGTAAGAGGAGTCAGAGGTAGCTTTTTAGATTTTACTACTAAAGATCTTCAATTAAATTTTGATACAAATGTTACTGCTCTTTTAAGGTTTTCGCAATTACTATGCCCTAATATGATTAAAAGCAAAAAAGGCTCTATTATCGTAACAGGAAATACGTCAGCGCACAGAGGTAAGGCTGAATTTGGAGGAACAGCATCTACTAAAGCTGCTCAAAAAATTCTTACAGAGTCTATGGCAAGATATCTCAATCCAAAAGGTGTCCATGTTGCTTATGTAACAATAGATGCTGCAATTGATGTTCCTTGGACAAGGGAAATGTGGCCGGAAAAACCAGATGACTATTTTATTGATCCAGATGATATTGCCAGAGAGGTATTACATTTAGTTAATCAAAATAAATCAGCATGGACATTTGATCATTGGTTAAGGCCTTACGGTGAAATTTGGTAATGTTATAAAAAAACAACACTAAAAAATAATTTAAAATAAAAGATTTGATTCGAATCCCTCTATGTGCAAAAAAGCATGAAATAAATTTAAACAAATAGTATCTGGGGAGATATATAAAATGAAAAATATAGTTTTCACTATTGTTTTTGCACTTATTTCTTTATCTGGTTATAGCTTTAGTCTATCAGCTCAAGAAAGTGCAAATACTATTGCTGTTGAAGAAATTATTGTTACAGCAAGAAAAAGATCAGAGTCAATTCAAGATGTACCTGTTGCAGTTTCAGCTTTAAGTGTAGAGCAAGTTGAAAGAGGAAACATTCAAAGAGTTCAAGACTTAGAAAAATTAGTTCCAAATGTAGAAATATCCGATATGGCTTTTGCTGGTGGTGCTATGAGTGCTGGAATCCGTGGATTAACTTTTGACGATTTAGAAAAAACATTTGAAACAACTGTTGGTGTTGTTATTGATGGCGTTTTTGCTGCATCAAATTCAGGAGTAGATCTTGATCTTTTTGATTTGGAAGCAGTAGAAGTTCTTCGTGGTCCACAGGGTACACTTTTTGGAAGAAATACTATTGGCGGTGTCATTAATATAACTCGTACAAAACCAACAAGAGAGTTTGGTGCTAAAATTAAAGTTGATCTTGAAGAAGACAATACAAGTGATCTAAAACTAATACTTAATGCACCTCTTGGAGATAAAGGTGGTATTAAAGTTGCATTAAGAAAACTTCAAAGTGATAGTTTTATGTTCAATGTAACAAGGGATGAAAGAGAAAAAGCTCGGGATTTAGAGTCAGCTTCTGTAGCTGTTGATTTTGATCTTACAGAGGATGTAAATGTAAACTTTACTTTTGATAATTATAATGACAATTCACAACATAACCTTTTAGCAATTACTAAATTTTATGTAAATAAAATAGGAGCTAATCAGGGGGTTTTTGCTCTTCTAGGTCAAGGTGCAGCGACTTCTGGTGATTTATCTGCAGCAAATGATTATGAGACTGTTTATTCTGCCGAACCTTTCTTGAGTGGTATACAGGGAAACAATATGACATTGCGAGTTCAATGGGAGCTAGAGAATCATACTATTAAATATATAGCTGGTAACAATGATTTTGAAGAACTTATGGATATTTGTTCATGGGGTTCTCCTGGTGCAGTTGTAACTCCTAATTGTGTTTTTCCAGTTGTAAGAGACCAGAATTATGAACAAACCTCTCATGAGTTTCAGTTGATATCTGACTCAGGTGGTCCTTTAAATTATACACTTGGTTTATTTTATATCGAAACTGAAGCAAACATGGACTCTGGTCCTGCGTCAAACTTTCAATCACAACAGGAGGCAGAAGCTCAAGCTATTTTTGGTGACTTATCCTATGACATAAGTGATGATTGGACATTAGGTTTAGGCTTAAGATACACTGAAGAAGAAAAAGATTTTGCAATCCAGACATATGGAGGCTTAGCGCAAAAAATTGCAAGAACACCTAAAGTGCTTGATCTTGCAAGAAGCTTCAAAGACGACAATCTTCAACATAGGGTAGTTATTCAAAGAAATACTAATTTTGGTATGATTTATCTCTCTCATTCAACTGGCTTTAGAAGTGGTGGATTTAATGCTAGAGGATCAACACTTCAATCTGTTGGACCTTACAATTCAGAAGAAGTTGAGACAATTGAGCTAGGATTAAGAAGTGAATTGTTTGATAACAGAGTGATATTAAATGTAACTGCATTTACTAATGATTACACTGATAAACAAGAAGTAATTGTAACACCTGCTGATGGCTCAATAGTTGTTGAGGGAGTTCCTCAGCTTTGCGGTACAACATGTACTTTCGTAAGAAACGCTGGTGAAGTTTCTATTGATGGTTTAGAAATTGAAGGCACCCTTAGAGCAACTGAAGCATTAACTCTAAGAACTGCTATTGGTTTACTTGACTCAGGCTATGATAAATTTGAATATGATGGACAAGATGTTGCTGCTGATGCGCAATTAAATTTTGCTCCAGATTACACTGCAAGTATAAGCTTTGAATATGTAACAAATGTTCAAAATGGAGAACTTGTTTTTGCGGGTACTTTATCTGCCAAAGATAAATTCTATGGAAGATTTGATCCGGCCGTATACAATTATGAACTTGGTGCAAATATGGCAGTTGATAAAGCAGAAAAGTTAGACTTATCTCTAACATATAATAGAGATTTATCTAATGGTGGAACAATGACCTTAACTGTATTTGGTAATGATATACTCGAAGAAGGTGGGTATATTGTTCGTCCATTTGATGCGGGTGCATTTGCTTTTGCAACACCTCAAAAAAGACAACATTTTGGTATATCTCTCGGAGTAGAATTTTAAAAGAAATATATTAAATTGAATAATATTAAAGGGTGCTTAAGGCACCCTTTTTTATTTTACTTATATTATATTAATGTGTAATTATTTAATGCCTAAATTATTCAAATTATGGGGGAATTTTATGTCTTATAAAAATTTTTTATTTACTTTTATATTCTTGCTTATGCCTTTTCAAGCGGCTGCAAAAGAATATTCTCCCGGTGTGGATAAAAATTATCCTAAAAAACTTCTTTGGGGTGATACCCACTTACACTCAAATGAGTCTGCTGATGCTTATACAATTGGTAACTCAAATTTAACACCCAGTGATGCTTTTAGATTTGCTCGAGGTGAGGAAGTAATTTCAGAAAATGGTGTTAGGGCAAAATTAAGAGTTCCTCTTGATTTTTTATTGGTTTCTGATCACGCAACATTCCTAGGCATGTTTAAAAGAATTGAAGAAAGAGATCCTAAAATATTAAAAACCCCTTTAGGAAAAAGGTGGAGAAAATATATGGATGAAGATGACCCTGCTTTATTTACTGAATTTGTTGATGGTTTAAATGGTAATTTGGATGAAACATTTTCTAAAGAGGATTATGAACCTATTTGGAAAGAAATTACTGAAAATGTTGATAAATTTAATCAACCAGGTGTATTTACTGCATTTATTGGTTATGAATGGACACCTGCTCCAACGGGAGACAATTTACATAGAGTTGTGGTTTTTAAAGATGATGCAAAATTAGCACAAAAAATTATTCCCTTTTCAGCAATTGATAGTAATAAACCAGAGGATCTTTGGAATTTTTTAAAAGACTACAATTCTTCCACTGGAGGTGAAGCAATTTCAATCTCTCATAATAGTAACATAAGTGGAGGTAGAATGTTCCCTCTAGAAAATTCATATGGTGAGCCAATTGATAGTGCATATGCAAATATGAGGAATAGATGGGAACCTCTAGTAGAAGCCACACAAGTTAAGGGTGATAGCGAAACTCATCCAGCCATTTCTCCTGATGATCCTTTTGCTGATTATGAAACATGGGAAGGGAATATTGGAAGAAGTCAGACTAAAAGATTGATCAGGATAAGCACTACAGGCGACTGTAAAGATCCTTTAAATTATAAGTGTTATAAATATAAAGAAAAAGAAAAATATAGGTACAAAGGTAGTTATGTTCGCTCTGGTTTAAGAAGAGGACTAGAAATCGAGAAGAAAATTGGATCTAATCCATTTAAATTTGGTGTTATAGGTAGTACAGATAACCATACAGCCTTAGCTGCATCTGAAGAAGATAATTTTTTTGGTAAATTTCTTGATTCTGAGCCAGGTCCAGGTCGAGTTGAAAGTTGCATGGGTGGCTGTGGTAGACCAGTTACCCAAGCAGACGGTGAGGATATACCCTCTGGGGATTTATGGCGAAACTGGCAAATTTCAGCCTCTGGTTATGCAGGAGTTTGGGCAAGAGAAAATACTCGAGAGGAAATTTTTGACGCTTTTAAAAGAAAGGAAACATTTGCGACCACTGGCCCAAGGATAGCAGTTCGTTTTTTCGGTGGATGGGAGTTTTCTCAAGATGATGTATTCGATCCCAACTTTGTTGATTTAGGTTATTCGAAAGGTGTTCCTATGGGATCAGATCTCCCATTAAGAGGAAATAAAAAGTCTCCAACGTTTTTAATAATGGCAGCAAAAGATCCTAATGGAGCAAATTTAGAGAGAGTACAAATTGTAAAGGGATGGACAAACAAAGATGGTTCTTCTTCAGAGAAAGTATATGACGTAGATTTATCATCAGATGCTGGATCTAACACAGTAAACATTGAAGCTGCTACTTATAAAAATAGTATAGGAGAGACCCAGTTTATATCATTTTGGAAGGATCCAGATTTTAATTCAAAAGAACAGGCTTTTTATTATATAAGAGTTATTGAGATACCAACTCCGCGATGGACAACCTATGATAGTGCAGTTTTCGGTAACAAGTTACCTAAATTTATCCCAGCATCTCACCAGGAGAGAGCTTACACTTCGCCTATTTGGTATAGTCCAGAATAATTAAATTTTTTTAGAGATATTTCTGCTCAGAAAAGTAGCTGATCATGACAAAAAGATTTTATACAATACTAGGAGTTTTCTTTGGTATTTTAATAGTTTTATTCGGTCTTTTAAATAAAAAAGATTTAGATGTTAATACTATTGTTATTAACGATAATATTTTGAATAATTTTTATTTAGCAAATAGAAATCTAGAAGATCCAGCCTTTATTCAATACAATGATTTATCAGATATACAAATTGCCTTAGTTAGGGATGATTATATAAAACGAGAGGTTCTTAAAAGAGAGGCATTAAATTGGGGCTTGGATAAAGTTGATCCAATAATATCAAGTAGATTAGCTCAATTAGGTGAACAGTTTTTAGTAAATAATTTACCTAATGAAGAACTTTCTGAAGAGTCTTTAAATTCTTTTTATAACGAGAACAAACATTTTTATATTGATGATGCAAAAGTTACTTTCTCTCATATCTTTTTTCGTAATAGTGATGAAAAAATAATCAATGATTTAACTTCTTATGTTCGAACTCAAAATGAAGAATTTTTTAATAATAATTTATTAAATAAGATTTCAGTATTTCCGTATCAGAAAAATTATGCACAAAGAAGTGAGTCATTTATTAGAGGACATTTTGGTGAAAAAACAACAAAAGAAATTTTTGCACTTGAAATTAGTTCAAAGTGGCAGGGACCATTACAATCTCCTTATGGTTTTCATATAATTAAACTTACATCAGTTACAGAGGCTAAACAAAAATCATTTGATGAAGTTAGTGACTTAGTTCTTAAAAGATTTATTAGTGAAAGAAGAAAAGCAAATTTGAAACTAGAGTTAGAAAAAAAGATTTCAAGTTATCAAATTATCGATGATTAGCTATGCTTTATCAAATTCAATATTTAAGCTATCCAATCCTCTAAGCAAGACATTTGGGCTATAGTTAAAATCATTTTTTTCAGCAAATCTCATATTTTTTAATCTATCTAAAATTATTGGGAAGGCTGTATACATTTCCTTTCTTGATAAATTCATCCCAAGGCAAACATGAATTCCTTGTCCAAATGCAACATGACGACGAGCATTTTTTCTTGTTACATCAAATTTATCAGGATTTTCAAATAGGTCTTCATCTCTGTTTCCTGATCCGTAACGAAGGAGTAAAGCTGATCCAGCTGGAATTGCAACCCCGCCCAATTCAGTATCCTCTGTGGCAATTCTCCACATATTATTCGTTGGTGTAAGTAATCTAAGAGATTCCTCAATCATATTTGGTATTAAACTGTGATCATTAACCACTAATTCCATTTGATCTGGGTTTTCTATTAGTAGCTTTATCGCTTCGGTAATTGAATGTGCGGTAGTAGCATTACCAGCAACAAGAAGCTGCTGGATAATTGATAACTGTTCTGGAGTTTCCATTTTTCTTGTAACATCGTTTTCATCTTCAAATTCTAAAGTTGCAAGATCTGATAAAATATCATCTGTAGGATTTTTCGCTTTTTCATCTAATCTCTCAGCAAAATATTGTTGAAATTTTACAAGCTTTTTTGCAATTTCAATATGCTCCTCTGGCGTGCTTGTTCCTGATAATTGATCTGTAAATGCTTGTGAGGATATTCTGAAGAATTCATAGTCATCTGTTGATGCACCTAAGGCTTCAGCAATAACCCTAATTGGCAAAGGTTGTGCTAATTGAGTTGCAACTTCACATTTTCCATCTTCGATGAATTGATCAATTATAAAATTTGTCTTTTCTTCAATTGCCGGCCCCATATCGGAAACTCTTTTTGGGGTAAATGCTTTATCAACTAAACTTCTATATTTTGTATGTCTAGGTGGGTCAGCAGTAAGCATTGTGTTAACAGCAGGGTACCCATCTTTTTCCATAATTTCTGCTGCTTCCTGAGGATAAACATCAGATCCTCCATCCCTTTGTAGTGCACCGAAATCATTAGAAAATACTTTTGCATTTCTAGCTGCTTCACATATTAATTCATGTTTTGATACTTGAAAAATACCTGTATTTGGATCTTGATAAACTGGAGCTTCATCTCTTAATTTTTTATAAAAAGCATGAGGACATTTCATAAGCTCTTGGTCAAAAATATTTATTTCTTCTAAATTATCTTCAATTGGTTTAATGGCTTCACTCATGATTTATGTCTCCTAAAGATCAACTTTAAATAATTATTATATAAGAGCTTTATGCACTTAATTTCAATAAAAAAGATAGATCTTATGCTTTTATCAGTATGTTGTAAAAAAGTAACATTTATTTCTTTTTTTTTATAAAATTATTGACTAAAAAGTTGTTAATTGAGAAAATTTCATAATTTTTTTTGGGGATTTCAATATGTTTAATTACAAATTTTTATTTGGACTTTTTCTTGTAATATTCCTTTTTAATGTTTCAACTAAGGTTGAAGCTCAAGAGGCTTCTGTTTCTTCAAGGCAAATTGATGAAATAATTGTTACTTCAAGAAAAACTGAAGAAAATATTCAGGATGTTCCAATTGCTGTTTATGCAGTAGATGAGAAAGCTTTAGATGACTTTAGGCCAACAACTATGAGAGACTTAGATAGTCTCGCGCCTAATTTACAAGTTGGTATGAATACAGCTTCAGGTAATCAAGGTGCAATTTTTGTTAGAGGTTGTGGCTATGCTGAAGTTGAAAAAACTCAAAACCCTCCTGTTGGTCTTATTGTTGATGGGTTATTTTTAGGAACAAATACTGGTACTTTATTAGATGCTTTTGATTGGGCTAAGATACAAGTAAATTCTGGTCCTCAAGGTGTTGTTTACGGTAAAAATACTTCATGTGGTAACGTTGTTGTTGAAAGAAACAAGCCATCAAAAGATTTTGAATTTGATACTGAAGTGTCAATTGGTAACTATGAGGCATATGAATTAGGCCTTATTTTAAATATTCCTATCAATGATAAAGTTTCTTCACGTTGGAACTTTAGAAAACTTGCTCACCAAGGTTATTATGATAATTTGTATACTGAACAAGACTCAGGACAATTAGATATTGCTGCGGCAAGTGCTCGTTTTTTAATTGAAGCAACTGAGAATACAGAAATCTATATTGTTACTGATTATTATTATGATAGAGGCGATACAGCGCCGGTTTCCTATTCAGGAAATCCTTTTGGTGCAGGTTGTGTTCCTAATTTTGGAGCTGGTTTAGGATTAGTTGGAGCAGCTGACAATGGATGTACTCCTGGTCTGGGAGCAGTAACTGCAACTGAATTAAGTACAGCTGGCGCAGCAATTGGTATTACCCCATTTGCAGCTTTTGCTGGACTTGAACCTTTTTTCTCACAAACAGAAGCACTGCCTCCTCATGTTGTTAATCTTGATAATCCAGAACAATCAGATATGGACTTTGTTAGAGGTAGTATTGAAATTGTTTCAGACACACTAATTGGTGAAGTCACAATTGCTACTTCTTATTTACAGTTAGATGATAATGTTCTCCAAGATTTTGATGCAACACCTGGTATTGCTGGTGGTCAAGGAAATCCAGCTACTTTAGGTGGTCCTTTACACACTGCTAGGAATCAACATTTTTCTCAGTTCTCTCAGGAAATTAGAGTTTCAAATGACATTACTGATAAATTAAACTTAACTACTGGAATATTTTTATGGAAAGACTCTATAATGCTTCAGCAACATTCTGGTGGAGTTGTTCAAACTTCAGGTCAAGATACTGAGTCTGTAGCAATTTTTGCATTAGTTAAATATGATGTAACAGATGATTTATCTGTTTCTGGTGGTTTTAGATATGTTGATGAATCAAAAGACTTCCATTCTCAATATAATACTATTGTAGGTCCAGGTACTTATGGAACAGTTGCTCCTCTTGATTCACCTGTAGTACTTCCTAGGTTTGCGAGATCAGCATCTTGGGATGATTACATGGGTGAAGCATCTGTCGATTGGCAAGTAACAGAGGATAGTCTTTTATACGCTAGATGGGCAAGGGGCTTTAGATCAGGGGGCTATTCTATTAGATATGCAGCATCCGATACTCTAACTGCCTCTAGAGTAGCAGATCTGAATGCTCAAGGATTTGCTCTGGTTCCTCAAGCACATGCTAGAGAAGGAAGTGACTTTAGTGTATTTGATCCAGAACTTACTGAACTATTTGAAATAGGATCTAAAAACACATTTTTAGATGGTTCTTTACAAGTGAATGGTGCTGTCTTTCAAACTACTACTGAAGGTTTCCAAGCTTCAAGTATTTTGTCAACAGCTGGTGCGTTTAGAGCAACTGATACTTACATTAATAATTATCAGGAAACAGAAATATCTGGTGCGGAGGTTCAAATTGTTTGGTTACCTCCAGTAGACGGTTTAACTCTTAGATTAAATTATGGTATCTTGGATCCAAAGATCAATGACGCTGTAGTTGATTCTGGAAGATTGGGTGTTGGCGGCAGACCAACCCAAGCAGGCACAATGATTGATCTTGTAAATTCTGGAGCCACTCCTCAATTAGCAAGAGTTCCAGAAACAAGTTTTGCATTAACAGCTTTGTATGAATATCAACTTAATAATGGTGCATCGCTTAACACGAATGTAACATACAGAGGTTTTGATGATCAGAATTTAACTATTTCATCATTCCCAGATAGTGAAGATGGATATGAGCTTCTAGATGCAACTATAACTTATGATGCTGGTGATTATTCTATTGCTCTTATTGGTAGAAATCTTACTGATGAGGAATATAGAACTCACTCATTAACATCTGTTAGATTCCAAGGTTGGGGTGATCCTGCAACTTACATGTTAGAATTACGAAATTCTTGGTAATAACACTAAAATAAAAGAATAAAGGATGAAGCACTGGTGTTTCATCCTTTTTTTTTGTAATATCGAAACTTAAATTCGGAAATCTATGGAAAATCTCAAAAATAAAACTTTTATTATTACTGGCGGAGGAAGAGGTATTGGAGCCGAAGCTTCTAAATTAATTGCTTCAAATGGAGCAAATGTGATTTTAACATGCAGAACTGAAAGTCAGGGTTTTTCCGTTGAAAAAGAAATATTAAGCAATGGCGATAATGCAAAATTTATTCCTCAAGATGTAACCATAGAAAATGATTGGCGAAAAGTTATTGATGAAGGTCTTGAATTGTATGGTCGTATTGATGGAGTTGTAAATAACGCTGGTACTTTTTCATGGAGATCTATGAATGAGTCTAAGTTAGATGATTTTAAAGAGGTTATCGACGTTAATTTAGTTGGATCTTTTCTTGGCTTAAAATATGGGACAGAGGCTATTAGAAAACATGGAGAGGGTGGTTCTATTGTAATGATTTCTTCGGTTCTTGGTAAAGTAGGAGCACCAAATACCACAGCAGTTTGTGCTGCAAAAGGTGGTGTGAGACTTTTAGCAAAAGCAGGTGCTTGCGAATTAGGACCAGAAAAAATAAGAGTTAATTCAATTCATCCAGGTTTAACTGATACAGAGGTTGGAAAAGTTTTTACTTCTGGTTTAAGTGATAAGGAATTTATTCAATCAAATATTCCTATGGGTAGAATGGCTAGATCAGAAGAAATCGCAAAAACAATTTTATTTTTAGTTTCTGATGAGTCTTTTTTTATGACTGGTGCTGAATTGACTATTGATGGAGGTTATACCGCGGGGTAGTAATTATGGGTAAATTAGATCAAAAAGTTGCAATTGTTACTGGTGCTACATCAGGTATTGGAAGAGAGACTGCTATCTTATTATCTCGAGAGGGAGCTTCAGTTGTATTTACTGGCAGAAATAAAGGTGCTGGTGAAGAGACATCAGAACTTATTTCTAAAGAAGGTGGTAAAAGTTTATTTGTTCAGCATGATGTTGCTGATGAAAATAATTGGATTGAAGTTATAAAAACTACTAAGGATAATTTTGGTTCTTTAGATATTTTAGTTAATAATGCAGGACAATTTTTTCTAAAACCAATAATGGAAACCTCTTTAGAGGATTTTAATCAAATTTGTTCAGTTAATATTGACGGTGCTTGGCTGGGTATGAAACATTGTCTGCCTGAAATGAGTGATGGTGGCGCTATTGTCAACGTATCCTCTTTAATGGGTCAAATGGGTCTTCCTGATGCCTCAGGTTATTGCGCCTCAAAAGGTGCGGTTACATCTATGACTAAGGCTGCTGCATTAGAGGTTGCAGATAGAAATATTAAAATAAATGCTTTACACCCAGGTGTCATTTGGACACCCATGGTTGGAGCCGGTTCTGAGGGTGATAATGATCTAAAAAGTTTTTTTGAATTAGAAACTCCGCTTAGAGAGGTAGGACTACCAAAAAATATGGCAGATGCTATTCTATTTTTATGTACTACCGAGTACCTCACAGGATCAGATTTAAATGTAGATGGTGGAAGATTTGCTGATGGCGCTATGGGAAGTAACGCTAGTTAACAAGTCTAATGACAACATCCATTAAAACTTCACCGAAAGAGAGAAAATTAGGATTCAGGGTTCTGTTTCTTGCTATGTTTGCAATTGGAACCGGTCAGACTCTTTTTATTGCAGTTTTACCTCCTTATGCAAGAGGACTAGGTTTATCAGAAGTTCAAGTTGGATTTATATTCTCATTATCAGCACTTGGTTGGATGATGATGAGTCCATTTTGGGGAAGAAAAAGTGATTTCATAGGTAGAAAATCAATAATAATTCTTGGCCTTTTAGTATATGCATTTACAACAATTTTAATGGGGCTTGAATTTAGATTGAATGAGTTAGGGTATATAAATTTAAGTACTTTGTTTGGTTTATTAATCTTTACTAGAGGTTGTTATGGTTTTTTAGGTTCAGGTGCCCACTCAGCATCGATGGCTTATGTAGCTGATCGAACCACTGAAAAAGAAAGATCAGGTATTATGGCAGTAATGGGTTCAGCTTTCGCAATTAGTGGTATTGTTGGTCCTGGTTTAGCTTCTGCTGCAGTTATGTTGGGACCATTAGTACCTTATTTTCTTTTTGGGTTTATTACAGCACTTATTGCCTTATTGATTTTTATTTTCTTACCTGAAAAAACTAAACCTATTCGTCCTGCTAAAGTTCATGAAGCTAGGCTTACGCCATATGATACACGAGTAATTACTTTTGCTCTGATGGGTTTATGTATTAGCCAAACATCAGCTGTTGTTATGCAAATTTTATCATTATATCTGCAAGATAAGTTTGGTTATAATAATACAGAAGCATCAGTTTATACTGGCTCAATGTTAATTTTTACAGGGGTTGCTACATTAATTGTTCAGTTAGGTATTATAAGAAATATCTCACCAACTCCATCAATTTTACTAAGACTTGGCTCAATAGCGACAATTATATCTCTAATATTAATTATTGCCTCTAAAGACTTATACTTAATGGGGGTTGCAATGGCTATTTACGGAGTTGGTGGAGCATTAATGGGGCCAGGCTTATTTACAGGTCTATCTCTAGCAGTTGGTAAAGATGAACAAGGAGCAGCAGCAGGTATTTTGGTAAGCTCTTATGCGGCGGGTTTTCTTATAAATCCTTTAACAGGTATGCAACTATTTATCATAAATGTTAACTTTCCTTATTATCTTGGGATCGCATTAATGTTCATATGCTTGTTAATTGCTTTTTTTGATAAAAGGTTAAATAGAGTTGTAGAATATGAGGACAATGTTGACTTTCAAAGTCATAATGGTTGATTAAAAAGTTCCTTCAAGTTCGATTTTAAAAAAGCTGTGTTCGTTTATATCAAAATTTTCTTGAATAAGTAGATCGTTATTTGATTTGAATCCATCATAAATTAATTTTCTTCCAAAGCCAAAATTTGTATCTAAAATATTTTTTGCGATAAAGTTGAAATTTAGTCTTGGATTAATCTTGGCTGTAAAACCAAAACTTAAGGTGGGATCTTGAGCAAATCTTCCCCATAAATAAGGGTCATAAATATTAAATTGTGATTGGGATCTATAGGTTAAGCCCCAGCTATATTTCCCTCCAGGAACATCTTGCCTTAAACCGATCATAGTTTGCCATCTTTTGTACCATGAAAAATCTCTTTCAATATTTGTCACTGGGTCGATAACTTCTGTACTCTGAAGATAGCCCATAAATCTAAAAACACCTCCTTCAAGAAGTTTGTTAATTCTGATACTTCCATCAATCCTTGCTTGAGTTTTTTCTCCTGAGCCTAAATTTCCTATCCCAGCATAACCATCAATTGGGAGCCTATCTACTGGACCATCTATTTCACTAGCCAAACCTTTTAAGGTTATAACCCCTCCATCATTCGGTAACCTCCACTCATGTTCTAATTTGATTTCCCAGGATGTTTCTGGCTTTAAATCTGGATTTCCTGCACGAATAGTTTCCTCAAATTGATCATAGCTTGAGATAAAATTATCAAAATTAATTTGACCAACATTTCTTTCAATATTCAGCCTGATCTGTCGATTATTTTTATAGTCCCATTTAATATCTATTCTAGGTTTCCAGTATTTAAATTCTCTGGATAAATTTACATCTCCAGATTGACTGATCTCTGACCATTCATAATTTAGGGCTAATTCAGTTCTAATTTTTTTTGATAAAGGAACATTGTATGATAAAAATCCTTCATATCTATCTTCCTCGACTAACCCAGATGTATTAATTAAACCTGCGTTAGTTGCTACAGAGCTGTTATCGAAGTATGTGAGATTAAATGTTCTATTTAATTTATTATAAGCACTTTCAATGCCGTATTCGAGCGAACTACTTTTGCCTATCAGTTTGTTAAAACTTAATCTAATTATTCTTTCGTTTTCTTTTCTGATATTTGTTTCAATACTATTGTTATATGAATCTATTGTGTCATCTAAGAATGAAATATCGTTTTGATCCTCATTTTCCTCTGTTAGTACAACTCTTAATTTAAATGAATTATTTTTATTGATTTGATGCTCCCAGTCACCTCCAAATTCCCACCCATCATTGTCTTCTCTTCTGTCCCAGTTAATTTTTTTATAAAACGCCTCGTTTTTGATATCGGATGGAGAAAAATATTCTTGAATTTGTGGAGCATTTTCTTTTCCATTAAACCACATCAAAGTATTAATTCTTAAGGTATTTTTATCATTAATTTTTGAATTTAAATCTATGTTTACCCTGTTACTCGATTGGTACTCAATTGTTTCTCTTAATCTATAATAAAGAAGTGACTGTTCTTGATCGACAGTAAATTCATTATACTTTCTGCTATTTAAGTCACCAATTCTTTCAAACCCTACAATAATATCGGTTTTTTTTATTTTTGTTGCCCAAGATCCTATTCCTCTCCAGTTACTACTACCAGAGGTTAGATATCCTAATGCAGCGCTCCAAGTTCCAGAGCCTTTTGATAAATTACCATCCACTACAATATTTACGATTATTCCATCTGAGCGAACATCAAGACCTGCTTCCGAACCTCTAATTACTTCTATTCTAATCAATGAATCAGAATTTATTCTTTCTAATGTTTTTATAATGCTATTACTTTTGGAAGACTGCCTTTCACCATTGATTAAAATTTGAGTTCCTGAAGAACCAAAACCTCTTTTTTTATTATTACTTCCTGGTTCGTCAGAAAAATTTCCTGAGCTTAAATTTTCAACACCTGGTATTCTTTTAATGGCATCAGCGGCATTAGTTATATTGTATTGTCTAAAGTAAGCTTGATCATAGATAATTTTATTATTCTCTTGAGAGAAAGCCTCAAAAGGAAATAAAATTAAAATAAATAAATGAAAAAAAAATTTTTTCCAAAAAATCATTAGTTTATTTATGATCTATTTTCAAACCAGCCATGGAAACCATAAGGCACTCTATGAGGGAGTTGAGCCGTAGCTACTGGACCATCATCAACGTGTTGAGCATCTAAGAAGATTAAATTTGATCTATTTTCAACACCGTTATATTCCGTTGCTATTAACCATCCTTCTCCATCTTTACTGTCCTTTGATTTAGGTGCAAAAACAGGCTCACCCACTGCTCCACCTTCAGCAGTGGTATAAGATTTTCTTTCACCAGTATTATAATCATAATGAATAATTGAATTAAGAGACATACCCTTAGGATGGTTTCCAATACTTCCAGCATAATAACCATGAGTGTATTTACGTAGTGCAAACCTCTCATCAAACCTTGGGAATTCGCCTGTTATATTATCTAATGAAGTTTTAATTAATTTAGAATTCTTTATATCAATTTCCCATCTTGCGTGTTTAGCTTCTGCCTCTGATTGTTTTGGCATAGTACCATCTGCATATGGGAATAAAGGTGGAAGTCCAAATTCCATACAATCGCATATTATAGATCCATTTTCTTCATAAGAATTCATATAATGAAATACAAAGGTTGGATCTGCTTCAATCCATTTTGCATCTTTAGCGGTACCATTTCTAGGCATAACACAAATGTGGCTTCCTTTTTCAGGTTCCCATGCAAAAGCTGGACCTCCATTTATTACTCGCTCAAAATCACCCGTTAAAGGAAAAACAGGTATTATTATATAATTTTCAGTGGCAAAAAAATCATGAACCATTGATGGAAATGGCGCTTTAATTAATTCAGATTTTGAAATATTTCCATCCTTCGATACAGATGTATACCTTATTGTATCACTAAAAAAACCATCAGCCATATATCCAAAAAATAATAATTCTCCTGTAACTGGATCTACTTTAGGATGGGCTGTAACAGGACCTTGAAGTTTACTATCAAATGTATGGGATCCAATTGACTCAAGAGTAAATGGATCAAACTCAAAAGGTGCATGTGCCTCTTCAAGCGCTAAAAGTTTTCCAGCATGAGAAACTATTGAGGTATTTGCTAACCCATCGGTTTCTAAACCCTGAACTGAAGGATCAGTATCTGTAGGGTCCATTCCACTTGGAAATAATGCTTCACCGGCTTCGTGTTCTTTAAGCCACTTTACAGTTCTCATCCAACGGTTAATGTATGAAACTTTTCCATTATTGATATGAAAGGCATGAACCATTCCGTCGCCACCAAACCAATGAGATTTACCTCCTCTAGGAGAAAATTTCGGATCAGGACCATTTCTGTAGTAGCTACCATTTATTTCCAAAGGAACATTACCTTCTATTATTAAATCATCAACGTTACTTTCCATTCTTAGTGGTGCATAATTTCCTATCAGATGATCTTCTTTTGGATATGGTTTAGCCATTTTTAATTCCCCTTTATTTAATTCTTCTTCAAGTATTATAAATTTTTATTTTTTATATGTAAAAGGGATTGTTGCTTTAGATTTACTGTGCTGTAATAAAGATGTTTATAAGGCATTTATGAGAAGGAGATAGTTAAAATGAAAGAATGTATGCAATTTTACATTAACGGTGAATGGGTAGATCCAGTTGACCCAAAGTCTTTAGATGTTATTAATCCCGCTACAGAAGAAGTAATTGGTAAAATAGCTATGGGTAACAGCCAAGATGTTGATAAAGCTGTTGCTGCTGCAAAAGAAGCATTTGAAAGTTTTTCTCAAACAACAAAAGAAGAGCGTTTAGCTCTTATGGGAAAAATTCTTGAAGTTTATCAATCACGTTATGATGAAATTGCAGAAACAATTTCTTCTGAAATGGGTGCACCTTTGTGGCTTTCAAAGGCGGCTCAAGCTGCTACTGGAGCAGGGCATTTTGGTACATTTATGGAAGTTTTAAAAAATTATAACTTTGATGAAGATAAGGGAACAACAAGACTCAGAAAAGAACCAGTTGGTGTCTGTGGCTTGATTACTCCTTGGAACTGGCCAATCAATCAGATTGCTTGTAAGGTTGCGCCAGCATTAGCTGCAGGATGTACAATGGTTTTAAAGCCATCAGAAGTTTCTCCGTTAAATGCAGTAATATTTGCTGAAGTTCTTCATGAAGCAGGAGTTCCTGCTGGAGTATTTAATCTTGTAAATGGTGATGGTTTAAGTGTCGGTGAAGCAATGTCCTCTCATTCTGATATTGATATGATGTCATTTACGGGTTCAACTAGAGCAGGGGTTGCTGTAGCTAAAGCTTCTGCAGACACTGTAAAAAGAGTTTCTCAAGAATTAGGTGGTAAATCAGCTAACATTATTCTTGATGATGCTGATTTCAATCAATCAGTTGCCGGCGGTGTTACAGGTTGCTTTATGAATTCTGGTCAATCATGTAATGCACCTACTCGAATGCTTGTACCTGCTGATAGGCAGGATGAGGCTGTCGCTATTGCTAAAGCAACTGCAGAAGCAACTGTAGTAGGCGATCCCAAAGAAGTTGCAGCTGGAGGAATTGGTCCAGTTGTAAGTGAAGTTCAATTTAATAAAATTCAAGGATTAATTGAAAAAGGTATTGAGGAAGGCGCTACACTTGTTGCTGGTGGTCCAGGAAAACCTGAAGGTTTTAATGCTGGTTATTATGTTAAACCAACTATTTTCTCAGATGTATCGAATGATATGACTATTGCCAGAGAAGAAATTTTTGGCCCTGTTTTATCAATTCTTCCGTACAAAGATGAAGATGATGCTATATCAATTGCCAATGATACAGAGTATGGATTATCAGGCTATGTATCTGGAAGTCAGGAAAAAGCTCAAAAGTTTGCTGAGAAATTTCGTTCAGGTAATGTTCATGTTAATGGCGCAGGTCCAGATTTTAATGCACCGTTTGGCGGCTATAAGAAATCAGGTAATGGTAGAGAATGGGGCGATCTTGGTTTTGAAGAATTCTTAGAAATCAAAGCAATTCTTGGCTATAACGCTGCTTAAACTAAAATAAATTAAATTTAAGAAGGCTGCTCTTTTGTGCAGCCTTTTTTATTTGATAGGTGGTTTAATTTTTAAAATTGGTTCTATAGAAATATTTTCATGATTTTGAAAAACAAGATTAATAAGGATTTTATCTCCTAGCTTTAAATTTTTATCAATACTGGATAGCATTATATGAAAACTTCCCGGTTGGAATAATACTGAGTTATTTGCAGGTATTTTTGTTCCATTAGAATGGTGTTTCATATGAGTCATGTTGCCCATTCTCTGTGTCTCATGGATCATTACAGACTTAGCATTCGGAGAAGAGGCTTTTATCAAAAAATCATCTTCAGTATTGGTATTTTTAATTTGAAAATATACTGCACCCATTCCATTTGGAGTAAGTCTAGCCCATTCATTATCGATTATTATCTTTGTATGACCATTATTAAAACAGAAAATAAGGGCTACTAATATTAAATATTTTTTCATTTAATTATTAGGAAGTATTTTCTCAACAGCTTTTACAAGGCTACCGGACATAGGTTTTGTTAAAGATGTAAATGATTTATTAAAAGATCCGTCAGGAGCAATTAAGTATTTATGAAAATTCCATTTTGGCGTTCCTGCAGATTGTGTAACAAGCCATTTATAAAAAGGGTGAGCATCATCACCTTTAACACTAACTTTTGAGGTCATTGGAAAATCTATTCCAAATGTAGTTTCACAAAATTCTTTAATCTCACCATCATTTCCTGGCTCCTGAGATTTAAAATTATTTGCGGGTACTCCAATAACAACTAAACCTTTATCTTTATAATTTTCCCATAATGTTTGAAGACCTTCGTATTGCCCTGTAAAACCACAAAGAGATGCAGTATTAACAACTAAAAGTGCTTTACCTTTATATTGATCAAGTTTTAAATCGCCTCCTTCAATAGATTCAAAGCTAAATGAAAAAGCATTTGTATTTGATGCATTATCTGCGATAACATTGCTTTGATTAAAGCCAAAAAATACTAGAAGAGTTAACAAGAATTTTTTCATAACAATACCTATAAGTTAGTTTCAAAAATGAAAATATAATATCTTCAAAATTTTGGCTAATCTAACTGGTGTTATAATCTTTGTAAAATTAAATTTATTTAATTAGTGCGATATTTTGACCTTTAAATCTTAAATTTATAAGAAATTTGAATGATTTATATCTAAATTTTCTATATCATAGTAGATAACAATAAAGAGAACAAAAATGGATTTAAACGCTGGACCTGAATATATTGATTTTAGAGAAAATGTTCTCTCTTTTCTTGAAAAAAATAAACATATGGCTGGTAAAGCAAGAACCCCTGTAAGGCCAAGTAGCGAAGAGCTTAAATGGCAAAAAAAATTAATCGATAATGGTTATGCTGCTAGAACTATTCCAAAAAAGTATGGTGGGTATGGAGCTCAGTCAGACGTTTTAAAATCACGAATAATTGCTGAAGAATTTAGTAAAGCTAATATCCCTATGGGTATGGCTAATCAAGGTATTTCTATGTTAGTGCCAACTCTTTTAGAATTAGGATCAGATGATCAAAAAAATGAGTGGATAAACAAAACTATTTCAGGAGAGGTGATTTGGTGTCAGGGTTACTCTGAGCCTGGTTCAGGGTCTGATCTTGCTTCCTTACAAACAAAAGCAATTATCGATGGTGATGATTTTATCATTAATGGTCAGAAAATCTGGACGTCAGGCGCTCAAATTGCTGACATGATGTTTTGTTTAGTAAGAACTGAGCCTGAGGCAGCAAAACATAAAGGAATATCTTATATTTTAATTGATATGAAAACTCCTGGAATTGAAGTTCGACCTTTAATGACAATGACAGGACATGCAGAATTTAATGAAGTTTTTTTTACTGATGTAAGGGTTCCTAAAAACCAAATTGTTGGAAAAAGAGGAGAAGGTTGGTATGTGGCAAACGCAACCTTAACTCATGAAAGAGGGATGCTTGGTGATCCTAACCAGTCAGCGACACGTTTGAATGAGATTATTGATTTAATGCATCAAGAAACCATTAACGGTGAGAAATTAATTAATAACCCTATTCATTTGGATAGATTAATGAAGCTTCAGGCAAGGGTGTTAAGTATGTCATTTAATAGTTTGAGATTGTTGACGGCATCCCATAAAAAATTAGATGCTAAAATGGCAAAATTAATTGTTAAGTTAAATGGATGTCAACTTAATCATGATCTTGCTGGTTTTGCGATTGACCTTCTTGGAGAGCTGGGTACCATTTATGGTAAAAGTAATCATGATCACGGCTCAGGAAAATGGCAGTGGAAGTATATGTTTGACCTAGGATTAATTATTGGGGGCGGAACAGCTCAAATACAAAAAAATATAATAAGTGAAATAGGTCTTGGAATGCCTCGTGAACCAAAACCAATGGTTAATGGAAAAAAATAATGGAATTTGCATTATCAGAAGAACAAGAAATTCTAATGGAAAGTGTTAAAAAGATGCTAGATGAAAATATTAGCATCGATAATCTTCGTGAACACTCCAAAGGTGATGATTTATTAAGAAAGTGCTTACGAAAATTGATTATTGATATGGGTTTACCAGGTTTAATGATACCAGAAGAGTATGGAGGATCTGGTTTAGGAGTTTTGGAAGCAAGTTTGGTAGCTGAACAATTAGGATCTTATGCAGCACCATCGCCATGGATTGGAAACTCTATAATGGCACCAACTGCAATTTTATTTGATAAGGAAAATAATTTGGCTGAAAAATGGCTTCCACTGATTGCATCTGGTGAAATTACCGCTTGTGTGTCCCTTAGTGAAGTTATTGGAAAGAGAAGTGATTTAGGTTTGGTTTTAGATGGCACAAATGTTTCAGGGGTGAGTATTTTTGGAATAGACGGCGAACTAAATCCAACAATAATAATAACAGCAGTAGATGATAATTTAATACTTGTTGAGACAGATAATAACGGTGTTGAAATCAATGAGATACCAACAATAGATACAACCCGTCCAGTTGTTGAAATAATTTTTGATTCCTCAAAATGCCAAATAATACCTGGTGGTAAAGATGCTATTCAAAAAACAATTGATGTAGGAAGAATTGGTTTAGCAGCAGATTTGCTTGGTGCTAGCCAGAACATGATTAATAAAGCTGTTGAGTACTCACTTGAACGAAAACAGTTTGAGAGAGTTATCGGATCTTTTCAGGCGGTAAAACATATGTGTGCTGAAATGGCAGCTGACTTAGAGCCCTGTAGATCTTTAATCTGGTATGCGGCTTATTCACAAGATTTTATTAAAGATGAAGCACGTCTTTTAGCATGTCATGCAAAAGCTCATCTATCTGAGATTGGTCAAGATATTGCAAGAACTTCAACGCAAGTTTTTGGAGGAATGGGCTTTACCGATCTTTTAGGTATGCACTATTGGTTTAAAAGAATAGGTTTATCAAGACAAATTCTTGGCGGTCCAGAAAAAGTTAGAAAAGAAGCAGCATTAGTTCAGGGCTTTGAATTATAAAATTTGGAGGTTTATTCATGAAAAAAATTATTCTAATTGCAATATTGGTTATTTTTGCAGGTATTTTATATTTTTCAGGAGGCCTTTATTATGGTTGGACAGGTAAATATGAGAGAGCAGGTTCAATAAAAGGTAAAACAATACCCAATGAAATCATATCTAAGAGAACAGCTAATCAAATAAATTCTGCAAAAACCCTGGGTGTTAAAGAACCTAAACAAATTCTTTTTGGTGACCTCCATGTTCATACAACATTTTCAACTGATGCTTTTTTATGGACTTTACCAATGTTAAATGGAACTGGTTCGAGCCCTATGGCTGATGCTTGTGATTATGCTAGATATTGTTCTGGAATAGATTTTTGGGCAACAACTGATCATGCTGAGGCATCAACTCCTAGAAAATGGAAAGAAACCAAAGAACTTATTCGTCAATGTTCTTTTGCAACTGATAATGAAGAGAGTACTGATGTCATCCCATTTATTGGATTTGAATGGACACAGGTTGGAGCACTTCCATCTGAACACTATGGTCATAAGAACGTTATTTTCAAGGACCTTGATGATGAAAAAGTTGCAAAAAGACCTATTGCTGCATCTGGTGTTGCA
>CEUK01042104.1_pt1 | contig 22672 bp, 20 predicted proteins | sample 356451 | NCBI WGS metagenome assembly CEUK01 (sample SAMEA2622843, study PRJEB7988) | marine metagenome | isolation source: saline water (ENVO:00002010), including
TTGTGCTCATAGACCAATGCTAGCCGATGTAGCACTAAATGATTTGGAAAGAACGATTGGGCGTCAGTTATTGGTTAGAGCTTCTTCTTACTCAGGAGCAGATACAAAATGGGATGAAGAGGAGTTCGATGATGAACTTTTAGCAGCTAAGCTTGAATCTATCGGGTGGAGGATGAGAGAGGTTCTCTAATTAAAATTCTAAATAAACAGAATCTTGGTCTTCAGATTTGGCATTAAGTGCAACGCTGATATGTTGGTCTACGTGAGTAGAAAGAGAAAGACCACAGTAATCTGCTCTAACAGGAAATGATCTGTGAATTCTATCTACTAATGTTGCAGTGTATACCCCTTTGGGCTCAAGATCTAAAACGTGCTTAACTGCATAAATCATGGTTCTGCCAGAGTTTAGCACATCGTCGATAACAATTACCACCTTACCTTTTATAGCATTTGCATTACAACTGCACTTAATGTCAGATTCTAATGGAGCGTCTTTATTTAGCTCAATAGATTCAAATTGAATTTGCAATTTTCCGATAGAATTAAGAATTGATCCTAGCCTTTTTGCCACCTCAATGCCATGTTTTTTAATGCCTAAAATAACAACCTCCTGTTCGCAGTATTGGTCTTCTAAGATTTGACGAGCCATGCGTTCTAGTTTACGCCTAATCTGTTCGCTGTTTAAAATTTTGTTTCTCTTCATCTCTTGAGGTTAATTTTAGGGATAAAACCTTTAATTCTTTCGAATAAAGCTACAGATTCTACGTGTGAAGTATGTGGAAACTGATCAACTAATTTGAATTGGACAAGTTTGTAGCCGTTTTCTGCAAGTGTTGCTATGTCTCTAGCTTGAGTGGCTGGATTACAAGATACATACACTATTCTGTCAACTTGAAGCCTGATTACTTTACGCAAAGATTTAGGAGAAATTCCAGCTCTAGGCGGGTCCATCACGAGTGTTCTTATTTTCCCTCTATACTTAGGATATTTAAGAAGAAATTTACCTACGTCTGCTGCATAAAACCGGATATTTGAGAATCCATTTCTTTCTGCACTAATTCTTGCATCCTCAATTGCAGACTCAACTATATCAACACCAATAACCTTACCTGAATGCTCCTTTGCAAGTAATTGAGAAATGGTTCCAGTTCCGCAAAACAAGTCAAGAACGAATGCATCTTTACCTCCAAGATGTTTATCTAGAGCAAGTGCTAGTGCCTCAGCATAAAGTCTTTCTGCGCTTTGAGGATTTGTTTGGAAAAAACTATTGATACTTATGTCGAATTTAAGCCCATGTAATACTTCAGTAATTCTCTCACGTCCATATATAAGTTTGCTGTTTCCTGATCTTGCTTCAACTCTATCTCCAATATCGTCATTGATTGTATGAAGAACACCTGCAACTCGATCGCCCCAAAGACCTCTGATAAATTGAACAAATTCCTCTTGCATGAATCTATCCTGTCCAACTGAGGTCGTTACTAGGTTTATTAAAAGAGATGCCTCAGCTATGGACCTCCTAACCACAAAGAATCTATAAAAGCCTTCTCTTTTAGGTGGATGCCATGCAGGTAACCCAGTATTCTCACACCACTTTCTGATTTTGATAAGGTCTGTTTCAACCTGCTTGTCAAATAGACCAGAATCCTTATCTAAGTTTTCTACAGCCCACCAAGTTCCTCGGTGTTTAAACCCAAGACCAAACCCATCTTCCTTTTCTCCACTTTTTACATTGTGAAGGATGGAAGAGAAGCTGTATTCCATTTTATTCCTGTAATACCATGTTTTTGGAGAACCAATAAACCCTTTATAGAGATCTTTTGGTTTTTCAATTCTAGCTATTCTTCTAAAAATGTCTAGAGTAGTTTCTTCCTTGTATTTATGCTGTGTCTCAATTGGAAATGTTGCGTAAGGCGCTCCTGGAATTGGTTGGTAGTCAAATGAAATTTCCTCTGGTGCAGATTTCATTACTTCCATCAATCTGCATTCAGCAAAGCGTCTTTTACAAAGGCTAACTTGAGCTTTAACTGTTTGGCCAGGGAAGGTATTCTGAACAAATACTGTAAAATCTCCCTTTTCACTAGGGATTTTTGCAACCCCCTTTCCACCAAAGGCAAGTCCAGTAATTTTAACTTCAAGGACATGTCCTTTTCGAAACATTCTTCGTCTACCCATTTCGACTACAAATGTAAAGACTGTTGTGTGGGTATAGGCTAAATTTGTACCCTTATGTGGTAAGAATTTGCTGACGTATATTGTGCAGATATGATTCAGGGAGAGCAACAAAAGACGATGGGGACTTGGCCAGTTTTCTTGACGGCTGTTTCAACGATTTTAGGTGCGATTTTATTCTTGAGATTTGGATATTCTATTGCTCACATTGGTTTAGTTCAAACCCTTCTAATTATTTTAGTTGGCCACATGGTCACAATACCTGCAGCATTAGCTGTTGCTGAAATTGCTACTAACCAAAAGGTAGAAGGGGGGGGAGCTTACTTCATGATATCTAGATCGTTTGGACTCAACATAGGAGGTTCAATTGGTATTACATTATTTCTATCACAAGCAATTAGCGTAGCTTTTTACATTATTGCTTTTACTGTTTCAATTAGGGGGCTTCTAGCTTGGATTGAACTTCAATACGGTATTGTCATAGAACCACTTTGGGTAAATCTAGGTATGATGGGATTACTAACACTTTTGATGCTTACGAAAGGAGCAAATGTTGGAGTAAAAGCACTGTATGTTGTTGTGGCAGCACTTGTTGTAGCTTTAATCAGTTTTTTTATTGGATCCGGACCAGGAAATCCCAACTTAGATCCAACTGCTACAATACCTGAAGTACTTAATACCGCAGATGGAGTCATTAATAGATTTAGCTTTTTTGAGGTATTTACATTCATCTTCCCTGCATTTACAGGAATTGCTGCCGGACTAGGTTTGAGTGGTGATCTAAAAGACCCAAGAATTAGTATCCCTAAAGGAACTATTTATGCAACTATAGTAGGTATTGTGGTTTATGTAGCGGTCTCATTTAAGCTTTGGTGGTCTGCACCATTGGAGCATTTAGCGATAGATGAGCTTTACATGGAACAGATTTCAGTTTGGCCCCCAATGATTGCTATTGGATTAGCTGCTGCTGCAATTAGCTCAGCACTTGGTTCAGTTATGATTGCTCCAAGAACCCTTCAAGCATTAGCAGTTGATGATGTGTTTCCTGAGAATATGTCAAAATGGTTAAGTGTTGGCAAGGGAGTGTCAAATGAACCAGTTAGAGCATCATTTATTACTTGTTTGATAGGATTTGCCTTTGTATCAATTGGCGATATCAATGCTGTTGCTGAAATCATCTCAATGTTCTTTATGGTTACTTATGGAGCAATATGCCTTGTTTCTTTCCTTGAATACATGGCGGCTGATCCAAGCTATAGGCCAACTTTTAAATCTCATTGGGCTATCAGTCTTTTAGGAGCTGTATTGTGTATCGCACTTATGTTTGGGATGAATACTCCGTATGCTATTGCGAGTATTGTAATTATGATTTTAATTCACGCTTGGGTTGCTAGAAAGGGGAACCAGAGTGGGATGGTAAGGTTGTTTAAAGGGATTATATTTCAAATAACACGTTCACTTCAGTTGGCTCTACAGATGAATGATGATGATCATTTTGAGGATGAGGCTGGTTGGCGTCCATTTGTTCTTGCAATTTCCCCCGACAGTTTTAAAAGGAGGGAAGGATACGATATGGTCAAATGGATTGCTCATAGGTACGGATTTGGTACATATATACATTTTATAAAGGGATTCCTTGATTCTCAAACTAAACTTGAGGCCAAACAAGCTCAAAAGGAACTAGTTGATTGGGCTAGGGGATGCCAAAGCAGAGTCCATCTAGATACTATCATCTCACCTTCATTCACATCTGCTATTGCTCAATGTGTTCAGCTTCCTGGATTAAGTGGAAAGGGAAATAATCTGTTTCTGATGGAATACGACCCCAATAATATTGAGAATAGGGATCAACTAATTGATAATCTAGCAATTCTAGAAGCCGCTAACCTTGATCATGTGTTATTGAGAAGTAGCGGAAGAGCGTATGGAAATAAGCATGACATACATCTTTGGATTACTCCAGATGATGGTGAAAACGCTAGTTTAATGATTTTGCTTGCATACATCATTCAATCTCATCCAGATTGGGATGATGCAAGCATTTCAGTTTACTTCATTCATCAAGGTTCTGATGATGAACACGCAACAAAAATTAGAGACCAAATACTAGAAGGAAGAATTCCAATTGCTGAGCAAAACATTGAGTTTATCCACACTAAAAATGAAGATCAGGTAACTCAAAAAATAGTAAATAAATCAGGTGGTGCTGATTTAGTGATTCTCGGATTCTTAGATGATAAATTAACTACAGACCACGGCAGCCTTTTTGAAAGATACCATGGCCTTGGAGAAACAATGTTTGTTCATTCAAATAATGCTAAAATCATTAAGTAATGAAAGTAGGAATTATAAATGGACCCAACTTGAATATGCTTGGTGTTAGAGAGCCAGGCGTTTACGGTTATTTATCTTTGGATTCAATAATTGAAAATATTCGTGGTGAATTTAAAAATATTGAAATCCATGATTTCCAGTCAAACGATGAAGGAGAGATTATTTCAAAAGTTCAAGATTGGGGTATAAGTTTGGATGCGCTAGTTATAAACCCTGGAGGTTATGCTCACACATCAGTTGCAATTAGAGATGCTATAGCTTCAGTTACATTACCCGTAATTGAAGTTCACATTTCTAATATTCACTCAAGAGAGGAATTCAGACATACTACAATTACAGGTGGTGCATGTAAAGCTGTTATTTCTGGATTAGGTGCAGAGGGTTACTCTTTTGCTCTTCAGCACTTAGTTGGATCAAACTAATTTTCTGTCTAGTTTTTTATCATTTTCTATGAGACATCTAGCTAATAGGATTTTTCGTTTTTGATCTATAAATTGAAATTACTTTTTTTTAGAATACTTAGCTACGCTTTTGTTTAGATAATTACACAATTGAAGAGCGTCTGACTCTTTTAATTGCTTTCCTAGTACGTGAGTTTTGCCTAAGTAATTAAAGTGAATATTGTCGCCACCAAAGATCCAGAAGCTTTGGTCTAAGGAAGCCAAAAATGAACTATTATCCCTTTTTACAGCTTTGAATTCACCAAGAGTTTTCAATTCGTAGAATCTGTCTTTGCCTCTTTTTTTAAAAACATTTTTCACCAAGAAATTTTTAGAATTTACTCGAACTATCTCCTTTCCAATTCTTCTCCATAAGATGACTTTTAAAATTCTAACGAAGAAGTAGGACCAAAACACCATACACACTAGCAATACGTTTCTTTCTTCTCCATCCGAAGAAAATGCACCATAACCAATTAATCCACCTAGTCCTATCCAACCACCAAACCACGTCTCAAGGGCAATCTGCTGAGATGCAGGGATTTTTGAGTCAATTACAATTGTAGTAGCGTCTGAATGTTCGGCTATTGATATTCGTTTGCCTATCGTCTTAATGCTCATTAATTGCTTGTTACGTTGTTGTAAATGTTTAAGTATTTAGGGAGAACTGAATCTATTTGGAAGGTTTGGGCTCTCTCAAGAGTAGAAGATCTATATCCCTTAAAACTCTCTTCAGTTGATAATATTTTTAAAACTCTAGATGCCATAGATTCAACATCTCCTACAGAGCAAAGGAAGCCCGAGACACCATTTTCAACAAGTTCAGGAAGACCTCCAGTATTTGTGGCTATAACAGGTAACCCTGCAGCCATTGCTTCAAGAGCTGCTAGGCCAAAACTCTCAGCCTCACTTGGTAAGATGAACAAGTCGCTTATCATTAAAGGCTCAATTGGGTTCTTTACTTTTCCTAGAAACACCACCTTATGGTCAATGCCATATTCTCTACAAAGTTTATCAGCTGCAGTCCTGTCTGGACCATCACCAACTAGTAGTAGTCTGCAATCTCTAGTTTCTAAAACTTTGTTGAAGACTTTCACAGCGTCTAAAACTCTTTTTACTGGTCTAAAATTGGAAATATGAATTAATATAGGTTGGCCATCAGGTGCAATTTTTAACCTGAATTCTTCGTCAGCCTCAACATTCAAATGATTTGGGCAGAAGAAATTTGGGACCACCTCAATTTCTTTATTTACCCCAAAAAGTTTGTTTGTCTCACTTTTAAGATCCTCTGAAACGGCTGTCACAGCGTCACTTTTATTAATTGCAAAAGATATTACAGGCTCGAAACTGATATCCTTTCCAAGAAGAGTAATGTCAGTTCCGTGAAGTGTTGTTACTATAGGAAGACTTATACCTTCTTCAGCTAAAATCTTCTTAGCAGTTATTGCTGCACTAGCATGTGGTATTGCATAGTGCACATGTATAAGGTCAATATCGTGATCCTTCACAACTTCAACCATTTTGCTTGCTAATACAAGCTCGTAGGGAGGGTAGTCAAATAAAGGATAATCGCTAACTCTTACTTCGTGATAGAATATGCCTGGCTTAAAACTACCAAGCCTAACAGGCGTGTTGTATGTAATAAAATGTATTTCATGGCCCCGTGCTGCTAAAGCTTTCCCAAGCTCAGTTGCAACTACACCGGACCCACCAAAAGTGGGGTAACATACCATAGCTATTTTCATTTCGCCTCTTCCATTATGTGCTCTATGATGATATCGTGAATTACAGTCCTAACATTCTTAGTAATCAATGTTCTATTCTCTGCGTTTGGGTATGTTCGATTGCTCAAGAATACATATACCAAATTGTAGTCTGGATCAACCCAAAGCAGAGTGCCAGTAAACCCACTATGACCAAAGCCTGCATCAGACGACAATAAAGAAGCAACACCCTCATTAGGGTTGAGGCCTTTTTTATCGAACCCAATACCTCGTCTGTTTTCAACATAAGGGTAAGTTCTCTTTGTCCAATTCTCAACAGTCTCTTTTTCACAAATCTTGTATCCATTGTACACACCTCCATTTAAAAGCATTTGGCCAAATCTAGCTAAATCATGTGCGTCACTAAATAACCCGGCATGACAACCAACTCCACCTAGCATGTGAGCGCCTGGATCATGAACTGTGCCCCTAACTATAGCTTCCCTAAAAATCTTATCATTCTCAGTTGGTGCAATTCTACTCTTATCAATTTTATGAAGCGGGTGGAAGCCCATGGAATAAAATCCTAAAGGCTCATAAACCCAAGCCTTAGATAAAGAATCTATAGCATGTTCAGTCTCAAACCATTGGTCAAAAATCTTATGGATAAGATAGTATCCCAAATCACTGTACTTGTATTCTCCAACTGGCTTTAGTTCACTTTCGTAAATTCTCTTATACATAGTATCAACAGGCATATGATCAATGCTGTCATTCAGGAGTTCTCTGTAGAAAGGTATCCACGGGTCAAGACCACTTGAATGAGTTAGTACTTCCTTAAAAGTCCTAGTTCCAATCTCTAGTGTATCAATTCCATGTAAGTGCTTGCTTAATGGGTCATCAAGATTAAAGTACTCTTTTTCATGTAGTTGCATTAAGCAAATTGATGTTGCTGCAACCTTCGTAATAGATGCCAAATCATAAACAGTGTTTTTCTGCACTAGTTCCTTACCATCTATAGTTCCATAACATTTGTCATGTACAACTTCACCCTCGTGAGCAACTAAGATTCGACAACCAGGCATTGCTTTTTCAGCAAAAGCATCAGCGACAACTGAATCAATCCTTTCTGCACATCCCCAAGTATTTTCTTTTGCATAATATCCCCAACCAAGTCGAGTAGTTCGGCCTTTTCTTAAACCCAAACCATCCCCTTCGTAAAATAATGACCCCGGAGGAGTGACCGGCAAAACTCCATTTGCAGTTCCTGTCCCAAGCAATGCATTAACCACTGCCTCCTGCGAACGGAACCCATCTTGATAAGCCACAATTAAACTCCCTGCTTTTTCATGAATTGTGGTAAACTCTTCGTTTAGCCTATAAGGATTTCCAAACAGATTGAAAACCCAGTCATTGTCATATTTTACCATTTCTTCAGACAGTTTTTTTACTGCCTCAGATCGAATTCCAAACTTATTGGATGGTCTATTGCTTGTTTCAAGGAAATTCACAAAGACGTAATCAGACTCTTCTAAAGCAGATTTCACGTCTTTTGAATTGAGCCCCACGGCATCCTTTCCAATTGTAAAAGTTTTAATCTCGTAGTTTTCTCCACCCACAAGTTTCATGTGATCAGAAAAGGGATTTCCAGAGGTTGGTTTATTAGACACATTTAAAATTGTGAAGCTTGCTCCATTCTCAAAGTAGTCTGCGCAGAACCCAATATTTGTCAAAACTGTAATAGATGCTTCTATGATGTCTCTGTGAACTTTCTCAGCTCTTTCCGGGTCCCAATATTCACCTTTTGCAGGAATCTCTTCTCCTGCTTTAGCCCAAAACTTAGCTTGCAATACCCTACGACATTTTTGTGCAACAGCAGCTGAATCCAAAGTGCCATCTTCAATTGCAAACGCTACTTCTTCAATTACTTCAACTGGATCCCCTGGAAACAAAAGCACATCATTTCCTGCAATCAAAGCATCCCTCGCTCGAGGTCTATCACCGACAAAATCCGTAAATCCCTTCATTGACAATGCATCAGTAAACGCCAATCCCCTAAATCCCATTTTCTCCCTCAGCAGTGTATCCACTATATACGGCGAAAGGGTAGATGGAGAACCTGATGTACTATCTAATGCAGGAACATCTAGATGTGCAATCATCACAGCTCCAACACCATTGTTAAAAAGATGCCTAAACGGTTCAAGTTCAACAGTATCTAGTCTTTCAGCGGTTTGGTTTATAACAGGAAGCGTCTTGTGCGAATCAGAATCAGAATCTCCATGTCCCGGAAAATGTTTAGCTGTAGCAATAACATTTACATTTTGTAGTCCCTCTGAATATGCCCATCCCAAATTTGAAACTAGCTCCACATCCTCACCAAAACTCCTTGACCCAATCACTGGATTTTTAGAATTCGAGTTCACATCAACAACAGGAGCAAAATTCACATGAACACCAGTTTGCCTTAAACTTTGGCCTATAATTTCACCAAACTCTCTCACAAGATCAGCATCCCTTGTAGCACCCAAAGTCATTGCGCGTGGGAAGCTTCTAGTAGAATCGAGTCTCATCCCAAGACCCCATTCAGCATCAGAAGCAACAAGTAGAGGTACCTCTGCAAGATCTTGCATACGTCCAATTCTAATCCTTTGATTTTCCGGACCACCTTGCATCACAATGATTCCGCCCAAACCCAAATCACGAACCCAGTGTTCAGCCTCACTCCATCCTGTTGTATCAGTTTTAGAATAAACGGGAACCATCAATAGTTGGGCTATTCTTTGTTCTGTAGTAAGTGTGCTTAACACAGAATCAGCATATTCGATAGCATTTGTATTGGTTAGAAAGTCAGGGGTTTTAATCTTAGGCTCTCCGTTGTTTATTTGAGCGCAATTTAAAAGAACCGTAGAAAATGTGATTAATGATAGAATACCTCTTGTAATCATATTTCCATTCTCTTTAAAGCAATCTTCAGCATAAACTCAAATTGTTCTTCCATACTCAAATTGCTGTTGTCAATTATTACAGCATCGTGAGCTTGTTTAAGAGGTGCAACAGCTCTTTCTGAATCCAATTTATCTCTGTGAAGTACATTTTCTAACACCTCATCAAAAGTTGTATCTCGCTCTTTGTCCTTTATTTCCTTAAGTCTTCTCCATGCCCTTACTTCAGGGTCTGCAGTCATAAAAAATTTAAGTTCAGCATCGGGCAAAACCACAGTGCCAATATCTCTACCATCCATAACAACTCCTGATCCTTCAGCCATTCTCTTTTGTAAAGCAACTAGCTTCTTTCTTACTTCTGGAATCTTTGCTATAAAGCTAACATTTTTTGCTACTTCAAGGGTGCGAATTTCCTTTTCAACATTTACTCCATCAAGGTGCATATCAGGTCTCTCTGTTGCAGGATTAAATTTGAATGAAAGGAACATGCGGTCCAAATTTTCTCCAATACTTTCCATATCTACTTGGCTATTTAAAATTAATCGCTCTTTTATTGCATAAAGAGTTGCAGCCCTATACATGGCACCAGTATCAATGTATACGTAGTTAAGTTCCTTGGCAAGAGCTTTAGCCATAGTGCTTTTGCCAGCTGAAGAGTGCCCGTCAATTGCTATGGTAATTCTGCGAGTTGCCATGTTCCTAAGATACTAACTAGGGAGGTTGACACCAATACTTAAATGAGTGGATGAGCCAGCAAAATGATAAGTGTTTCTTGCTAGCCTAATGTTAAGGTCTTTAATCTTCATGCCTACTCCCATAGAAAGTCCATTTGTTCCTTGCATTCCCTTTGCAATCATCTCTGCTCTTTGTCTGTAATTGTATCCAATTTGTGCAATGAAATTTGTGCCAAAACTCAATTCTACACCAACATTTAGATGCCTAGCAAACTGATCTCCAAACTTCCATTTCCCGTTTGGCACAATCTCTCCAGTTAGTGGGTCAAACCCGTCGTCATAAGTCCCATCTGGAGCCAAATCCCATGTCTGTAAATTCTGTAAATTTACATATAGTTGAAATGGGGCATGGTTGAATCCCTTAGTGAAACCAACTTGGATATTATAAGGAGTCCAACCAACAGGCTGAGAGCCAGTGCTAGCAAATTGCCTTCCTACTCCAGAAACCAATATACCAGCAGCCATTATTTTTTCTTTCCATCGTTTCATTAAACTGAAATCAGCACCTATTGCTCCAACATTTTCTAGTGCTAGATTTCTAAAGCCTCCCCAAATAGTAGCTCCAATTGTAATGCTAGAGTCAATCTTGTAAGAGATTCCGCTTTGAACATAATAATCACCACCAGAGAAATTGCTAGTAGGCCATCCTGATGAGTCAAATCCCTCAAACTCACCGTATGACACAAATCTTGCTCCACTATGAATTGCATACTTGCTATTTGACTTAACCACAGCATTAACTGCGCCTAAATTGGTGGATGCTAAGTAATTTAAATATGTGATATAAATCACATTATAATTTGTTGAGTCGGTAGATGCTGGATTATATGATGAAGAAAAGCCATCGAAATCGACGTCAGCAGCAAGCTTGCATCCTAATGCAGCAGATCTTGCATCAATTGCTAAATCAAGGGCAGGGGACACCCAAGTAGTTTGAGCATTAAAAGATGTGCTCAAAGTTAGAATAAGTCCTGACAATATTGCTGCCCTCAGTTTCATTTATCAGGGCTGAAGTCTATAGGTGATTCTACGGTTTGGCTTAAAAGAGCACGCTTAACAACTTCATTCATCTTATTAGCGTATGTAAATTGCATACCCCGTAAATACCGCGTATCAATTTCCTCAATATCCTGCCTATTTCGCTCGCAAAGAATAATTTCCTTAATACCAGCTCTTTTTGCTGCAAGAATTTTCTCCTTGATACCACCCACTGGAAGAACTTGTCCTCTAAGAGTAATCTCACCACTCATCGCAAGATATTTCCTAACCTTTTTTTGAGTAAATGAGGAGGCAAGTGCTGTAAGCATGGTAATGCCAGCACTTGGACCATCCTTTTTAATTGCACCCTGAGGAACGTGAACGTGTACATTCCATTTGTCAAAAACTTCCGGATTGATTCCCAACTCCTTTGAATGAGCTTTCAAATACTCAAGAGCAATAATTGCACTCTCCTTCATCACCTCCCCAAGATTACCTGTCAAGGTTAGTTTTCCTTTTCCAGGGGTAAGTGAAGTCTCAATAAAGAGTATGTCACCACCTGTAGGAGTCCAAGCTAGACCAGTTACGACACCAGCAACATCATTGTTTTGGTATCTGTCTTTTTCCCTAGGTCTACCAAGGATGACCTTTAAGTCGTGTGGCATGACTTCTGTTTTGTACGGTTCATCCATTGCCATCTCTTTTGCTCTATTTCTAACGATTTTTGCCACCTTTTTCTCTAGACCACGAACGCCAGATTCATTTGTGTATTGTTCAACAACTTTTTCAATTGTTGATATAGGTAGTTGGATATCGCTCTTATTCAGCCCGGATTCACTAACCTGTTTAGGTAAAAGGTGCTTTTTAGCAATTTGAATTTTCTCTTGAATTGTATATCCGCTTACTTCAATAATTTCCATTCTGTCTCTAAGAGCAGGTTGTATCCTACTCAAATCATTGCAGGTTGCGATAAACATCACTCGGCTTAAGTCATAGTCCAAATCCAAATAATTATCGTGGAATGCATTATTCTGTTCTGGATCTAAAACCTCAAGAAGGGCAGAGGATGGGTCACCCCTATGGTCAGATCCCAATTTATCGATCTCATCAAGTACAAAAAGAGGATTAGATGTACCAGCCTTTTTCAAGTTTTGCAAAATCCTCCCAGGCATTGCACCTATATAGGTTTTTCTATGACCTCTAATCTCAGCCTCATCCCTCAACCCACCAAGACTCATTCTTACGTACTTCCTTCCAAGTGCTTCGGCAATGCTCCTTCCAAGAGAGGTCTTGCCAACCCCCGGAGGTCCATACAGACAAATAATAGGAGATTTTAAATCACCCTTTATTTTCAAAACGGCCAAATGCTCAACTATTCTCTCTTTTACCTTCTCTAGACCGTAGTGATCACCATCAAGAACCTTAATAGCATTCTTCAGATCAAAATTATCCTCAGACTTTTCATCCCAAGGAAGGTCGAGCAATAAATCAATATAGCTTGACTGCATACTGTACTCTGCAGCTTGAGGATTTATCCTTTCTAATTTTTGAATCTCCTTGTCAAACGCCTGTTTTGCTATTTCTGGCCACTTCTTTGAATTTGCCCTTGCTTTTTTTTCTTCAATCTCCTCTTTCAATGGATTAGCACCAAGCTCCTCCTGAATCTGCTTCATCTGCTGATTCAGGAAAAATTCTCTTTGTTGCTGGTCAAGATCACTCTTAACCTTACTTTGAATGTCATTTTTGAGCTCGAGCATTTGCTTCTCTTTGTGCAGCATTTCAAGAACCTTGTTTGCTCTTTCTTGAAGAGACTCAATCTGTAAAAGCCCCTGTTTATCTTCAACAGAAGCATTCATGTTTGAGGCTATGAAGTTGACTAAAAAGCTTAGTCTCATAATGTTCTTTATCGCACCAGCTGCCTCTGATGGAATGCCAGGGCTCATTGTAATAATCTCAATTGCTAGCTCTTTTAATGACTCCTTTAATGCTTGTGTTTCTTTTGATTTGGGCACATCTTCAATACCGCCAAAAGGACTAATTAATGCTTTTAAATAGGGGTCTTCACCAACAATGCTATCCCAAGTAAATCTTCTTTCTCCTCTCAATATTACCGTATTGGTTCCGTCAGGCATACGGAGCATTTTCATAATACGAGCAACTGTTCCAACCTTATTTAAATCATCACCTAGTGGTACCTCAACATCTGCATCCTTTTGAGAAACAACACCAATAGCTAGATCGTTTTTATTTGCTTCCTTAATCAACCTAATCGATCTATCCCTTCCAACAGTAATCGGAATTACTACACCAGGGAATAGAACAGTATTTCTCAATGCAAGAATTGGTAGCGTTTCAGGAAGGTCAGTTTTATGTATTGCCTTCTCGTCCTCCTCAGAGATCAACGGGATAATGTCGTGATCCTGTTTGTCTGACAGGAGATGTGTCCCTATTTCTAAATCAATCATATTGTTTTCTTCTTCTCACTCTAGTGTTGACAATGTGTGTGCCAATTAATTTTTGAACCTTTCTCTGACAGCGTGTCATAAATCTATATGTCAAATGTGCTTGATTTATGTAATTGCCGGATATTTAATTCATCCTCACTACTTAATTTGATATCACGACGTTGCATCATGATTCTTGCAGCATCCAATGCCTTATCTATATCATAATCTTCAGAATTTTCAGCACCTCCCCAAGTAAATGACTTTATATGTTTTGATGGTGTTGAGTTCCCAAAGACATTGCAAAAAGCTCCAACTACAGTACCAGTGTTAAAAGCAGTGTGAATCGCAGTCTTACTGTGATCTCCCATAAATAAGCCCAAAAATGTCCTACCGCTATTTACTAATGTATTTGACTCATTATCCCAAACACTTACCTCAGAGTAGTTGTTTTTTAAGTTGCTTGTAGTTGTTTCTGCACCAAGATTGCACCATGATCCAATTACACTATTGCCAATAAATCCGCCATGTGCTTTATTGCTGTAATCGTGAATTACAGAATTTTTTATTTCACCTCCTATTCTGCAATTTGAACCAACTCCTGTAGGCCCATAAACATTAGTACCCATTTTCACTTGACTATTGGCGCCCATAACAAATGGCCCCCTTACGTTACACCCCTCCATTATTTCAGATTCAGACCCCATTGCTATATCACCATTTTCAGTATTCAATGAGCAAGGTCTTATAATAGCCCCGGGAGCTAAATGAATTCTGTCCATCGGACCTTGAACAAAAACACCTGATTGTGCCCAAGCATTTCTTTCTTCTTCATCAAGAGTTCTAGTTCTCCAAGTAGATTTAATTCTCTCTAAATCCTCTTTAATTCCATCGCCACATTTTTCAAATATTTCTTTTGGAGAACTTAATAGCAATGGAGTAGTGCTAATAGAAACATCAATACTCTCAGTTATTCCTTCGATTTCAGCAATTAAAATTCCCTCATGAATCCACTGATCACCTGGTCTTAAGTTGTGTACTATGTTAACTGACGTATAAGTAGGTAAAAGTCTAGAATTTAATCTAATACGTCTTCCATTAGTTTTAATAAAAGCATCGTTCCATTGATCAGAAATTGACCTTGCACCATAGTTCAAAGTCGAGACACAACGCCCTAAATTCATTGGATATAATTGGTCGCATTTTGAGTCTGAAAAAAAGCTGATTTCTACCATAAGACAAACATAATAGATTGTTAGGGTTTGAACTGATAAATTTCTATGAGTATATTACAACTCATTATGAGTAAGTTAACGTTAGTTATTACAGTTTTATTTGCATGTATTGCAGGAGATTTTAATCGTATCTCAGCCCAATTTGATGTTGCTCAGGGCATGACCCCAACGCAATATGTAAATAACGTGCTATTAGGAGAGGGTGTAACAGCAACAAATGTTCAGTTTACCGGACTCGATGTTCAGCTTGGATACTTAACTGGCGGCGATGGTTTTTCAATTGAAAGTGGTCTAGTATTAAGTTCAGGTAACGCAACTAATATTGAAACTGATGCCGGTGATGCTGGTCTTGGTGGTGTAACCGGAGAGCCTGATCTTTTGACAGTGGCTAATTCGGTTCCTCCATTAATTGGTCAATCTTTTTCAGTTTCAAGTGTAAATGATGTTTGTATACTAGAATTTGATTTCCAACCTGCTGGAGATTTTGTTTCATTTAACTATGTATTTGGATCTGATGAATACCTAACTTGGGTTAACTCGGCATACAACGACATATTTGCATTCTTTCTTTCTGGACCAGGCATTACCGGTCCATATGCTTCACCAGCAGGTTTTCCTGATGGTGCTATAAATATTGCACAGGTACCAGATTCAGATCCCGAATTGCCTATTACAATTAGTTCGGTAAATGATGTCACAAACCCAGAATACTATATTGATAACCCTGGAGCTACAGCAGCGCCTTTTATTAATGGTTATACTCAGTCATTTACTGCTCAACATCCCGTAAGCTGTGGTCTTACTTACCACATTAAGCTTGCTATTGCTGATGGATCAGATAGTTGGCTTGAGTCAATAGTAGTACTTGAAGAGGGAAGTTTTGGTTCACCAATTGCAACTGAGTACGAAGCAACAGCTGCACCTTCTTGTGATCCTGATCCAGATGATGACGTTGTTATTTACTGTGCTTGGGAAGACTGTGGAGTTTCTACAATTACTGTTAGTAGACCATGTTTAGTTCCTTCAGTATACCCATTTGATTTCCAGATTCTAGAAGAGGATGATTCTGAAGCTTCATTTACTGAAGACATTGAAGGTCTCCCTGCTTCAGCAACTATTCCTGTTGGTGATTATACAGTTTCCTTAAGTTTTAATGTACCCCAAGATTTTATAGATGAAGGAACAGAAGAATTGAAACTCAGAATAGTTAGCGGCAATATTGAGAGTTTCTTGAGTATATTTATATATGACACTCCTCCACTTGAAGCCGTCACCCCAGAAGTCGTCACTGTTCCGTGTGATGAATATGAAACTGTTTGTGTAGAGTTAATACAAGATCCTGATTTAGAATATCCCTCGGTTAGTTATAATTGGACAATAAACGGTATTGACTATGGCAGTGAGCAATGCTTGGATCATACTTCTTTAGTAAATCACTTATTTGAGATTTATATACAAGATGGTTGTGATAGGACTCTTTATTTACAGACTTTATTTGAGGTACCTTATGAACCATTAGTAGTGACTCTTCCTCCGGATACTATATTATGTAATGGCGCAAGCACAACTTTAAATCTTGATATACATGGAGGAGAGGAGCCGTATATATTTGAATGGGAAAATTTCTCTACAAATGATTATGCATATACAGTTTCACCACCAGTTGGTACTAACTACACTGTAGCTGTAGTAGATAACTGTAATTATGCTGAGACTGCAACCACTAGGGTTGATGTAGAAACGATTGCATCAACAATTGTTAGATATGAAATTGGAGATGATACTTATGAATTTGACGTTATAACTTCTCCTGAAGAACCTTATCCCGGGGCCTTTACTTATGTTTGGGATTTCGGTGATGGAACTTTGGGCTTTGAGAAGAATATGATTCATAGTTACGATGGGTTAGATGAATATGATCCTTATATCACCACTATAACCAATAATGGGTGTTCTGATGTTGCAACTGTTCATATCTATGGTTCTGTAATTGTATACATTCCTACAGCATTCACTCCAAATAATGATGGTAAGAACGATGCTTGGGAAATTGTGGCTAGACAGGTAGAGTCATTTGAACTTATAGTTTACAATAGATGGGGAGAAACTGTCTTTGTAAGTCACTCTATTGAAGATCCTTGGGTTGGTGATATAAATGGAGGAGATCATTTCGCTCCAAATGGCATTTACAATTGGGTCATAAAGGTTCAAGGATATGATGTTGAAGCTGAAGAATTAAGAGGAACGGTATACTTAACTCGATAGTAGTTGAGTATCAAATGACAATTAACATTAAAGAATTCAAATTAAATTGTCGATTAAGATGATTTTTATCCTAAGTTGCGTTCATTCGCAATCCAAATAAATACCATGGCGAGAAAGAAAAAGGAAAAAGAGCTACAGCCTAATATCAAAGTTAGATTAGATCGTAGAACAGTAATTACTGTTAAGGATAGAAGTAAACTTGATTTTTGGAGGGAAAAATATCCCAATCTTGAGATTATAGAAGAGTCTGATGATAAGGCCTGAAAAAGTGCTGTAAATAAAAAGGGGACAAAAATTTTGTCCCCTTTTTATTTCTAGGTAAATCCTTTACGAAACTAACTCGTTGTTCCAAGGTGCGAAAGCTAGTTGCTCACGACCCTTTTTAGTAAGAGTGTATCCATCCTTATTTTGAATTAACCCATCTAAGTAAAGATTGGTAATCCTTTCACCAATTCTTGCTTGTCCAACATGAAGGTCAGTGTCGGCTTCAATTCTTTTCCAGAAATTTCGTTCTAACACACTAAGTCTAATGTGGTTTTGATTCTCTAATTTGAAATTCCGGATTATGTCAAGAATCATAAAGTCGTACTTGTCCATTTGCATATCGTGGTGGTTTTTAAGGTTAAAGATTAAATGCAATTTAAGTTTCCACTTAAAGCATCTACTATAGATGCCTATCCAGATATTAACGCGTTGTTAACGATTGATGTATTCTTGTTAGTAACCTGTTAATTCATCATGCTAAGGTCAAACTTTTCTGAAGTAAACAAAGAATCTTTCGAGGTAACTTATGTCTCTTGCAGTATATGGGGAAGGGTTAAACTGTGAGTGGAATTTAATAGTGCTATTAGCTGGTTCCCAAGCGCATGCAGATAATTTAATCTTGTTTGCACGAGCAAACTCCAACAACCAAACTAGGTCCTCATTACTAGTATTTCTCGTCCACTTAATTAGCAGAGTAGCATGTTGATTTATTTTTTTCTCAATTTTAGATTTATCTGATAAATCAAGAAAAAAAGAAGCAGATGAGGTTAAATGTCGCATCCATTTTCTTTGTGTGCATGAATGCTTACCTTCTATTTCATTTATGAAAATTATTTGATGCCAACCTGAAGGTGGATCTTGTCCTCTAAATTTCCAGCCCATAATTTGAAGGATAGCTTTTGCTAGCCTTCGTCTGAAAATTAAAAATAGTTTAGGATACTTCATGTGTCCAAGGTCCTTTCTTAGTTGGAGATGAAGTTAGATGAAATTTGAGTGTTTCTTGAAAATCAGAGCGTTCAATTTCTATCGCGCCTAAAGACCCTAAGTGGTCGTTCATAATTTGACAGTCAATGGGGCCAAAGTTCCACGCTTTTAGGGTTTGTGCTAAATGAATCAAAGCAACTTTTGATGCGTTTGTAGAATTAGAAAACATACTCTCACCAAAAAATATGGACCCTATAGACACTCCATAAAGCCCTCCGCATAATTCGTCGTCCTTCCACACCTCCACAGAGTGTGCAAGGCCTAGAGCGTGTAGGTTGCAATATGCTTTGTGTATATCATTGCTTATCCATGTTTGGGGCGATTCTTCTCCGCGTGTAGCAATGGCGCACCCTTTTACTACATCTTCAAAACATGTGTCATAAGTTACCTTGTATCTCTTTTTATTAAGCTCATTCCTCATACTCTTGTGAATCTTAATTCCATCAAGAGGTATTATCGCTCTTTGAGGAGGAGCCCACCATAAAATCATATCACCCGGATTATACCAAGGAAAAGTTCCGTGTTCATATGCTGCAATGAGTCTATCGGGACTTAAATCACCTCCAACAGCTAGTAGTCCTTCCTCGGTAGCCTTTTCTACTTCTGGAAATTCTATGTTCTCATCTAATAGCTGTATTTGCATTGAACTAAGGTAGAAACGTACGACCTTGCAATGGTGAAAATAGAGCAAGAAATATTAGTTGATAAACTAAGAGTGAAAATGAATGAGGATTTGCCCGGCTTGTCTTCTCAGCTTGTTGCAGCTCCACCATTTAGAGCAAGTTTATTTTCTGAGGAAGATATTAAAGTTGCTAGGAGGGCATCTGTACTTTGGTTGATGTATCCATGTGAGGATGGATGGGAAGGCGTGCTTATTGTAAGAGCACCCTATGATGGCGTTCATTCAGGACAGGTTGCACTTCCAGGTGGAGAGAGAGATGAATGTGATGCAAATGATTTAGACGCTGCATTAAGGGAGTGTGAAGAAGAGATAGGAGTTAGAGTTGAGCGCAATAAGGTAGTTGGTGCATTATCTCCATTGTACATTCCTCCTAGTAAGTTTTATGTTAGACCATATGTTGCTTGTTTGGACTATAAACCTGAATTTGTTTTGGACGAGGTTGAAGTGTCTGAAGTTTTGTTTTTGAAAATTTCAAAGTTGTGTTCTGAAGATTTGTGGCGAGAGTATAAAATAAAGGGTAATGTTGTACCTGGATTTGAGATAGAGGGGAATATTGTTTGGGGAGCTACTGCGATGATGCTTGCTGAAATTTCTGATTGTTGTAGAGACATTTTCATAGATACCTTTGAATCATGAAAGATCTCAATTCTAAAGACGATAAAAAGGTTGTTGCAGAACTAGACAGAGCTGAACAAAAAGGAGATATAAATTGGGTTTTGCCTTTATTGCAAGCCTTTAGAGATAGGAAGGAGGATGAAATTAGAGAGAGAATGGGGGATATGCTCGCTACTGTAAAATTGAGTGGGGCTGAGCAGATTTATATTGAAGCATTGGAAAGTGGAGACTGTGAGAACATAGAAGCTGACATACTTGGATTTATTTGGAGCGCAGGATTTGATCCCGCAAATAAATTGGACCTAATAACTAGAATTGCAACCAAGGGTGATTTTAGAGCAGCACTAGAGGCTTTGACAATCATTGAGCAATGCGAAATAATTGAAGAGGAGCATGTACTTCTAGAGGCAATTTTAAATATAAGAAGTGCTATTGATACTTGCGAAGATGAGAGTTGGAAAGCGATTTACGAGCCCATGCTTGCAGCTTTAATTAAGCTAGAAAGAGCTCAATAAAATTACGTCTGCATAACGCCCGGTCTGAATGGATTCTCTGCTGGCGCTGCATTTGCTGCTTCTATTCCCATACTAATCCAAGTTCTAGTATCCTCTGGATCAATAATAGCATCTACCCAAATCCTAGAGGCTGCATATTCAGGCTGAGTTTGTTCCTCGTAACGAGATTCAATTTTTTTTAATAACTCTTCTTGTGCTTTTTTATCTACTTGTTCTCCGGCATGTTTTAGCCTAGTTACCTCAATTTGTTTTAAAACTTTAGCTGCCTGTTCGCCGCCCATTACTGCAATCTTTGCTGTAGGCCAAGCTATAATTAATCTTGGGTCGTATGCCTTTCCGCACATTGCATAGTTCCCGGCTCCGTAACTGTTTCCTACGATTACTGTGAACTTAGGGACAACGCTGTTTGCAACTGCATTTACTAGTTTGGCTCCGTCTTTAATAATGCCGTTGTGCTCAGATCTTGATCCCACCATAAATCCAGTTACATCCTGTATGAAAAGAAGTGGGATGTTCTTCTGGTTACAAGTCATTACAAATCGCGCGGCCTTGGCTGCGCTATCTGAGTAGATCACTCCTCCAAATTGAAGACCGTCCTTTGTTGAATTTACAATTTTGCGTTGGTTCGCAACGATACCTACGCTCCAGCCGTCGATTCGGGCGTAACCGCAAACTATGGTTTTGCCGTATGACTTTTTGTATTCGGTAAATGATCCCTCGTCAACAAGAGATTTTACTAGGTCACGACATTCGTATGGTTGAGTTCTACTTTCAGGAAGGATAGATGATGGGGTTCGACCGATTGGTGCCTTAGATTCGGCTCTTGAGAAATTTGCGTCAGTTGGAATGTCTCCCCAATGAGAAGCAATATCGCGAATGGTTTTAAGGGCATGTTCATCATTAGTACATGGGTAGTCGATGACGCCGCTAATTTCTGTTTGGGTTTTAGCTCCTCCTAGAGTTTCGTTGTCGATGTCTTCACCTATTGCAGCTCTTACTAGGTAGCTTCCTGCGAGGAAGATTGATCCAGTGCCTTCTACTATGAGACTTTCGTCACTCATGATAGGTAGGTAGGCTCCTCCGGCAACACATGAGCCCATTACTGCAGCAATTTGAGGTATTCCCCCTGAGCTGATTTTAGCATTGTTGCGGAACATTCGGCCAAAATGCTCCTTATCAGGGAATATTTCGTCTTGCATTGGAAGGAATACTCCTGCAGAGTCAACTAGGTAGATAATTGGTAGTTTGTTATCTAGAGCAATTTCCTGTGCCCTAAGATTTTTTTTTGCGGTTATGGGGAACCAAGCTCCAGCCTTCACTGTTGCATCGTTAGCAACGCAGATGCAAAGTCTACCGTGTACTCTTCCTATTTCAATAACTACGCCACCTGAAGGGCATCCTCCGTATTCCTCGTACATGCCTTCACCGGCTAATGCAGCAATTTCAACTCTATCGCAACCCTCGTCAAAAACTCGATCAAGTCTTTCTCGAGCAGTAAGTTTTCCTTTAGCGTGTTGTTTTTCTATCTTTTCGGAACCACCGCCTTTTTTCACCTTACTGAGTTTGCGATTTAAGTCAGCAACAAGAAGACGCATCTTGTCTTCGTTTTTGTTTGCTTGTATGTCTGCTTTATATGCCACGCCTCGAAGTTAAGCACGGCAGCCCATTCGAGAGTACCTTTGGGGTCAAGACATTAGTCAAAAACAGATTCATAATGAAGCTAGTTGAAAATAATTTCCTGATTTACAAGCTCCTTAATTCATCATTTACAGGACTATCGATAGGAATTTTGTTTACAATCTATGAGCCCTTAGATCCTGAAATATATTCTGTGGGCGGAATGGTTTTAGCTTGTGCAATGCTGATTATTGCCAAATTCTACCATAGACTCTTGAACATTAAGAGCTTTTATTGGATTACGCTTTTTGTTGAAATGATAATGCTATTGACAATTGTTGTTTTCTTCGCTATTCAATACAGCTTCACATCTGCACTTGTTATATATTGTGGATACCAGTTAACTTTCATTTTTGGAGGGTACCTATTTAGGGCAGAAACGTTAGTTGCAAATAGAAAGGAGCTTTTGAGTAAAATTGATGTTAATAAACAGGTTGGTTATTTAGTAGGGCTTGGCGCGTCTTTTGTGTTTTATAAAACGCTTGATTTGGGCTTAGAAATAACGGACCCTAAGGAGCAGATAGCTATTCTTCACTACTTTTTAATTCTATTGCAAAGTATCATCCTCATTCTTGTACTAAAAAGCTTTAGGCTAGAGTAAATTTACATTATTCAATACCAAATAATTTCTAAATATGTCAGACGATAAGAAGGTGATTTTTTCCATGGTAAAGGTTTGCAAGGA
>CEUK01186412.1_pt1 | contig 22639 bp, 23 predicted proteins | sample 356451 | NCBI WGS metagenome assembly CEUK01 (sample SAMEA2622843, study PRJEB7988) | marine metagenome | isolation source: saline water (ENVO:00002010), including
AAAAAAAAAAAAAATGAAAAACACAAATAGAACATTTACTATGATTAAACCCGACGCCATGAAGAATGGACATATGGGTTCAATTCTTACTCATATAGAGAAAGCCGGATTTAAAATTCTAGCAATGAAACTAACAAAACTATCTCCAAATCAAGCTAAAGAATTTTATAACATACATAAAGAAAGACCATTTTTTAATGACTTAATAGATTATATAACATCTGGACCTATTGTTGCTGCTATTCTTGAAAAAGAAAATGCAGTTGAAGAATTTAGAAATTTAATTGGTAACACAAATCCAAAGGAAGCTCAAGAAGGAACTATTAGGAAAATATATGCGAAATCAATTGATGCAAATGCAATTCATGGATCTGACAGTGATGAAAACGCTGAAATTGAAAGTAATTTCCATTTTTCAAAAGATGATATTTTATAAATTATTTAAAAATAATTTTTAAAATTCTGGGATCTAGAATTTGAAGTTTGTTTAATATTTCTTTTTTTCCATTACTCAAATCATTTTTCAAATAAGGATTTTTAATTTCCACGTATAATATACCTTTAGTAAGACTTATGTGTTCTGTCTCATTTTCAATTTGTTTACCTAGAACACTAATCCAAGTTGACAATGGATCTTTTTTTTGTTTTTGTTGAACTTTTTTGTAAAACTCAAGAAGTAATTCGCTGACTTTTTTAGGTTTAAGTTTTCTCATGATATGTTCCGTTAAAATTATATAAAAAATACTTACAGCTAATTTTAGCTGTACTCATAACAGAGTTTATCCTGTTAAAACTAGTGTCAGTAATAAAAATTTGACCAAAATTGTCAGAATTCAATATTGTCATAATTTGTTCAACTCTATTATCATCTAATTTGTCAAAGACATCATCTAACAATAATATAGGCTTCTCATTAGTTTTAGTATAGAGTAAATCAAAATTTGCAAGCTTTAAAGAAATAAGAAAAGATTTTTGTTGACCCTGAGAGCCGGTTTTCTTTATATTAGTTTCCTTCATTTTGAAAATAAAATCATCACGATGAATGCCAGAACTTGTAAATTGTAACACTAAATCCTTCTGGAGGTTCTCTTTAAGTAAATTTTTAAAAGAATTATTTTGTAGTTCAGAATAATACTCAACATCAATATCTTCTCTATCATTAGAAATAATATTATAGTATTTTTTAACTGTTTTAATAATTGATGAGATATAATCTCTACGTTTATTGAAAATTTGAGTTCCAAATTCAGCAAGACTATCATCATACGTATTTAAAAGGTCTATGTAATCATTAGTATTGTGAGAATTTTTTAACAATGCATTTCTTTGATTAAGGGTTTTATTATAAAATAAAAGAGATTCTAAATATGATGAATCTATTTGAGATAAAAATTTATCTATAAATTTTCGCCTTATTTCTCCACTACCATTAATTAAATTTGAATCAATAGGTGTAATAATAATTAAAGGAATTTTACCAATATGGTTAGACAATTTATCATATTTCTTATTATTAAATTTTAAAACCTTTTTTTTATTAGTATATGAGCAATTAATATCTAATTCTTGCTTTTCTTGATTAAAAAATTCACCTTTAATCATAAAATAATTTTCTTTTTCCTTAATATTAAAGGACTCAATAGAATTGAAATAACTTTTAGAAAATGATAAGTAGTGAATAGAATCTAATAAATTTGTTTTCCCTACACCATTAGGACCCACTATACAATTTATATTTTCATCAAACTTTAAAGATGTATTTTCATGATTTTTAAAGTTGATTATAGATAAAAATTTTAAAATCATGATAATTTTTTGTCAAATAAATACATAAAATAACTTAATTTTACGGCAAAATATAGTTTTTATGGAAAAAAAGAATGTAACTGAAAAACAATTAGCAAATTTAGAGGAAGGCTTAAGTAAAGCAGAACAGTTTGTTGAGAATAATAGAAAAAGTATATTTTCAATAATCGGCATAATAATACTAGCTTTCATATTATTTTATAGCTATAACAATTTATATATAAAACCTTTAAATGAAAAAGCCCAAAAACAACTATTTATTGCTGAAAGATTTTTTGAACAAGATTCATTTAAATTAGCATTAAATGGAAATGAAGATTTTCTTGGTTTTATTGACATTATAGATAAATACTCAAAAACAAAATCAGCTTCATTGGCTAAATACTATGCTGGCATATCATTCTATAAAACATCTAATTATCCAGATGCTATAAAAACACTTGAAAAATTCAATTCTCAAGACAAGTTATTATTATCTATCGCAAAAATCACAATTGGCGATGCATTTTCAGACTTGAATCAACCTGAAGAAGCATTAGAGTATTATCTCAAATCAATGGATGTAAATAAAAATAATTTAATTACTCCAATAGTTTTGATGAAATGCTCTAAAATATATGAATCTTTAAACAAATCTGATAAAGCAATAGATTGTTATAATGAAATTAAATCAAATTATCCTGATTCAAAAGAAGCTTTAAATATTGATAAAAATATTAATAAACTCATTAATGAAAATAAATAACAATATTCTTGTTAATAGTCTTGATTCAAATATAGGTCTAAATAAAAAAATTGGTATTGTTAAATCTATTTGGAATAATGAAATTACTGAAAGACTTCTTGAAGGATGTAGAAACACCTTACTAGATTATGGTGTTCAAAAAAATTCTATATATAATCTATCTGTACCTGGAAGCTTTGAATTAATATATGGTGGTAAAAAACTATACAAAATATTTAAGCCAGATGCAATAATTTTAATTGGTTCTATAATACAAGGCGAAACACCTCATTTTCAATTTATATCTCAAGCAACTGCAAATGGAGTCAAAGATTTAAATATTTTATTTGATATCCCTTTTGTGTTTTGTGTATCTACAGACTTAAATGAAAAACAAGCTATTGATAGATCTGGAGGAAAGATAGGCAATAAAGGTGTAGATGCCGCATTAACTGCTCTACATTTACTTAAAGAAATTAATTAAAAATTTTTTTTGCTTGATTATATGCATTTTCAAAAGCTAATAAATCTAGGGAATGTTTGATGTTATTTTCAGCAACAAAGTTAATTAACTTTTCAGTTGCAATATTACCAGTTAATGTATCTTGTGCAAAGGGACAACCTCCAAATCCACCAATAGCAGTATCAAATCTTCTACAACCAGCATTCCAACCAGCAAATATTTTTTCAAATGAATTTTCAGCTCTAGAGTGTAAGTGAAGTCCAATATCTAATGATGGGAAATAATTTTTAGCTTTTGAATAAATTTCAAAAATTGACTTAGGGTTAGAATTACCAATTGTATCAGCTAAAGAAATCATATTAACACCTATTTCTTTAATTTTGATCATATATTTAATTAATAAATCAACATGAAAATATTCTTCATAAGGGTTTCCAAATGCCATGGAAAAATAAACTAATAATATTTTATTCTTTTTAACACATAAATCATAAATTTTATCAATTTCAGAAATTGCAGTAGCTATATCCATATTTGAATTGTTATTTTGAAATATCTCAGATATTGATAAAGGATAACCTAAAATATCCACTCCATCTAGAGATAATGCTTGTTCAGCACCTCTCAAATTTAAAATAATTGAAAGCAATTTAACATCATTACGAAAATTTAAACCTTGTAGAACTTTATCAGTGCTACGCATTTGAGGTACAGCTTTAGGAGATACAAAACTTCCAAAATCAATTATTGGAAAGCCAACCTTAATTAATGAATTAATATATTTAATTTTATTTTCAATAGAAATAAATTCTAATATACCTTGCATAGCATCTCGGGGACATTCTACAATTTTTATATCTTTATTTTCTTTCATATCCTTTTACAATAATTTCTGTTCGCCTGTTAATTAACCTGCTCTCCTCAGATGAATCAGTTGAAATAGGACGATCATATCCATATCCTTTAAATGTTAATCGATTAGCATCTACACCAAAAAATATTAATTGATTATAAACTGACTCTGCTCTTTTTCTTGATAAATCATAATTATAATTATCTGACCCCACATTATCAGTATGACCTCCAATTTCAACAATTAATGAGGAATTTAAAATCAAATAATTTGCAAATTTTTTTAATTCAGTTAAAGATGATTTTTTCAATGTGTAATCATCAAAATCAAAATAAATATTTTCAAGATTAATTTTGTTACCTATTTTGAGTCTATTTAAAATTATTTCAATTGACTTATTAATTTGGTTATCCTGCAAGTAATATTCTTTATAAAAATAATCATATTTAGGAGAAGATACTGTTAATATAAAATTTGAATTTACAGGAGCGGTAAAATAAAAACAACCATCTTGTTTAGGAAATATAGTATTAGTCCAGCTATTATCTAAAGATGTTATATTTATTTCACAATTTACGGGCATTCTACTAATTGAATCAATCACTATTCCATCAATTAATGTAGAAGGAATAGCTGAAAATTTAGATGGGATATCAAATTCATATATATCAAGATTCCCAAGTTTATTTGAGTTATAGTAAGATTTTATTCCATTCTTCGCCACAATTAAGCCAGATTCATCATAATGAGTGTTTATGGGGTATCCTAAATTTTGGATAGTGTCAAAATTAAAGTCAGAATACATAGTTGATCTATATAAATCAAAACCACCAAAACCTAAATGACCATTAGAAGAAAAATAAAATGTTTGATTATCAGAGTGTAAAAAAGGTGTATATTCATCTCCTTCAGTATTAATACTTGGTCCGAGATTAATAGGATGAGACCATGAATTATTTATTTTTTTTGACACCCATATATCTGAACCGCCATATCCACCGTGTCTATTACTGGAAAAAAATAACATATTACCATCAGAAGAAATAGCTGGTTGAGACTCCCAATACTCACTATTTATATTATAACCTATATTAATTGGCACTGACCAATCTAAGCTATTAATTAAAGTTGAATAATATATATCACATCCACCATAACTATCAGGTCGACTACAAGAAGTAAAAAACAAATCATTGCCATTTAAACTAACAGATAATGAACCTTCTCTGTACTCACTATTAATATTATTTCCTAATTTTTCAGGATTTAACCATGTATTATTAACTTTTCGTGAAATATAAAAATTTTCATCCTTAAATTCTAGATTATCTTCTCTGTAAGTAAATATAATTATATCAGAATCAATGGGCATAGAAGGGAAGTATTCATCTGCATTCGAATTAATTGATAAAGAAACAGGTTGAAAATAATTAGAATCAATTTTATGGGTCAATGCAAAATTATTTTTATTTATTAAATCAATAAATTTTAAATTATCAAGTTGATTTTCATTAAAAAATGGATCACTAATCACCAAATCAAACTTTTCATAATTTCCTGTTTTATAAAGTGATGTTAACAATTTATAAAGTGTTAAACTATTCATTGATTTTAAATAACCTTTTGAAAAAGATTCAAAATAAAATAATAAAGCATTATCAAAATTATTATAATAATAATACAGATCGCCTATGTGATTGAGAGTTGAAAAATTGGAACAAGATAAAGGATCAATTGATGAAATTATTTCTTGAGCTCTGTAGTCTTCACCATTTAAGACTAGTTTATCAATTTTATGCAACTTTCTATTTATAGATTTACATTCATTTTGACTAAATAAGCTAAAGGTCATAAGATGAATAACTATAAAAACATATGATTTCATTGAATTTTTAAATATTTATGAGTTTGAAGTGACAATCTCCATAATGGATTATTTTGTATAAAATCAATAATTAATGGTTGTATTTCTTCAGATCTAGACCATTCAGGTTGAATATATAATAAACAATCCTTTTGAACTCTTTTAGATTGATCAAGTGCCCATTTAAAATCATTTTTATTATAAATAACTACCTTTAGCTCATTTGCCATTTTATATATTTTTGATTGAGGTGGCTTAACTTTTTTAGGTGATAAAGTTATCCAATCCCACTTTCCAGTTATTGGATAAGCTCCTGAAGTTTCAAGATGAGTACTATATTTCTCAACTTTTAAAATTGATGTAAGTTCTTCTAAATTATGCATTAATGGTTCTCCTCCAGTGACAACAACAATATTAGTTTTAGATTTCTTAATATTATTAATAATTGTTTTGTAATTCATCTTGACACCTTTATTTAATGACCAAGAATTTGGTTCATCACACCAATGACAACCGATATCACATCCTTGTGTTCTTATAAAATAAGAAGATTGACCTGCATAAAACCCTTCTCCTTGTATCGATAAAAATGTTTCTTTTATTGATAGCATTGTAATTTGAATAAAATATATTTTAAAAATAAATAAAATGTAAATTAGTAATCATGAAAAACCGAAAAATAATTATAACTGGACCGCCAGGAAGTGGGAAAAGTACTATTATACAAGCTCTCATTAAAAAAAAATATACTTGTTTTAAAGAGATCAATCCGTCAAATATTGATAATAAAAAAGTTAGAGAAAGTAAACAATTGTTAAGTGAATTTATTTTTAAAAAGAGACTTGAAGATTATCATAGTGCAAAAAATAATTTAACTTTTTTTGATAGGAGCACAATTGATGTGATTGCATATTTAAATTATTGGAAATTAAACCATCCTCATGAATGGATAAAAATTATAAAAAATCAAAATTATTTTATCAATGTGTTTTATGCTCCTTTTTGGTCTGAAATCTACACTACAAATAACTATAGAAAAGAAAATTTAAAAGAGGCAATGTTAATTGATAAATTTCTAAGAAATTTATTCTTAAAATTTAATTTTAACTTAATTGAATTACCAAAAACAAATATTGAAAATAGAATTGAATTTATTACTAATCAAATATGAAAAAAAATATTCTTTTTTTCGGGACACCTGACTTCGCTATAGATTCATTAAGAAGTATTTATATTCATCAATATAAGTTAAACTACGAATTAAAAGGCGTGGTTACTGTTGCTGACAGAATATCTGGAAGAGGTCAGAAAAAAAATCAATCTGCAATTAAAAAAGAAGCAAAAAAATTAAACTTAAAAATATATGAACCCGATAGTTTAATAGATCCTATCTTTATTGAAGAATTACAAAAATTAGATTTAGATCTCAGTATAGTTGTAGCATTCAAAAAAATACCTAAGATTATTTATCAAATACCTAAACTTGGCACTATTAACTTGCATGCATCTATATTGCCTGAATACAGAGGTGCTGCACCCATAAACTGGGCAATTATAAATGGAGAAAAGCAAACAGGATTAACTACTTTTTTTATAAATGAAAAAATTGATACTGGAGACATAATAATGCAAAAAGAAGTATCAATAAATATAGAAGATCATGTAATAGATTTATATAAATTACTAAAAGAGGAAAGTTTTAAATTCATAGAAAACACAATTCAATGTGTGATTCAAAATTCATTCAAATTAAAAAAACAAAAAAATTATAAAAAAAATATATTAAAAATAGCACCTAAAATAACCAAAGATCTATTAAAACTCAACATAGATTCATTTAACAAGAAACCATTAATTAAAATGTACAATTACATAAGAGGTATGTCAAATTATGGGGTTAAAATCAAAATTATTTTAATCAAATCACATACCAAAGAAGAATTTAAAAAAAATATTATTGTTAAAAGAGTAAGTAACTTTACCGATAATATCGAAAACAATGAGATAGGTGAAATTAAAATGAATATTGAAAATAAGAATCAAATTATTGTTACTAATGGTTGCTCATCTTTCAATATTGAAAATTTAAAGTTAGAAAATGGAAAAGAAATATCTGCAAAAGAATTTTACAACGGATTTATAAAAGAAAAAGAAGTATTAAATCAAATAATTTTCAACAATACAATTTAAGGTGCCAATCTATCAATTAACCATTTACTATTCTTTTTTGTGTATTTGAATCTGTCATGAAGTCTATTTGACCTTCCCTGCCAAAATTCGATAGATTTAGGATTCACATTAAATCCTCCCCAGAAACTTGGTTTTTTAATTTTTTTACCATCAAATTTTTGATTAAAATATTTAAATCTATTTTCTAATTCACATCTATCAAAAACCAAATGACTTTGCTGAGAAGCCCATGCTGAAATTTGAGATTGCCTAGGTCTTGAATTAAAGTAAGTTAGTGATTTTTTTTGTGATATTTTTTTAGCAATTCCATTGATTCTAATTTGTCTTTGTAAATCTGCCCAAAAAAAACATAAACTTACATTACTGTTCATAAATAAATTTTGTGCTTTTAAGCTATTATAATTGGTGTAAAAAATAAAACCTCTTGAATTAAACTCCTTGAGTAAAACAACTCTACTTTCAATATTTCCATTTTGGTCACTTGTTGACAAAACCATTGCATTAGGTTCTACAACTCTATCAACTGCTTCATTAAACCATTTTTTAAACTGATTTATTGGAGAGTACTCAAGATCACTCTTGGAAAGGGTCATTAAATCATAATCAAATCTATCAACTATTTTCTTCATGTTAAATAAAAATTATATTAATATAAAATAATTGTATATATTCATCATATGAAAATTGAAATTTCTGCTGGAACCATATTAATATCAAAGCCTTTCATGGAAGACAAACGCTTTGACAAAACAATTATTTTACTAACACAGCACGATGAAGAAGGAACTATTGGACTAATTATTAATAGACTGTGCTTATTTAATCCAAAAGACATTATCCCTGAATTAAATTCATTTAATATCAAAATTAAAGAAGGGGGACCTGTGGAAAAAGATAAATTATTTTTTATTCATAAACACCCCAACATTATAAAAGATTCAAAAAAAATAAAAAATGAATTGTATTTTGGAGGAGATTTTGACAAATTAATTAATGGCATCAACCAAAAACAAATTCTAGTTGATGATGTTCTTTTTTTTATCGGGTATGCAGGTTGGGATAAATATCAATTAAATGATGAAATCCAAGACGGATCTTGGATTTTATATGAAATTAATGATTTAAACAAAATATTCAAACAAATAGATTGGTCAAGTACTTTAGTTGAAATTAATCAAGAATACAAAGTGTGGGCAAATGCACCTACAGACTTTCACTTAAATTAGTTTATTTAATTTCTGATTAAGACTTATAGTAAATTTATTTGATAATTTTTTATTATTTATTAAAGAACACCATTGAATTCCTCTAATTACATTACTAATAAAAACCTCTTCTGCATTTAGCAAATCAGATATAGAAATTGGCTTGAGATTTATTTTTAATTCTAGTCTATCAATTAAAACTTTTCTCATCACCCCATCTACACAGCCCTCTTCAACTGGAGGAGTAATAATATCACCATTGCTTATAATAAATAAATTACCAAAAGTTGATTCTACTACATTGTGTTTATTATTTAATAATAATACATCATCAAAATGATGTTCTTTAGCATAAATTGAAGCAATAATATTTAAAATTTTATTATTACTTTTTAATCTTGAAATATAATTATTGTATAATAAATTTTCCTTATAAATACCAAAAATAAGTCCTTCGTGATTTAAAATATATTTCTTAGATTTCAAGACATCGGTTTCAATAACAAAGCTAATAGAGTTGTCATTGGGCAAATAATATCCTCCATCATTTCTAAAAAAAGAAATCCTTACTCTTGAACTAGATTTTGATAATTTATTTAAAATTAATAACTCATGAATTAAATCCTTAAAATATTCAATATTAAAAAAGTCAGGAGTTGAAAACTTTAATATTACAAAAGAGCCTGCAATTCTAAAATAATGTTCTTCCCAAAATAATGGATAAGCATCAACACATTTAATTGTTTCAAAAAAAGAATCACCGTATTTGAAAGCTCTATTACTAACTGATAAAAAAAATTTTGTTTTATCAATAAATTGTCCATTATAACAAATCTTAGGCATTTTTGATCATTTTAATGTGTGGAATATCATCTTCAAGAAAAGTATCACCTACAGAATAAAAACCAAAATCTTCGTAAAACTTTTGTAGGTATAATTGAGCTGAGATTGTAACTTTATTATTTCGAGGAAGTAAATCTATAGCTTTATTAATGATCGCTTTACCATATCCTTTATTTCTGTAATTTTTTTTCACTAAAATTCTACCCCATGAAATTGTATCATAAATTTTTCCAGAATCAATAATTCTAAGATACGCAACTAATTTATCATCTACAAAGCCCATTAAATGAATTGAACAAAGATCTAAGCCATCAGCATCTAAGTAATTACAATTTTGTTCAATTACAAATACCTCTTGACGTAGTCTCAAAATCTCATATAAATCAATTGTACTTAAATTATTGAATTTCTTTACTTCCCAAACTATCATTATATTTTTTTAATTGATTATACATTATTTCATGACAAAATTTATTGAGTAAAAATGAATCATCAAATTTATTTGGATAAATTAATTCACCAACATAAATATTAATTAAACCAGGAGTTACCTTTAAACTTAAATCTGAAAATCTATCTTCTGCATTCATTAAAACAATTGGGAGAATTGGTACGCTAGACTCTAAAGAAAGTCTAAAAGAACCATTTCTAAATTCTTGTAGTAAAGTATTTTCTTTTAGACTATATGGATTAGAAGACTTACTATCACCATTATTTTTCCATCCCCCCTCAGGAAAAATTATAATAGAAAAACCTTCTTCAAGAGCTCTTTTCATAGAGTTATAGCCATTATTTCTAGATATTTTATCTTCTCTTTTGACTGGAATTTGTCCAGAATACTTAGCTAACAGACCAACTAATGGCCAATCAAAAACTTCAGCTTTTCCTAAATATTTAATTTTATGTGGAATTATTGAAGCAACAATAATTACATCTAGATAAGATTTATGATTAACAATATAGATACATGGTTTATTATGATTGAAGGGGTATGTTCCTTTTATTTCTTTTCTTATACAATAAAAGAATAATAATATATTCCCAATGTATCTATTGTATCTCACAAAGATATCTTTACCAAGTTCACCAAAACAAAATATCAACAATAAATTGATGGGTAAAAAAAATAAAAAAACAAAGATGGTTATAAATAAACACCAAATTGTCCATACAGAAATCAAGAAATGATACATAGTTTAATTATAAAATAATATCAAATATAAAGTTTAAAGATTATCATTTTTAAAATCAGTAATATTTTATATTTGCAAATAATGAAAATTGCGTTTCACACATTAGGTTGTAAATTAAACTTTGCAGAGACATCTTTTATTGCAAATAATGTAAAAAAAGAGGGTTTTAATGAGGTTGAATTTAATGAGTTTGCAGATATATATGTTATTAACACATGTTCAGTGACAGAAAATGCAAACAAAGAATGTAATTATTTAATTAGAAAAGTACTAAAACAAAACCCTAAAGCTAAAACAGTAATTATGGGATGTTATGCACAATTAAAACCTAATGAAATTAGTAAAATTCATGGTGTTGATTTAGTCATAGGTAATAATTCAAAATTTGAATTAAATAAACATATTCATAACATAAAAAATCAATTAGAAACTAAAATAATTCATAAGGAAATTGAAGAAATTAATGATTTTAAAAGTGCTTTTTCATATGGAAGTAGAACAAGATCATTTTTAAAAATCCAAGATGGATGCAATTATAAATGTACTTTTTGCACCATTCCTTTAGCAAGAGGTAAAAATCGAAGTGATAATATCTTAAGTATTATAAATAAAATCAATGAATTAAAAAATTCAGGAATAAAAGAAGTTGTTCTAACTGGTGTTAATATTGGAGATTTTAAAACTGATAAAAATGAACATTTTATTGACTTATTACATGAAATTGAAACCTTAAAAGATATTAGAGTTAGAATATCATCAATTGAACCTAATTTAATAAGTAATGACATTATACAAAAAGTTAAAAATTCTAAAATATTAGTGCCTCATTTTCACATCCCTCTTCAATCAGGAAGTGATACTATTTTAAAATCAATGAAAAGAAGGTATTTAACAAAATATTACAAAGATTTAATTTTAAAAATTAATGCTAATATTAAGAATGTATGCATAGGTGCAGATGTGATTGTAGGCTTCCCTGGAGAAACTGAAGATTTATTTAATGAAACACTTAATTTTATAAAATCAATTGATATATCATATCTACATGTTTTCACTTATTCAGAGAGAATGAATACTGAAGCAATTAAAATGAATAATCATGTATCAATTGAAAAAAGAAAATATAGAAGTAAAGTATTAAGAAATCTGTCTGAAAAGAAAAAATTAGCTTTTTATCAAAAACAAATTGGTTCCGTAAAGGAAGTTTTATTTGAAAATGAAACAAAAGATGGATACATATTTGGTTTTTCAGAGAACTATATTAAAATTAAAACTAAACATCAACCAGATATTACTAATAAGTTAAAAAAAATAAAAATTAACAAATTAGTACACGATCATATTACATATGCATCTGGAGAAATAATTTAAAAAGTATGACATTCCCTACAATTAGTCATTTAATTGAAAGTATTATTGGAATTTACATTCCATTACCAATTCAAACCTTTGGATTCTTTATTGTTTTAGCATTCATTATTGGACATTATTATATTAATAAAGAATTTAAAAGAATGGAAAAAATGAATATTTTCAATCCAATAAAAATAGAATCATCTAAATCAAAAACGACACTAATTATTGATTATATTTTTAATGGGCTGATGAGTTTTTTATTTGGATACAAGATTACATATATAATCGCAAATTATAATTCATTTTCAATAGAACCTCAAAAACTAATCTTAAATTCTGAAGGAAATCTATTATTAGGTTTCATTTTTTTAACAATTAGTATCATTTACATAAACTACACATCAAAAAAATCAGATTTTTCAACCACTAAATTAATAACCCCCTCAAGCTTATCCTTAAATTTTATATTTGTTGCAGCTATAAGTGGTATAATAGGTGCAAAACTCTTCTCTGTGTTAGAAGATTTTAATTATTTTATTCAAAATCCTATTCAAGCATTATTTTCTTTTAGTGGATTAACATTTTATGGTGGCCTTATATTAGGAACAATTTGCACAATTCTTTATGCTCGTAAATATAACATACCTATTTCTAAACTTGCTGACGTATTTGCTCCTTCTCTCATTTTATCATATGGTATAGGTAGACTAGGTTGTCACTTTTCTGGCGATGGAGACTGGGGAATTGTTGCTAATTTTGATAATAAACCTATATTTTTTCCTGATTGGTTATGGGGATATAATTTTCCAAGAAATGTAATTGAAACTGGAATAAAAATAAATGATTGTGTCGGAAAGTATTGTTATGAATTACCTCAAGCTGTTCATCCTACATCTCTTTATGAAGCAATTTTTGGTATTTGTGCATTTCTTCTTCTTTGGAACATACGAAAAAAAATTCATACACCTGGTGTATTGTTTTCAATATATCTAATTATTAATGGCATAGAAAGATTTTTAATTGAAACAATCAGAGTCACAGATAAATATATGTTTCTAAATTTCAATTTAACTCAAGCACAAATAATTGGAATTGGTATTGTAATTATTGGACTATCAAGTATAATATATTTAAATAGGTCGAAGTTCTTATGGATTTATCTAAAAAACAAAGCCTAGTATTTTTACATCTCATAATTTTAATTTGGGGTTTCACAGGTATTTTAGGAAAACTTATTGACATGTCATCAACGCACATTGTACTAAATAGAATGGCTATTTCTTTTATATGCCTCTTAGTAATTAATAAATTATTCTTTAAACAATTATTAATATCAAAAAAAAACTTAATTACATATTCATTAATTGGAATACTTATAGCAATACATTGGATATGTTTTTTTGAAGCAATTAAGGAATCTACTGTTTCATTAGCATTAATATGTTTATCTAGTGTTTCTCTTTTTACATCAATAATTGAGCCAATATTTTATAAAAGAAAAATATACGTCCATGAATTAATTTTATCTCTTTTTGTCATTTCAGGTATTCTAATCATATTTAATTATGAAAATCTATATCTTAAAGCTATCATACTATCAATCATTTCCGCATTTTTTGCAGCATTATTTACAGTCTTAAATCATAATTTAATTAATCAAAAACATAATTCAACAGTCATTAGTTCATGGGAGATGTTTGGAGGGACAATAGGTATAATCATATATTTATTATTTTCTAATCAATTTAATTTTAATATCATTCCTAACAAAATAGATGTTTTATACATTTTAATTTTATCTGTAATTTGTACAGCCTTTGCATTTTCTGCAAGTATAGAGATTATGAAAAAAATCAGTCCATTTACAGTAAATATAAGTGTTAACCTAGAACCTATTTATGCTATTATTTTAGCTCTCATCATTTTTAAAGAAGAAGAAAAAATGACAACAGAGTTCTATATAGGATCTATAATTATTATTTCTAGTATCTTTATAAATACTTTAATTAAAAAATATAATGTTTAAAACATTTTCTAAATAATATTTAATATATATTAACTAAAAAAATAACATGAAAAATTTCTTTTTTCTTTCAACAATTCTTACAACAAGTTTAGTTTTTGCACAAAACCAAATTAATCCAAACCAAACAAACAGTAAATGTATTTCAGGTAATTGTCAAAATGGTTATGGTGTGAAAAAATTTAACAATGGCACACTTTATATTGGAGAATTTTGGGACGATATACCTAGCGGTCATGGCACAGTGATTTGGTCTAATGGTAATATATATGTAGGTGATTTTATTAAAGGTGAGTATAAAGGAGATGGCACTTTTATAAGCAAAGCCACAAAAAATAACATACTTTATGTAGGGGAATTTAATAAAAACAAACCCAACGGATTTGGCACCATGTTATTTGAAAACAATGAATTCTTTGTTGGCGACTTTCAATCAGGTGAGTTTAATGGCAAAGGATATTTCTACAATTCTAGTCAGACTATAGAGGAAGGAAATTGGATAAATGGTAAAATAAAAGGTGACACTCTTATACAAAGAGAAAAATATATCAAATTTGAATAAAAATTATTTTATCACTACTACTCTTTTATTAAATATATCTGCAGATGTTTTTAACACACAAGTATATATTCCAGTTGGAAAATTACTTATATCTATTTTAATTGAATTACTTGAAGAATTATAAAATCTTTTATCAAATATAATTTGTCCGGTAATATCTAAAAGAAAAATATTTACATCGGATTTATCTACAAATTCAAAATCAATATTTAAGTAGTTTTTAGAAGGATTAGGGTATACTTCAAAAAAGGGTGCAAATGAATGGTCTTTTAAGTCTATTGAATATTCGCCAATTCTAAAGTAATCCGTTAATTCTGAGCCAAAGTCAGGTTCATAATATTTAAAAAAACCTCCCGGAACAGACCTTAGTCTAGCATATCCAGAACCATCATTATTAGCCCACCAGGCTAAACCATCTTCATTACTATATGGACTTCCTCCTGTATCTAAAATTTGTAATTTATAACAACCAGGTGCTAACTCAAAAGTATCTCTGTATAAAGTATTAGCATCCATACCTGTTTTTTCAAAAATTAGATTACCGAAATTATCTCTTAGCTCATAAGAACTTTCATTTGGAAAATTATTTGTTTTAAAATACATAGCAAATTTACTAGGATATTCTTGGACATACTCATAGTTTGTATATAATATATCATTTACATTATATTCGTCTTCATTAAAATTAGGAGAATTAACTCTTGCATAAAAAGACAAATCATCATCCCAAGAGTACCAATTTATAGGAGGAAGCATAACTATCTCTGACTGTCCAAATTCTAAATTTCCAACCCAAGTATATATGTTTGGATTGTAATTATCAAAACCATAAACAATATCAACGCTTGTCAAATTTTGAGATCCTTGATTTTTAATTTTCACAATAGGATTTGAACAAGTTGGATTGAATCTAAAATGCTCTTGCTTAGTAGAGGGTGCTATGATATCCTCCATTACAGCATCTAAGTTAAAGTTAGGCTCTCCATATGTAAATAATTGCGCGTCATAAATATAGCTAGCACTCCCCTCTCCTTCTGATTGATTATACCACGAAACTGAATTTGGTTTTAATATTTTAAACGAAAGACTATTATTATCATTTAGATTAATAAAATCAGTTAATTCGTGTTCTATTGTAGTTGCTTTGTCTCCTGGACACCAATTTGCACGATTATAAATCCATGTGCCACCTTGTGGATATATAGCAACTTCTCCACAATCATCTCTCCATAATTCGTGAGTATAAATATTTTCATCATTTATCTCAACATGATAATTTACGCCCTCGGTAAACTCTCCATTTAATCCATGACCACTCACAGTAACTCTTAACATTGAGTTTAAATCATCATTAGAGAAGAAAATATTAGAATCAGTAAGGTTTTGTAGATTGGCATAAGATTGATTACCAGACCATAAATTTTTAACATCCAACACATTTCTAGGTGGAATACCTTCAATAAATTCAAAATTTAAAGTGACATTAAAACAACCCCCTGCTCCAGATTGTGGCCACCCACCATAAAAGGCTCTTATTAAAACCGAATCTTTTAACAAGGGAGCAAAATCAGTTACATCATATGTATATCTATGTACCCAATTTGGTGAAAATCCAGTTCCCTGACTATTTCCAGGTTGCATATATGTTCCATAGGGAGTTACTACATTAGCTAATGTTTGATCATGTATAAAAATAGGATCTTCATTATCGTCAAGACCATTCTCTTTTAGTAAACTGATTTTAGTTGTGTAGTCCCACCCACTGCAACCTGGCCAAGTTGGATTGTTTGGTGAACCACATCTCAGATCATAATGCATTAGTATTTGTCTATATGAATTGCTTCCGTCAGGAAAAACAGCCCAGTTGTCAAAATTTCCATGAGCATCCATATCAACATAATCATGAGCCTGAACAAAAGTAGTATCCTCCTGAGAATTACTTGAAAAAGAAAATAAAAAAATAAAAATTAGTATGGAATTGATAGATTTAGTCATATAAAAGAGCTTAATTAGTAATTTAAAATTTTGAATTCATATATTTAATGATACATCTAAATTTACTAAAAAATATTTTATCTTAATTCATTAGTTTATGAAAGAAAATAAAAATCATTTATCTGCTCTTATTACACTTGTAACTGTATTTTTCTTTTGGGGATTTATAGCAGCGTCAAATGGTGTATTTATTCCCTTTTGCAAAGATTACTTTAACCTTACTCAATTCCAATCACAACTAATTGATACCGCTTTTTATGGGGCTTATTATTTTGGAGCACTTTTCTTGTTTTTGTTTTCCTCAAATAGAAAAAATGATTTAATAAATAAATGGGGATATAAAAAAAGTATCATCTATGGATTACTCGTTTCTGTAGTTGGATCATTACTTATGATACCCTCTGTTAATTTTGGATCTTTTAATTTAATTTTACTTTCTCTTTTTATTATTGCAATTGGATTTTGTTTGCAACAAACTGCTGCTAACCCTTTCGCTATTTCTCTTGGAGAACCCGAAACAGGTTCTCATAGATTAAATTTAGCAGGAGGTGTCAACTCACTAGGCACAACAATAGGTCCAATTGTAATTAGTATAATTTTATTTGGTGGAATCCTAAATACAAATCCTGAGATTAAGAATATGAATATCCTATATATTTTCGTAGCAGGATTATTTATTGCAATGGCACTATTTCTAAATTTTTCTAGAAATTTACCAAACCCCAAAAATAGCTCTAAAGTTGAGTCTTCACCTAAGGCTAATAAATTATTAATTACTCTTACGTTTTCTATATTTACTCTTACAATTATCAGCTTATTAAATCCCATCCAATCAAATAACACATTAAGCTCAATTATCCTATTGATATTGTTAATTAGCGTTATATATATTATTGTTAAACCCCTATATATTAAAAAGAAAACACTAAAAGATTGGGGAGCGATGAAATACCCACAATTAAGTTTAGGGATGTTAGCTATATTTTGTTATGTAGGAGTTGAAGTAACAATTCAAAGTAATTTAGGTGCACTATTAAACACAGATTCTTTTGGAAATATCAGTGCAGCTGAAAATTCACACTTTATTGCAATGTATTGGGGCAGCTTAATGATTGGAAGATGGCTAGGAGCAATTTCAATATTCAATCCAAGTAAAATAACAAAAAACATATTATATGTATTGGTTCCATTTATAGCTTTTTTAATTGTTCTTTTTTTTATCAATCTTAGAGGAAGTAGTATAAATTCATTGAAACTATTTTCTATATGTATAATTATACAAATACTTGGTTTTTTACTTGGACAAAACAAACCAGTTAAAACACTATTTATTTTCAGTGTTTTAGCAACTATATCTATGGTATATGGAATACTAAATACTGGAACTGTTAGTATATATGCTTTTTTAAGTGGTGGCTTATTTTGCTCCATAATGTGGCCATGTATTTTTTCACTCAGTATAGCAGGACTAAAAAAGTACACATCTCAAGGATCATCATTTTTAATTATGATGATTTTAGGTGGAGCAATTGTTCCCCCAATTCAAGGTAAAATTGCAGACATATGGAACATCCACTCATCTTATATCATTACAATTTTTTGTTTTTTATATATCGCTTTTTTTGCAATTAAAACTCAATCTGTTCTTAAAAATCAAGGTATTGATTATGATAAATAAAAAACCCGTATATGGGCTTGAAGAAATTCAAAATGAACAGGCTTAACTCAGTTATGAAAATTCGGTAATTCTGCAATCAATAGACCAGACCCGCCCTAGCTTTCATAAACAAAAAGTAAATTATATTAGTGTTAATTTCTCAAACATAATCACATACGGGAGTAACTAATTTAATATTATTTTAATAACTAACAAAAATTAATATTCAGATGACAAAAACAGTATTAATCACAGGAGCAACATCAGGAATTGGAAAAGCACTAGTTAAACGATTTTCACAAGAAAAATATAATATCATAATAACAGGAAGAAGAGAAAATAGATTAAAAAATATAAAAATTAAAAATGAAGAATTATTTAACAATAAAATTCTAACCTTAAACTTTGATATTACAAATCACCAAATAGTTAAAAATTCTTTAAATTCATTACCGAATCAATGGAAAAAAATAGACATACTAGTAAATAATGCAGGACTAGCAAGAGGACTAGATAAAATACAAGACGCATCAATCCAAGATTGGGAAGAAATGATAGACACAAATATCAAAGGTTTATTATATATATCTCATATAGTTTCAAATTGGATGAAAAAACATAATAAAGGTCATATTATTAATATAGGATCAACGGCAGGAAAAGAAGTTTATGAAAAAGGTGGTGTATATTGCGCTACAAAACATGCTGTAGACGCTATTTCGAAGAGTTTAAGGATTGATTTACTAAAAAGTGGTATTAAAGTAACTCAAGTATGTCCAGGTGCAGTAAAAACAGAGTTTTCTAAAATCAGATTTCATGGAAATATTAAAAAAGCAAATGATGTATATAAGGGTTACACCCCATTAAAAGCAGAAGATGTAGCAAATGTAATTTTCTACACATCTACTTTACCTGAAAATGTATGTATTAATGATTTAGTAGTAACAAGCCTTAATCAAGCAAATAGTTTTTATATTAGCAGAATATAACTATGAACGATAAAGAAAAAATAGAAATATTATTAACGCTGATAAATGAGATAAAGGAGAAACTTGACCAAGAATGTTGTCAAACATTAATGGATGCTGATTCAATTTCATCCAAAATTGAAAAAACAATTAAAATGATTGTGAATAAATAAAAAAACTATAAAGAATCTTCTAATTTTTTCATCTCAATACTTTTCTTCGAATCTCCAAGCTTATAGTATATTTCCTTTAACACGGAAACAATAGATTTATTTTTACCATCTATTCTTAAACAAGCTTCAAGATGAGGAAGTGCTAGACTATAAAGATCATTAATTTGCTTTTTATAACTATTAAATTTAGATGTTTCTTTATAGCTGAGAGCATTTTTTTTCTCTATTAAATCTATTGTTTGATCTAAGTACAAACTAGCTAGATTATTGTATGCATCAAAATATGTTGAATCTAACTTTATAGCCATTTCAAAAGATGCCTTAGACTTATCAAAATCTTTTAACTGGTTATATGTATTACCTAAAACTAGATGGAGAATTGGATTATTTTCATCAGATTTGACAGCATTATCTAGACTTTCTAGTAATAATTTATTATCACCTGTTGATAAATAATAATTAACTTCTTCAAAAATTATGTCTTGAGAACCAGGAATATTTAATCTACCATTTTTAATAGCTTTTAATTGAGAATCAGTATCACCCATATCAGCATAAGCTCTAATTAATCTCAAATGAAATCTTTCATCACTTGGATTAATATTAACCAATTTTTCTGACCATTTTATAGATTCTTGAAAATTTTCAGACTGATAAGCCATTAATGCTGCATTATACATATTAAAAGTATCAATTTTTTCAACTCCAGCAGTCCCATTGATATTAATTGCATTAACAAACTTACTCAGTGCACTATTAAAATCTTTTTTCTCATAATCTTTGTATGCCCCATCTTGAAACAAATATGCACATACAGAGAGTTGATTGATTGATTTTTTATAAAAGTTTGATTGCAATGCAACATCTTCTATAAAGGAATCTGATGCAGTTTTTAGTAATGTAAAATCAGAAATAAGAGTGTCAGACTGAAATGCCTTAAGGTATATAAGTCCTCTGTAGTATAAAAACTTAGATTGGTCCTTAGGTTTTTTAAAAGTTGAACCAGAATTTATTTTGGTAGTTGCAATATCAATCCACTTTTTTGCAGATTGTAAATCATTTTTATTATCTAATGCAATAATTGCACTAGTTAGATCTGCTTTTTGTGAATAACAGCTTATTGATATTAATATTGATATCAAGAAGTATTTTATTTTCATTTGTTTTATTTTAAATAATTAGCATTAGTTTTTAAATTGATTTAGTGTCATCATTTAATGGACTCTCTTCTGGAGACGAAGTTTCATTTTTATTTGATAATTCAGAAAGATTATCATCATTAGAAATTAAATCTAAATCATCAGATTGATTATTTTCTTCTTCAATTTCAACTTTAGCAACTGATGAAATTTGATCACCTTCTTTAAGGTTAATTAATTTAACTCCTTGAGTAGCCCGACCCATTACACGCATCTTTTCAACATTCATTCTAATCATAACTCCACTTTTGTTAATGATCATTAAACCATCTTCATCTACAACATTTTTTATTGCAATCAATTTACCAGTCTTATCAGTAATATTAATTGTTTTGACACCTTTTCCACCTCTATTAGTAATTCTATAAGCATCAATTTCTGATCTTTTACCAAAACCATTTTCGGAAACAACTAAAACATGAGATTCAGGATTATTAACACAGACCATTCCTACGACTTCATCTTTGTCATTTGAAAGTGAAATACCTCTAACCCCTGATGCTCCTCTGCCCATAGATCTCACTTTAGTTTCATTAAATCTAATTGCTTTACCAGAATTAGCTGCAATCATTACATCAGAATTTCCATCGGTTAATTTAGCTTCTAGTAAACTATCTCCTTCTCTAATACCAATAGCATTTATTCCATTTTGTCTTGGGCGTGAATATGCTTCTAAACATGTTTTTTTAACAATACCATTTTTAGTACACATAATGACATAATGGTTATTTAAATAATCTTGATCTTTAAGATCTTTAACATTTAGATACGCCATGACTTTATCATCAGATGGAAGATTAATTAAATTTTGTATAGCTCTTCCCTTTGAAACTTTAGAGCCCTCTGGAATTTCATAAACTCTCATCCAAAAACATTTACCAGCTTTCGTAAAAAACAACATATAGTTGTGATTAGTTGCAACAAAAATATGCTCTACAAAATCATCGTCTCTTGTAGTAACTCCCCTATGACCAACACCACCACGATTCTGAATTCTATATTCTGAAAGTGGAGTTCTTTTAACATATCCTAAATGAGATATAGTTATAACAACTTTCTCATCTGGAATCATATCTTCCATAGTTAAATCACCTCCAGCATAATTAATTTCAGTTCTTCGGTTATCAGAGTACTTATCTTTTATTTCTAACAATTCATCTTTGATAAGATTCATTCTCAAATCTTTATTAGACAACAAATTTTTTAATGATGTAATTAATTCCATTAACTTGTCATGCTCTTCCTTGATTTTATCAATTTCTAATGCAGTAAGTTTTTGTAGTCTTAAGTCAAGAATAGCTTTGCTTTGAATTTCAGATAATTCAAATTTATTCATTAGAGAATTTTTAGCTTCTTCGGGATTTTTAGAAGAACGAATCAATTGAATAACTGCATCTATATTTTGTAAAGCAATTAACAAACCTTCCAAAATATGAGCTCTTTTTTCAGCTTGTTTTAGTTCATATTTTGCTCTTCTTACAACTACTTCATGTCTATGTTCAATAAAATAATCAACTAATTGTTTTACATTAAGTAACATTGGTCTACCCTTAACTAGTGCAATA
>CEUK01136822.1_pt1 | contig 22596 bp, 12 predicted proteins | sample 356451 | NCBI WGS metagenome assembly CEUK01 (sample SAMEA2622843, study PRJEB7988) | marine metagenome | isolation source: saline water (ENVO:00002010), including
GTGATTGATAATTCATCTGCAATTCGTTCCACCAAGGATGAGAATTGATGCACGGTAAATCCGCGCCCGATAAACAGGTTGCGTAACAGGTAATTAGCCTCAGGCAGGGTAGGAGGGAAGCATTTGAGAATTCGTTCAGGATTGAATCGACATGCGCCATCAATCCAGTGAACATACTGACCTCCCATTAGCGCCATAGCAGTCCATGCTTCGGCGTAAGAGCGCATGGCCTTGCCCGCAAATCCGCTACCGCACAATCGGTAAATGCCACCTTTACGAGGCATAATTTGTTGCTCATCAATCACACGTTGCGGTAGCATCGGGTAGTACTTTTTCCGCATACTATAGATTAATTGAAATTTGATAAAAGTCTTGATACAACCCCACGCTTAAAGTGAAACTGAACGGAAACTGTCTAGTTTAATTCACGACAATTTATTCTTGGTTCGAGGTTTTCTTTATCTTGTGGTGGCGCTAGGCCTACACGGGTCACATCATGACACAAGGCGAAGACCATGTTTCTCGAATGGCGGGTATGGAAGTATACCTGCCGACTGGACAGAAACTTGGAGTGGTCTATGATGTGGTAATCGATACTGATGGAATCCGCTGCACCCATCTATTCGTTAGAGAGACCGACCATGAACTCGTTGAAGGAGGGATAAATGTAGCAGTTCCTTGGCGTTGGGTCAGAGGTGTTCACGATATCGTTTTGTTGCGATGGTTCCCGCCAACACCAATCCCGATGAACAAATGAGGCATTTTCATGACTATTGAGGTCCATGTTTTAGGTACATCATCGGCTCGCCCGACTGGTCTCCGTCAAGTTAGTGGAAGCCTAATTTCATGTCATGACGGGGTTGCCGTGGTTGATGCTGGCGAAGGGTTTCAAACCAGATTTGCCAAGCAGAGAAAGCGAATGAAAAATCATGAAACTTATCATTTGAAATCTAGCAAGGTTAGTGTTTTGTGCTTAACACATGGCCATTTAGATCATACTTGGGGGGTGCTTCCATGGCTTCAGTCAATGGCCTTGGATAGCCGTATTCAACCACTGTTGATAATTGGTCCAACCAACATAGACGTGCTTGATTCGCTGCTTGAGAATGAATCACTACCGGAAAACACACCTCATTCAGATTTAGCAATTCAATACCAATATTGGCGGCGCCTGGGTGGAATTTCAAAAAATCTAGGTTATCGAGTTAGATGGGTCTTAGGGGCAGTCGGGGAAGGTCGCTGGATTGAGTTTCTCGATAATGGAGAAGTCATTGAATTAGCTGAAATGCCGCAGCCAGAAGGCTGGAGGGCAAATCGAATCAATGCCTTACCAACCATTCACACAATTCCATCCTGCGCCTGGCAATTGACCTCATCGAGTAGAAAAGGTAAATTCAATCGTATGAGAGCCGCAGAGTTGAAACTAAGTGATGACGAAAGGGCGAAGTTAGCAGCAGGTGAAGACATAAAACACGGCAAAAAAACTCTACTAGCCAAAGACTTTCGCGGCGATGCGAGTAATTCACTTTCGGTCATAATTTCGGGTGACACCTCTGAAATGGCACCGGGTATTACTGCCGTGAATGGCTGTAACCTGTTGATTCATGAGGCAACATTTCTCGACGATTACAGTAATCATGCCAGAGATTATCTGCACAGTACTGCATCAGGAGCAGCGCGTACTGCACTAGCCTGCCAAGCAAACCATCTCGTGCTCACCCATTACGGTGCGAGAATCAAGCAAACCGACACTTTACTGAACGAAGCCATGGCCGAGTTAGGAAATTCGGGAATTACTCTCAGTGCTGCGCATGACGGAGACCGAGTCATCGTTGATGACCTTGGTTTAGTTACCCATTTACAGTGGCGTGGTGAGGGTTGGGTTAACTGATTCAAGCAAGCGTTCATTTGAAGTGTATGGCACACCACAGCACATCATGCGTTGTGTAGCGGTAGCCTCGGTTTTGGCTCTGCTGTTGTTAATGCCGGCTGCAGCATCCCAATCACTGGCTAGAGATGCTCCTAATTGTTTGGAACGAGATATCGACCAACTGTTAAATTCGTTATCCCTTGATAATGGAGTCTGCGTCAAAGTCGACCTCGGAACCCTGCAGCCAGGAGATGTTTACGAGGTGAGTGTTTCCATAATCAACGACGCAATTGATTTATTGTTCTTTGATCAAAACCAGATTCTGACCTACGATGCGGGACAATCTTATCGTTCTCAATTCAATCAAATTATTTCCACGGAGAATGCCCTTGGCGCATATACCTTCCATTGGAAAGTCCCTGCTTCAATAAATCCTAAGACGTGGTATATGGTATTGGATAATCTGGCTCACGATGGTGATAACGGCTTGGGTGACCAAGGCGGTTCAACCAGTCAAATTGGGGCAACATTCACTAAAATTGATGAGTCATATTGGACTCCTTTCCATGATGTATTAGCCGTCGATTCGGGAAATCATGCAGTCCTTCTATCAGGTGATGCATTGAAGCTAGACGCTGGTACAACAATTGTGGTTACTGCTTGGGAACTTGATGGACAAGCTGATGTTTATTTACAGACTCGAGCGATGCATGATTTGTATTTATCCAACGGAGTCGGACAACTTTACATTGCTGACTTGGATTTACAGTCGATTGTTAACTCCGATTCCGATACTTGGATTGTACCCGAGGAATTAGATGGTGAAGAATTATTGATAATAGTTGACAATACCAACTCACCCGAAGGTGGCGCAGACGGTAGTTCTGACATTAGAATAACCGTCCGCGTTGAATTGGCGCCGGAAATAACCCCAGTAATCAATGCTGGTAACGACGGTGCAACAAGCCTTGGTCAAACAATCTCGCTCGACGCTAATGCATCGCCAAATAGAATCGGGCAAATAGCCTCAATTTCATGGGATTTTGATGACTCAGTAGACAGCAACCAAGACGGAATTTTCACTAATGATAATGACGCTCAAGGCTTTGAAGCAAGCGCTTCTTACACAACGATTGGAACCAAAGTAGTAACGGTTACAGCGACCTCTCCAAACTCGTTATCTGCTTCTGTTAACTATTCGATTTTGGTTGCGGACATAGTCCCTCCGACTCCGGTTATCAGCAGTAGTGCAGAGTTTTTTTCAGGAGTTTGGAAAACCAACATAAAACAACAGACTGCATTCAGTTGCAGTTCCAGCACTGATGATGATTCCGTGGCAAATTGTTTATGGGAGTGGGGTACAGTGTTCTCGGACACTAACAACTCCATCGCGATAACTTGGCCAAATATTGGAACCTATCAGGTTAATTTGACGGTTACTGATAACTCAGGTAATTCAGCTACTACCACCGCGACTGTCATCGCTGATGACTCGACAAATCCTTCTTTACAGCAACAATCAGTCGATGCACTTCCATCTTCAACGGTTGAAGGTAAAGCGATAACCTTCAGTATCGATGCGACTGACGCTTATGACCAGTCATACCAATTAACCTACCACTGGGATCTCAATCCAAATGTCGATAGCGACAATAATGGTGACTTTACCGACGATCCTGATTATGTTGGCTCGTCAGTCGATGTGATATTTTCCGATGCTGGTAGAAAAGATGTAGTGGTTACTGTCTTTGACCAATCCGGAAATTCAGATTCGCATGCGTTCTCAATCAATGTAGCAGGCGCGGCTGAACCATCGAGCGTTATCGGCATTGTCATGGTTTCACTATTTATTGGTCTAGTGACATTATCGGTGGCAACAATCGGATTTAGACGTTGGCAGACCAACATTGCAATCCAGTTACTTGAGGGTAGAGGCTTGTCAGAAATTGAGGCTAAACAACACATTGCTATGGTCAAACAACGTAGCAAAATACCATTATTTGCTGATGCACCAAAAATAGCCGGTATCGAATCAGGACAACAAATCGTGACCAGTGAACAGCGACTAATGCAGAATCAGGATGCAGAATATCAGTCAATATACGGGACCGTTAATGAACAACCACAAGCTGTCTCAGCATTTGCCCCACCCAGTCAAGAATTCTCTTTCCCTGTCAATCAACAATCTCAGTACACCCTCGGCACACAATCTGCTGCCGCCGATGCGCTGGCGATGTTTGCTGAGGAAGAGAATCAAGAGATAATTGAGACAAATACGGAGGAAGGAACGGTTGAGAAAGTCACCAAGGTAATAAGTGGGGGAGTTCAACTTCCATATCAAGTAAAGTCTCAGATTGGCCATGAACAGCAAGATGCTGCGAACGAAGACGATGCGGAATCGACACCTACTACAGCACCTAATGAGCAAATTATTCAACAAATTTCTTGTCCTCATTGCTCGAGTAAGTTTAGCATAGCAATACCAGATGCTGATGAAGCGGTCGTCGAATGCCCGTCTTGCACTAGAGATTTCATATTGAGATTTGATTGAATAGAGTTTTTGAGGCGTAGTTTGAACATTCAAGCGATAGTTTATCTTAGGTTGAATATTACCAATTTGTATGGAAGGGCGTACGCTTAGGCTAATCAGGCCGGGCTTGCCAAGTTCAGGAGATCCGCGAAAGCCAGCAATTTTTCTGATTTTTCTGATGCTGGCATCTATTTCTAATCCGGTTGCGGCAGATACCTCGATTTCTCGGGATGATTTTGACGTTATTGACGCGCTGATGGAAACCCTTGCTGATAGAACTCAAGGTGGTGAATCTGATATCGCATTGAGTTCGGCCCAAGGGGCGCTTGCTCAAGTTGATGCAAATGCACGTGGAATCTCAGCTACCGACCCGCTTGCTGTTTCAAACTCCTTTTTAGACGGAATCTCGATGCGCGATTCATCGTCATTTGAAGCCGACCATCCAAGGCCATACGAATTCCTTATGGATGCCTCAACTCAACCAGATGGTTTCCCAAATAATTTGTTTGAGACTTTGTTCTCAGTCAACAATTTGGGTTTGACTAATATCCTTGCTATTGGTATTAACACCTACGCAGTTTATGTCAATTTCACCTCAAGAGATAGCGGGCCATCTTACGAAGCGTGGGCTCAGGGGACATTTACCGGAGAAATATTTGTTGATGGCCAAATCGTTTTATTCGCAAATTATATCGATATAGATGGCGATGGGGAAGATGACTTATCGGTGGCATTGACCATCGAGGGCATAATCAATCAGGGAGATGGCTGGGGAATCGAAACAAGTGGCAACTTAATCCCAATAGTCGATAAGTTATGGATTAATCCAACTTTCCAATGGAAAGTTACAGCCTTAGATCAAACTGACCCATTGTGGGATTCATTACAGCATTTGGAGATTAGTTTGATGAAAGGGTTAGCATTCGATATTACCCTTGATGATTCGGAATCTTATGCAATTGTAATCGATACACGCTTTACCCAACCACCACATGAGTTTACTTTAGGTGTAGGAATTGAAAGAATTGAATTCAACATAGCGCCACAAGACTTAGTTTCCTTCTTAGCCTCATTGCTTATCGGTAACATCAACTCAAGTGAATTTTCGCTCTCTTCAATAACCGCACCTTATTCGGTGCAAGTTAGAAATCCAAATGCGCCTGGAACTGACGTTCAAACAGATTGTGAAGATGAAAGCTACTACGATCCAATCGCCGATAATGAAGCGCCAAGTCACGAACACAAGTGCGGTTTTGGTATTGGTGTGGGTTACATTAGATTTGCTGGCGATGGAGGAGGTTCGTCCGCTCCAGTGTTAGAAATGAGTTACCTAGATGCTGGTTTCCATCCAGAAATGGGTGAGACCGAATTGCCAGAAGAAGTAGATATCACGATAAGAAATGATAACATTGGTGAAAACTCATTCGATTCGGTTGAAATTTACTCAGATAAAGGCTCAGATGTCTATCTACACTATTATGAGAATCGAGCAAATGTGCAAGACGGTGAATCTGAATTTGGCAATGTAACTGACGCCCGTGCATGGATTCATGGTTTGCCCTCTGGAAGTATGCCTCAGGAAGAGATAAACTCGATATTTACCATGCTCGGTGAAGCGCCAAATTCGGTTAACTTCCCGGGTGAGGTACCAAATCGCTTGTCATTAATTATCGCAATCAAGAATTTCTCGGGGGATAATTCTGCTAATATTGATGATCCAACCTTACCGATGAATCCCATAGAGCCACCAAATACACTGATTGCGATTGTTGGTACAGAATCTATTGACCGCTTAGAATACAAATCAACCTTTGAGCGTGGAGGGGTTTCTACCGATCGTTCCTCGTTAGAAGTTATTGTCGAAGATGTTCCAAATGCCATTTTGATCGAAGGTAGTTTCTTGGTATCACCCACAGGAGTAGATCGAGTAAATTATGACAATCCAAATCTAAACACAATCGCTCAGATTTTTGATAACGCCTTGCTAACTGTTGTGCAAGTCGTTCTCGACATTGGCGACATAGTAAATTCTCTGCCGGATTCAATTATCAGTACAACAGGTTCAGAGGGAGGAACTCTTGAGATTCACTGTTACGACCAAATCAAAGGCAATCTTGGAGGCGACCCGCGTGAAACCATGGCAATAGGCTCTGTTGAGTTGGCATTTTCAAGCAGTGATAACCCAACACTTCCAAACCAGGACCACATCCTATTAGCAGAGGATACTAGTATCGAGCAGGTTATCGGACGGGGCGGTGATCCAATCAAACCACTTGTCCCTGTTGCAATCAGTCTACGCGTATCGGGTATCTCGAAAGTCGTGCAGACCTTTGACCCCAACACGGATGTTAGAGACATCGAGATTACTGGCTCAACCGGTGAATCAATACTTGTTGGTCACATCAAACACAATGACGGTGACCAAGATAATGCTATAACCCAATCTGCAATGGTTTCTAACCGACCTAACACATTAAAAATCATCCAAACATCTAGCGCTTTAACCTATCAAGCAAGTGAAGCAATACAGTCGATAACCTATGGCGGTAAGAGCCCGTCACAACAGAATTCAATCCAGCTCAATGGCTTACCATCTGATTTTTCATTAACTCTCGGCGACACTCTTGGATATACCGGAAACCAACCTATAGATTCGATTATAATTCAATTGTCTAACGCCAGCCAACCAAAAACGATGGATGGCGACCATTTCAGATTCTGGGTCAACCAAGATACTGCTGAGGCAAGTATGAGTATGAAGATTTCAGACATCATTAGCATTACAAGACTCTCTCCGCAAGTCCCTGACGCAATAGGGCCAGAAGGCAACTCGCAAATCGAGATGGTTAGAAGTCAATCCTCGCCGTTCTACATCATGTTTGAAGACGAGTCACAGTATGAAGATGAATTCTTAGGCATGAACGGTAGAGCAATACTTCAACCACTCCCGTCTAACATTTCGTTGGCGTTCCCGAGTACGGTTGATTCATCTGGCTTGGAATTGCCAAGTTTTGACGAAGGCGAGGGTATTGAATCATTGTCCTTTTTCTTGGGCGATTTAGTTGATTTTGGTAGTTCAGTTAATGACTTAATTTATGATTTTACCAAGGACTTGGTAGGTACTGATGGTGAAGAAGAAGACTTCGCCTTGGGAGTAGACTTGCTAACTGGCGAGGCTTTCAATTTAACAGTAGACATGAGAAAGGGTTCGAATGTGGCTTCACAACCGGAGTGGGCTCACGGCGTAGCGATGAATGTGTATGAGGCTACAAGATTGGAATACAACTTATCGAGATTACCCGTACTGACTCAATCAGAACTTCAGCAATGGGAGCAAATGTTAGCAGATTACAAGATTGACCGGGCTGAGAAAGCCATGGCTTTGGACATCTTAACCAGGTCTAACATTACTCAGGCGGTGAGGTTGATTGACTCACTTGAGGATGGAGTAATTTACGATATTGAACTTGATTTACTCAACCAAACCTTGCTCGAAGAAGAGGGCATAACTCTTGAATTTAGGCGGTCTTGGCACAATCGGTTATGGCTGCCGCAATTACCAGCCGGCCAAATCTCTCTCGAGTATGATTTCAGAATGATTGGGGATATACCTCAATATGAATTTGATATGTTCCTTGGCCAATGGAAACCCCTACGCGAGCAAATTAGTATCGTCGTAAATGGTTTACAAGGTAGGGATACTGATCTGGTTATCAATGGTCTCGATGTTACAAAACCCAATGATGTTAGCGCTAATGCCGTCTTCTTTACCGATGACAATTTGATTGTACCAAGGTTCAATGTAGTCATGACCTATGATTTCGGTTCCAACCTCGATTCAGTCTATGCCACATTTATTGATAGAATTGAACAAACGAGAGTCGAAGCATTGTTCATTGATGTTGCACAGTCAATGGATTTTGCGGCAACAATCGGTGATATATTCAATATAACAATGAATGTTGCTGAAGAGTTTAGAACCCAAGGGAAGTTCTCAGCTGAAAAATTAATGATTCAGCAAATGCGGTATGTCGATGGCTTTTGGTGGCCAGCAACGACGTTCATGCGCAACTTACCAAGCGTTATGTCATTGTCTGCCATACCTGCAGATGATTTCGATATCAGGGCTGACACATCATTCCAAGGTATGATGACGTTGGACTATTCCTCAAATGAGGATAATCTCGACCTGTATCTTGAAGCGAGTGGTCGGGCGCTCGATTTCAGGGGCGATGTGCTGATGATTGCCCAAGGCCTACCCTCCACATTCAAGTTAGAACCTACTGATGACTGGGGAATGCGTGTGGCATCTTCTGGAGACGGAGTTAAGAGTCTGTACATGAAACAAGAAAACATCCCTGTTCAGCCCGGTGTGATGGTTGAAAGGTTAGAATTAATCGGTGAGGATCTAAAATCAGCAATCATCAATGTCAAGCGAGGTCCGTACGAATATCCGATTATTACTCTTGATGGCCTTACCTCCGGTCGGATTGTTGCTAGCGCTCAAGTTTCTAGCCAACCGGGTTATTATGTCGACTTCTTTGGTGATAGAGAGTTTGATGGGCGCGCAGTCCTCTTAGATACACAGTTCACCGGTATTGTTCCAGTTTCCTCATCCTTAGGAGTTAATGGAATGGTGTCGGATTTGAGCCTTATTGGAACTCTAACTGGAGGCAATGTAGAAACTCGGCACATTCTATTGGTAGAACCGGTGACGTCGATGGTAGCAAGTACACTTGCGATGCTGGGGTGATATTTTGATTAAAGAAGAGAATGGGTTAATCGTCAACGAAGAGGGCGAACTTTTGATCCATGAGGATTCCATCGTTGAATCAACACAAATGTCGGCAGAGGATTTGGCCATATTACAAGCATCAAAAGATGCCGCCAAGTTCGTTCAAGACATACAGAGAGAAATAACTCCAAACCGGGTGGCTACAGCAGGATTGATTTTGTTATTATTCCTCGGCGCCATCTTCAGTACTTGGTACTGGGTAATTCCAAGGGATTCAGTCATGGTTGAAACATTATACCTACAGCGCAGTGGACACTTGGTGATGTCAGAAATTCATAACACTGGTAGTCGTGAGATTACGGATGTAGAAATCCAAGTCACATTTCAATCATTAGACGGCGAAGTACTTCAAACAATGGGAATTGAAGTTGATGCTATATCAGCTCACTCTTCAGTAGCAGGCGATGATCTAGAAATGCTGGTTGTTGGTTATACGGTTTGGGATAATTATCAGATAGCGATTAATCTCAAGTATACCGATCACCGGGGTGATTTACAATTTATGCTGGTAACTCATGAGGTCGGTGATTGGGCTTGGGAAGAGTTCAAAGATAGAAATTGACGAAATACTCACACGATACCCCAAGCAATAAAACGCACCGGAACTGGGCTATAATTATGCAAAGCAGGCGTTCTGCGGGGGCAGTTATGTTCCTTGTAATCCTGTTTGTATTGCAAAGCGCATCTCAATTGGCGACAAATAACCAAAATTTTGTTGAGGTTGCGGAAGCAGAAAACCAAATTGACAGAGTATATTTTGAACTACGCGATGATGTTTTTGAGCAAGCAGTCGGAACTTATCAGTACCATGAAATGTCAGAGGACAGGTTACTTGAGGCTAATACATTAATCGGAACCTTCGACCAATTTGGCTTGGAACTAAATCGTCCAATAAGCGCTGAATGGTTGCAACCACGAGCAGATTTACTGCTGGTTTTAGTTTCGGATGATGTGCACATTAAACATGCTCGCGAGCAGATAAACGAAATTTCGGGGTTAGTAATTAGAGAATACTTACCGCCATCTGGCTTGGTCTTACAAGGTACTGAATCAGCGCTGGCGAAAGCGGCAAGTCTTGACTCAGTGGCAGTAGTCCATAACGTCCCGATAGCATTAATCCTACAATCTGAGTTGCAAGATGTCCTACTTATCGAGGGAAGCGAATCAGCCCTACTCGGGCAGCGATTTAGAATTGAAGGTTGGCATGGAGCGGACGGTTCTGAGCAAGCAATTTCCTTTACTCATGGAGATGAAAGCCTGGAGCAAGATCTTGCTGATGTTGTAGCAGGTGCCTTGGAAGATGTAATTCAATGGGACTCAGGAAGGTATGAAGGTGATTTGACTCAAGTAGACATAACCAGCATCGCACAACAGCCATCTGTTAGTGTAATTCGATACAATCCGGTTTTTGAAATCAGTAACAACAATGCTCGAAGTCATATGAAAACCAATAATGTGCAGACTTATTTCACGACCGATTTAGATGGTTCTGGACAAATTGTTGCTGTAGCCGATTCCGGTCTGGATGAAGACCACGGTGATTTTGGAACCAGGGTTATCGCCAATAATGATGTCATTAACGATGGTTCAACAGCAGATCGCTGGTCAGGTCACGGAACGCATGTTTCGTGCACAGTACTTGGTGATGGCTTTAGAGGCGGCTATGCAGGTGTTGCCCCAGCAGCGGAACTTTATTTCCAAGCCATGGAAAATGACAATACTGGAAATTTCCAATCTCCCTCGCTAAACAGCCTAATCAATTCTGCGTACAGTGCTGGCGCTAGAACCCACACTAATTCGTGGGGAAATAGTGGTGGATTTGGTGAGTATTCTTCTGAAAGTAGGGATGCTGATGACCGGGCATACAATTACGACCGGTATTACTCGGGCGGTGAAGGACTAACAATCCTCTTTGCAGCAGGGAATGACGGGCCCGACCCAGATACCGTCACTCCTCCAGCAACCGCCAAGAATGTAGTAACTGTAGGCATGCACCAGAATCGCTATCAAGGTGCTCCGGATTATATCATGCAGGGTTCATCGCGCGGTCCAGTTGACGATGGTAGAATTAAGCCTGATGTGTTAGCACCCGGTGGCTATGTGTGGTCTTGTCGAGCGCAAGAAGCAGCTGATACCGGTGGTGCTTCCGGTAGTTCAACTTGGTACCTTGAGTACACTGGAACCTCGATGGCGACACCAAATGCAGCAGGCGCTGCGGTAATGATAAGAGAATATCTTGAGGAAATAGCGCTGCGTGAATCACCCCAAGGCGCACTGGTGAAGGCACTACTTATCCTCGGCGCTGAAGATGTCGGTAACCGCGATATCCCCAATAACGATGAAGGGTGGGGCAGAGTCAACCTTCGCAACTCACTCGCACCGCCAAATGGGCAAGGTGTTTGGGTTGACGATAGGTCATTCCTTTCAGCAACAGGCACCTCAAAATCATACAGTTTTGACATCGATCAGGGCGGCGACCAGTTCAAGGCAGTACTAGCTTGGTCTGATGAGGCAGCATCGACTTGGTCATCAACTCAACTGGTCAATAATCTAAATCTTGAGGTTACTGACCCCAACGGATTGACCTACTTAGGCAACGATTTTGCCAACGGGCGTTCCACAACAGGAGGTAATGCAGATGCAGTGAATAACGTGGAGGTTGTACTAATTGATTCAGCGATAGTTGGCACTTGGACAATCGAAGTAATCGATGCTAACCATGGTAGCAGCAGAGGTCAACCTTTCTCCTTGGCTGTTATGGGGCACGGTATTAACGACCTTAAACCAGATTTGACAACTTTGGATGACGGATTTACGATTGATATTGAGATACCAAGCGTTGGGCAAGCTACAGAATTGGAGTGCGTAATCGAAAATACTGGTAACGTACGGTCCGACCAATTTGATGTTGTGATGGAGGTTGATGGGGTTGAAATTGCATCCCAATCGTTAGAACTCGGTGGTGGAAGTCAGCGTACCTTAGTCTGGTCATGGACTCCGCAAACTGCCGGAGAAAATACAATTTCCTTCATCATCGACAAAGATGACACAATACTTGAAACCACAGAAACCAACAATCGCCAAGATGTGTTCATCAATGTGTCACAACCAGGAGTTGCAATCACTTCCACTCAACAAGTTCAGCAACTTCTCGACGCTGAGCAAACCTCGACAACTTGGCAGATAAGTTTGCAAAACACAGGATTACTCAGTACTAACGCATCAATCGCCGAATCAGGATTAATCTTCGCTGATGAAGGAACGGAACTTAACTGGTATGTCGGACTTTCCGGTGCTCAGTATCAACTTGAAGGTAGTGAAACAGTTGAGTTAACCGTTACAGTTGTCCATCCGAAATCTCCCGCCCCAGGGACTTATCGAATTACTTTGGATGCTACCGACTTAGATAATTCGATATTTACTTCATTTGATCTGGATATGGTTGTTGCAGAAATTCCAGATATTGTCGTCGAGTCTGATTATGAAGTAATACCCGTGAATCCCATTGTAACAACTTCAGTTCCACTATATCTATTCAATTATGGGAATACAGACATTGCATACGATTTACAAGTTCAACCGCCAAATGGCTGGGAGGCGTATTTTGTTCAAGACTTTACTGAAAGCCAATTTGCCACCAGTTCAACCATACCAGTCGGCACGTCAGAGACTATCGAGATGGTCATCAAACCACCTTCCGTAGTACCGAATGCTGGCTTACAGACATCACTGATGGTTAGCGTAAATTCAGTTACGGAGCCCGTAGTCAATTGGTTGATTGAATTACCAATTGAAGTTGAGGCTGTTAAGTCAGTTGACATAAGAACTGATTCATCACTAGTCAACCTATTACCCGATTCCCAAATTGTAACTGTGTTCAACATCGAGAACAACGGCAATGTCGCAGTTAGGTTGTCTCCAACATTCAGTTTACCACAGGGGGTACAAGTGATTCAATCAGGTGGCACGGTTGATTTGGCAATCGGTGAATCAAAACTTTACTTGGTTACTTTCCAACTATCTAAGGCAGCAAAATCTGGACCCGCTTTACTTCATTTGGATAATGGCTCAGACCGTTTCACTTGGTCTGACAATTTTGATGTCCAAATTTTCCCCCAGCCTAATTTACAATTTCAGAAAGTTGTTTTTCCCGGAGAGGTTGAATATACTACCTCATTCTATGGTTCTGGTTCTCATCCCGCAGGTTCAGAGATTAGATTCGTTTGGCAGTTGACCAATGATGCTGATATTTCTTGGCAACCAATTGTTAGTGCAGTCAGTGACCCACAGTTATCGATAACCTGCGATACCCCAGCAATGATTGGATATCAAGAATCAACCGAATTGTCATGCACTGTATTCACTAGTTCTCAAGCAACACCGTTTTCAGAACCTAATTTCGTCCTAAAGTTTACTGGCAATGGAGCAGATTACTCAGAAACATTCTCGCTTTACATTGGCGGCCTTGAGGAAGTTTCATGGTCTGGTTTGACCACTAATTCTTTCAAACAAGGCGAAGCGCAAGAAGTGCAATTATTGGTTACCAACTCAGGCACCTTACCATTCAATCATATGGTGTCTACCACCTCGAGTAAAGATTGGGATATTGAAGTAGTCGGAGATGGAATTGTTGACCTAGCGCTAGGTGAATCAAAGACCATCAAACTAATCATTACGCCCAACGTAGATGGATTTGCCAACATCACGTTGAGTTTCAACAGCGCAGAAAATCCTGAAGCAACAGCTTATACATTCAATGCAAATGCGGAAAAGCAGAGTTCAGAGTCTGCTGCATTTGGTTTGCCAATAACTCAAATCGGTTTGGCGATAGTGGTAACTGTTATTCTTGTTGGGATTGGTTTAGTGTTGCTAAGGCCGAACCGCCCTAAGCCGACTATGCCGGTTATGCCCTTGCCAGTGCCCATAGCACAAAGGCAACAACTTGTACCACCCCAGCCTTTGACTCCTCCGCCGCAAGTTATCATGCCAATTCCAGCAACTACGTCTCAACCGCAAAAACAAAGCGCAATTTGCTGGCAATGTCGTAAACCAATTGCTGGCAAAGTCGTCGGTTGTCCAAAATGTGGTGCAAGATATTGTGGCGATGAGTCGGATACCTGCAAACTTTCGCAATTAGAATCTTGCTTAAGCTGCCAATCTCCGACATCAGATTTCATTAGTGAGTAGTTATTTTATGACTATATTCCATCAAACAATTTAGGATAGCCTTTTGATAGTAAGTCGTTCACCCCTTAACATGGTCAACCGGGGGGAAACCGAGACTCGGGGTAGTCGAGCAGCTTTTTTCCTTGTAAGTTTGATGATGGTCTCAATGTTGCCAATGATAGCAACACCCGTATCAGCTGCGCCAAGTATCAGCCTTTATGTGACTCCAAATTCGCAAACTGTAAACCCTGGCGATTCAGGAGAATATACTGTTCGAGTAACCAATACTGGAAGCGATCCTGTTACCGTAAATTTACAGTCCAGTAACGAGCCAGGAGAAGATTGTAACGGCTTTACCTCAGCGATAGGCCAGATACCCGGACAAATCGAGGCGGGTGCGACAGAAGAGACGACAATGAATGTAACAGTTGGCCAAACAGTTGAACCAGACACTGCTTGTGATACGACAGTCACGGCTACAATTACTGCCGTTATTGGCGCTCCAGCGGCGGAAATACCAGAACCATCGACTCAGACAGTTACCACAACCGCAGGAGATGGCTCAGGAAGCGCTATTTGGGGCGTTGACTTATACTTCGATGGAGTGGAGGATAGAAATGAAAAAATGTTAACATACACCGGTTCATCTTCGACACTTACCTACTCAATAACTGTTGAAAATACCGGTCAGCAAAACTCCACTACAGTGAACTTAACATTGGTAGAGCGTGATGATGGAGGTTGTGGTAATGCTGATGGTTTGACTGCTGAGTTAAGCGATACAACAGTAACCTTGGATACCGAGGATACCGAAACAATCACTGTAGATGTAGAGGTTCCAGATGGCCAAGAGGCAGATGACTACTGCTGGGAAGTTACAGGTACGGTAACCACGCCAAATCCTACTGAAGAGATTTCTGATACGGTCGATTTGGAACTCGAGGTTCCAGTCCTCAAAGAGTGCTCCATGTCACTTTCTAAAACCACTTTAAATCTCAATCCAGGACAAGAAGGAGCCTTAACTGCAACATTGACTAACGATGGTAACAGTGACTGGACGGTTAGTATGTCAAGGACCGGCGAACGAGCAAGTTGGGTTTCGTTTGATGGGTCTTCAAACGGTGTTCTACCCTATGGAGACGGTTCAGGCACCAAGGATTTTGACTTGATTGTCATTCCCGATGATTCAGAGAATGCGGGCTCCTCTAACTCAGTTACTATCCAGGCCAAAGATGGAAATACCGTAAAATGTAGCAAGGTAGTATCAATTGTTTTGGGTCAGTCTTTTGGTGCGCAATTAAGCCTTTCAACGAGTTCCTTAGGTCCGATAGAGCCGGGCGAAAATAGGACCTCATCACTGACGGTGACCAATACAGGTAATGGCCAAGATAACCTACGAATATCCGTCTCTTCCCCACCCTCTGGCTGGGGTGTGCAATTAGACCAGTCCACGGTTACTGTCAACAGCCGCCACGGTGCTGGGAAATCTGTTAACGTACAGTATTCAGTTAGCGTACCTATTGACGCTTTAGCAACTGAAAGTATCGAGTTGACATTCTCTGTATTACCTGCAGGAGGCGGAGCAGCTTACCAAACTAAGATTCTAACAGTTACCGTCAGTGAAACTCATGGTATGCTGACAAGTTCGATTATTCCAGTCGACAATCAAGGATATATCTCTCAGACTGGCGATTACAACGATATTCTTGTTTTCCCAATCGAAATCGAGAACCTCGGTAACAATGATGACGTGTTCCGATTTTACACTAAACAACAGCGCCCTTCATCAGGAGGTAACTGGGATATTTCATTTACCGACTCGCAAGATAATTCACAAACAGAATTCAATATTCCAGCACGTCAAACAGTCGTAATCAACGTCAATGTACTGGTGCCAAATGTTGGTAATTACAATAACAACGACATCATTATCGAAGTGACCAACTTAGAAGATTCCAATTCAGCAGATGACAACGGTGACGGTTTGCCAGACAATAAGGTGCAATTCAGCATCAGGGCAATCAAGAACAATATTACCTATTCAATGGATGCAAGATTCGGCGATGGAGAATATAATTCAGTAACGATTGACAACAAAGCCGCATCCGTAGTATTGGCTCCTGAGGGTGTGATGACCTTTGAATTCTGGATTGAGAATGTTGGAACTCCACAAGTAGGCCCAGCTGGCTTACTAAGAACAGACTTGGCAGTTATCGATGTCAATGGATTAGAGGGAATCGCTACGAGGCAGATTTTTGTTGGTGACGAGTTGTACGATGGTAGCATTCCAATTACTACCAAATATGCGATTTTCAATCTAACCTCCCAAACCTACTTGCAAAACGAAGACGGTCAACCATACCTCGCTGAATCTGAAACCGGTGCTAACCTAATGATGTCTCAACTAAACATCAGTTATTACGGCAATGAGGTCCGTAAATTTAAGCAAAAGGTCACGGTTATTGTCGAGGTAAGTCCAACGGCTCAAACTGGCGATGCAGGAGTGCTTGAGGTGGTAGTGTTTAGCCAAGAAAATGCGGCTGATCGGACATCAGGCAGAATCATATTGAATCTCGAAGTTCAGACAATTTATGATATTCAGTTCAGTAGTGATGTAGAGTTGTACCATCAAATCGAATACCCAAATAAGCAAACAATCCCGGTGAACATAGTCAACAATGGAAATACTCGTACGGAATTCATAATCTACACTCCAGAAAGCTTCCGTGGTTGGTCGGTATTCCTTGAAGAAGATAATAGCGAGTGCAGGAAATTCAATGAAGACCTAAAATGCACCCTTGACACTGGTGCATCCACTGAAATATTGGTCAATGTTAGGCCACCCAATGGTGCCGAAATCAAGGACAATTACACATTTACGCTCTCAGTAGAGCCGACTGAAATTGGTGTGGTTGGCAGAGAAAACATCGAGATTTCCGTGCTTGGCCAACCGGATGAGGGTCTACTCGGACTTGGACTTTCTCAAGAAGAAATCGCCAGTGGCGTTTACCTTATTGTGGGTCTGCTATTTGTCGGAATCTTGTATCGTACTGGCAAGCCAACCATTGTACAAATGAGACAGGCTGGTAAGGCAAAGAAGATGGCCAAATTGTCTCAAAAAATGGCGGCCGCACATGGTGAGGGAGTGTCAGTTAATCAAGCAACATTAGCCAATATGCCGCCGGTACGGTCTGCTAAACTAGGTTGGTTTGTCTTGATGCCATTTACCTTAGGAATTTACACTTTGTTAGTCAACTATCGAATAGCTAACGAACTCAAAGAAAAAGCAAATATTGGGCCAGGAGGCTTGAAGCATACTATCTTCATGATCATTCCGTTCTACAACTTGTACCGTGGTTTCCAATTCGTTGGCGAAGTGAGACAACTTGAGATAGAAACCGGGCATTCAACCAAACTATCAACATCATCGCCTCTGACTTGGTTCATTCTTGGCATGACACTGTTCCCGCTTCTAAGCATAGTATTGCTATTCATTTCAATATTCGCGCTCATTCCGATATACCTCTTAGCTGGCGAATTAGGCGCAACAATTTTCGCTTATGCAACATATTACGGAATACTTTGGTGTTTTGCTACCATTCCGTTCTACAAAATATGGAACATGATTATACAATCACTCAACACATCATGGGCATTAAAGTTCAGCAATTAAGAACTCAAAATAGGCCGTGAAAGGCTTGAACATCTTGCCTTTCGAGGGTAAAAAAAAATCAAAGATTTGGCAACCCTTATTGAGGGGTAATTGTTGGATTGTTTGCTAAGCGTATGCTTTGCACTGGGTGAATAAATGTCCGGACTTGAATCTGTGCCAAGTGCATATCTCTCAATCGGCTTTCTAACCGTCGTTGGGATACTAATGCCACTGACAAATTTCATCATTACTTGGGTGGTCAGACCAAGAGTAGATCCAGCCCGCCCTCACATCACCAAATCCTATCTCTTGGAAGGTTATGAACGAGACCACAGCCTGTATCCGCGCCGATTAACCACCTTCGAGTGTGGTAGCGAGCCAGTAGGAGAGGCAATGATTCAATTCCATTTCCAATATTATTGGTACGCTATCATCTTCTTGGTTTTTGATGTCGCATTCATGTTCTTAGTTTTAGGTGGCATGGTGGCTTCTGATGCCACTGCTCAAGATTTGGCAGATAGTGCAAGAAGCGGAGCAGTCGCCAAAGCGCAAGACGCATTGCTCGTATTGTGTGGTTACTTTGCCATCATGTCGCTTGGCGTTTGGTATGTATTTAGAAAGAGGGGTAGAATCTACATTTGAGGTGAAATCATGGCAGATACTGGAGAAAACTTTGCAGCATTTAACAGCCGCGCGCTTGTTGAAATGGTTGGTGGCGTTACAGATGAAGCACTCAAGGTTACACGCATCAAGCAATTCTTGAGCGTCTTGGCAGGACGATTCTTTAACTGGGCTGGCAGAAAATCACTGTTTACCCTTCACTTGGGAATTAAGTGCTGTGCTATTGAGATGGCTGCCGCAGCGACTCCACGATTTGATGGTGACAGATTCGGAGTACTATTTCGTTCATCACCAAGACAATCAGATGTATTACTGGTTAATGGACCAATATCCAAGAAATTCGCAGACAAAATCGTTAGGCTTTGGGAGCAAATGCCGGAGCCAAAATACTGCATTGCCATGGGCGAGTGTGCCATCTCCGGCGGCCCATATTTCCAATCATACAACATTCTGGAAGGAGTAGACACGGTAATTCCTGTAGACGTCTACATTCCAGGCTGTCCACCAAGGCCAGAAGCTCTAATCGATGGATTTGGGTTGCTGCGTGAGAAAATCATCAGAATCGGCGGTGCACCAAGTTCGGGCCGAGACTCTGAAAAGCCGATTATTGTAGGTGATGAGTAATGGGTATGGCAATCACACTAGAGCAAAATGCTGCGGCAGTTACCGAATGCGCAGACGCCATCAACGACCGATTTAGCGGCAGCGGCATCAACGCTGATATTATTCAACACTCCAATGCCAAGAAATATTCTTTCGTTAGAATCACTGCACCTGCTCAACATTTGCAGGCTTTAGCAAAGTGGATGAAGTTTGAAATCGGGGTCAATTACTGTTCAATGATTACCGGCACTCACTTCCCAGAGGGCGGCGCAGAACGCGGGTGGGAGGTAATTTACCACTTATTGCGCCAACCGATTGTTAACCAAATTCCTGACACCCACACCGTCTTTGTCGCTGAAAAGATGGTCGGGGCAAAAATTCCGGTCGAGTTTGAAATTGTAATCACTCTGCCGAATAATGACATGCCTACAGTTCCAACAGTACAACACATCTGGGGCGGCGCTGACTGGAATGAAAAAGAAACCTGGGATCTCGTAGGGATTAACTTTGAAGGCCACGAAAATATGCACAGAGTGCTGAATCCCCACGATAGCCCTGATGGATTCCACCCGCTGCAGAAGCAACATAAAATTCGCTATCACGATTTCAATGAAATGTACGACGACGCGCAAGGATTCGTTAGGAAACCGGCAGATGAGGGCCGCGTTAAGTGAGGTGGTTTAATGGCACAAATGTGGATTACAATGGGACCTCAACATCCAATGACTCATGGGTTGTGGACATTAAGGGTCAAGGTAGATGGTGAAACAGTAGTCGATACAGAGGCCGAACTGGGTTATATCCATCGTGGCGTTGAGAAAATTTGTGAAGCCAGAGATTTCACGCAAGTTACTCCATATTGTGACCGTTTGTGCTATGTTAGCGCAATGACATGGTCTAACTCTTACATTTATGCTGCTGAAGATTTGTTAGAGGCCGATGTTCCAGAAAGAGCTGAATACATTCGCTTGATTTCTGCTGAACTACAGCGCTTAGCCAGCCACCTGATGTGGCTAGGAGCATTCGGACCAGACATCGGCAACCTAACTTTGATGACTTGGTGTATGAGAGACCGAGAGATGTTCCTTGATTTGCTTCAAGAACTAGGGGGTTCAAGAATGCACTACAACTATCCAAGAATTGGGGGTGTCAAGCGCGACATCCCAATCGGTTTTGCCGATCGGATGGTGGCCAAAGTAAAATTATTCGAAAAGCGAATTGAAGAATATGAGATGATGCTTGACGAATCCACCATCTGGTTGGTTAGGCTACAAGGTGTTGGTTATGCTAACGCTGAGGAAATGGTTGAAGCAGGGGTCTCCGGTCCGAACGTGCGTGCAGCAGGAGTCAACTACGATATTCGTTGGGCGCATCCATATTCAGTATATGATGAAGTAGACTGGGAGCCGGCTGTTGAAAAGCCAACCTCGGTAAAAGGTGCAGACTGCTATGACCGTTATCGGGTTAGAATCGAGGAGATGCGCCAATCATGCCGCATGCTGCTCGATGCTATCGAGAAAATACCCGGCGGCAAGAATACTCATTATTCCAGTGGTGATGAGATGATTTACACAAAAGCACCGACCAGAGCACCCGAAGGAGCGTCAGGCTTCAGCAATTATGAGTGCACAAGAGGCGCATCGCAATTCTACATTCAAGGCGGCGGTGAAGGTCGAGGGAAGATGCCTTACCGATTGTCCATACGCTCTCCAATGTTTATCACAATTCCATTCGTAGCCAAAACGATGATTGGTTACAAGGTTGCCGACATACCGGCAATCATGGGTAGCTTTGACCCTTGTATAGGGGAGACAGACCGGTGAGGTGAGATAATGGACGACAAGTATGATCTTCGAGAACTCATTTTCTCAACCTTCAATGATTTGATTCCCTCAGCCCTTGAAGGAACACCGCTTGAAGAAAGTTCAGGAGCAATAGCATTCGGACTTGCCACCTTTGCCGTCGTCAATATCGTGTTTTTGATGTTGTTTTTCTCACAATTCGCCATCTTATGGATTGAGCGTAAGGCTGTTGCTCGAATGAATGACCGCCGAGGTGCAACAACAGCACTACGTTCTCTATGGGTTGGTGAAAATGGCGTTACTGCTGGCGATTGGTGGAATATGCTGCCGTTTGGACTTGGCAAACCTATCGGCGGGCTCAACAAATGGCTGAACAGTAAATTTGGTAATCGCGATGAAACATTTGCCACAGTTGACAGAGTCAATAATCGCTCATGGATGGGATATTCGATTTTCCCGGGCTTCTTCCAAAATGTCGCCGATGGAATGAAATTTCTTGTCAAAGAACATATGGTTCCACAACGTGCTGACAAATTAATTTTCGAAGTCTCACCATTTTTGATTGTCTCTTCGACTTTACTAATTCTCGGAATTATCCCGTTGTCAAGCGGCATGTACGCTACAAACCCAGATTTGTCAATTCTATACGCTATTGCGATTTTCGGCATTGCGCCAATCGGTGTTTTCTTTGCCGGTTGGTCGTCAAATAACAAATACACCCTAATCGGAGGTATTCGTTCTGCAGCACAACTTACTGCTTATGAGATTCCACTCCTACTCACTTTACTTTCAGTTGCCGTATTGACCGGTACTTTCAACATAATTGAAAGCATTCACTTCCAACATTCAGCAGGTTCTTGGAACCTATTTTTGATGCCACTTGGTGCAGGATTATTCTTGCTCACGATGATTGCTGAAGTCGAAAGAGTGCCGTTCGATATGCCGGAAGCTGAAGCAGAATTGGTCGAGGGTTGGTGGACTGAGTACGGTGGCATGAGATTTGGTATGTTATTCATGGCTGAATACATTAGAACTTATGCAGCTTGTTTCCTCTTCACTCATTTCTTCCTTGGCGGTTGGCATTTACCATTCCAAGGGCTAATCAGTCAAATTCCAATCCTTGGTGACCTGTATTTATTGATCCCTGGTGCGATTGTAGTTTTGGTTAAGTCTTGGCTGGTATTCCTACTTGTGTTTGTTTGGGCAAGATTTTCACTTGCTCGAATTAGGACCGACCAAATTCTTGAATTTGGCTGGCGTATTCTACTCCCGCTAGCAGTATTACAAGTTGTTCTTGCTGGTATATACCGACTTTATTTCTTTGATCCAACCGCAATGAAAGATACTGCGGCTGGAGGATGGGCTTGGGATGCGTTTGGCATTCCAATGCTAGTACCAATTGTTACAACCATTATTTGGTTGGGCATCTTCGTCTTATTCCTCAATGATGAGGACAAGAGTGGCAATACTGAACGTATGTTCCACGTGTATACAGAAAAGCCTGCGGGAACTTATGTCCCGGGGCAGGAGTGAGGTGAAAATATGCCAATGCACCCC
>CEUK01036384.1_pt1 | contig 22584 bp, 19 predicted proteins | sample 356451 | NCBI WGS metagenome assembly CEUK01 (sample SAMEA2622843, study PRJEB7988) | marine metagenome | isolation source: saline water (ENVO:00002010), including
TTTTGCTTTAAGAAAGGTGATTTCACCTAGATATTATAAAAATAAAATTAAAGCAAAAAGTATGACCAAAGATCAGGCAATAGAGCAAATCATACAGGTGCTAGATATTGCTTTAATGATTAGGTACCAAGATACAGAATCTCTTGAAGGTATGTTAAGAGGTATTGATAATGGTGATAATGTTGTTGAGATTTTTAAAGATAAAATCGATCTTATTTACTTTTAATTACTTAGGTATAATACGATATAAGTAAAAAGTAATTAACCCAAAAATCAAGTTTGGTAACCATATTGCAAAGAAAGCATTCATCGACCCGTTTTCTGCAAAAGCTCTAGACATAACAAAAAATATAATAAATGCAAAAGCAAAAAGAAATCCTAAGGCAATCAGTTGACCTGTACCTTGCCTACTTTTCCTTGATGCTATTATTACACCAAGAATTACTAAGATTATAACAGTAAATGGTTGTGCATATCTTATATATTTCTCTATTTGATAGAATTTTATATCATCTGAACTGCGCAATTTTTGAAGTTCTATAAATTCGTTGAGTTCTTTCATTGTTAAAGTTTCACTCAATCCATACTTATTATCAAAGTCAGAGGGACTGACTAATAATGTAGTGTCTAGATTTGAACCATCTGTAATTATTTCACCATTATTATTAAATATTCTTTTACTCCAAGTCTTTAATCTCCACTCCTTTTTTTCTTTTTCCCATATCATTTGCCTTGCAAATAATTTTGATTTCATTACTGTTCCTTGAAAACTTTCTAGTGTCACATTGTATCCTATATCCATATTGTTATCATATCTCTCTAAATATAAATATGAATTATCATCAACTTTAAAATGTACATTTTTATCTGAAAAAAAATATGGACTTTTAATATACATTATTTCAAAAGCAACCCTCTCCTTATTTAGATGTGGAATTATCCATCCATTTAGAATGAAACTTAGACTTGCTATTATAACTGAACCATAAAAGAAGGATAAAATAATAGACTTCAAACTTCTTCCAGATGAAAGAATAGCAATAATTTCAGTTCTTGTTGCTAATTGAGCTGTGACATAAACAGTTGCAATAAATGCTGTAATAGGAGTAACTAAAGAAGCAATAAATGGTATAAAACCATAATAATAATAAAGTATCTCTGAAATTGACAAATCATGTTTTATGAACTTATCATTCTTTTCAGTAAAATCTATTACAACAACTATTATGATCATCAGACCAACAACAAAAAGAAATGTTCTAAGAAACTTATTGAGTATATATTTATTTAAAATATCCAAATTAGAGTTTATTATTGATTTGATTTAATATTTTTTCTTTCCAAATATGGAATTTGTCTTTTTTAATTTCTTCTCTAGCCTCTTGAACCAATGAAAGATAAAAATTTAAATTATGAATACTAGCAATTTGAGATCCTAGCATTTCTTTATTAATAATTAAATGTCTCAAATATGCTTTAGAATAAAATGAACTCACATTCCCAAGGTTTGAATCAATTACTGAAAAATCTTTTTCCCATTTTTTATTTTTAATATTTATAGTTCCTTTTTTAGTAAATAACATTCCATTTCTTCCATTTCTTGTTGGCATAACACAATCAAACATATCAACACCTAGCGAAATGCATTCAATTATATTTTCAGGTGTCCCCACCCCCATTAAATATCTAGGTTTTTCTTTTGGTAATATATTACAAACCAAATCAACATTTTCATATATTACCTCTTTTGGCTCGCCAACTGATAAACCACCTATAGCATTTCCATCCATATTTTTATTAGCAATATATTCTGCAGATTTTTCTCTTAAATCCTTAAAAGTACTTCCTTGTACTATGGGAAATAAATGTTGCTCATAGCCATAACTTTTTGTTTTATTACTAAACTCATTTATCGATCTATCTAGCCATTGATGTGTAAGATCCAAAGACTTTTTAGCATAAGAATAATCACAAGGGTAAGGCAAACATTCATCTAAAACCATACAAATATCAGAACCAATTTTTTTTTGAATTTTTATAACATTCTCGGGAGTAAATAGATGTTTCGATCCATCGATATGAGATGAAAAATAGACGCCTTCATCTTTAATTTTTACATTTTTTGATAAAGAAAAAACCTGGTAACCACCTGAGTCTGTTAGTATAGGCTTATTCCAGTTAATGAATCTGTGTAGACCCTCTGATTTTTTTAATATATCAATACCAGGTCTTAGAAAAAGATGATAAGTATTAGATAAAATGATTTGTGCTTTTATTATATCTGTGAGTTCACTTTGATGGACGCCTTTCACAGAACCAAGTGTTCCGACCGGCATGAATATTGGAGTTTCAATTATTCCTCTCTCTGTTAAAATTTTACCAGCTCTTGCGTTTGATTTTGAGGATCTATGTGTTAATTTGAAGAACATTTAAATATTTATTGAAATAATCTTCAATATTATAACCATTAATGGATAAAAAAAGAAAATTTTCTAAAAAAGCGTTAAGAGATTTTGAGCTGATTGATGCTGCAATAGAATTTAATGATCAAAATGCTTTTTCAGAATTAATGGCTAATTATAAGAAATCTATATACTATACAATACTGAAAATGATTAGAGATCCAGATGATGCTGAAGATCTCACAATAGAAGCTTTTTCAAAAGCTTTTAATAAATTAGATAAATTTAAGAAAGACTACACGTTTTCTACTTGGCTGTTTAGAATTGCAACAAATAATACGATTGACTTTATAAGAAAAAAGAAACTAAAAACCACTAGTCTTAATACTACTTTTAAAGATGATAATGGAAAAAATATTGATATTGATGTGAAAGATATTGATAAAAATCCAGGAGAGGAGGCTATACATAAACAAAAAATACTACTAGTAAGGAAGTTTGTTTCTCAGCTTCCGAAAAAATATGAAAATCTTATAAAATACAGGTATTTTGAAGAGTTATCTTATAATGAAATTGCTGAAAAAACAAAATCACCACTTGGTACAATTAAAGCTCAACTATTTAGAGCTAGAGAATTATTATTTGAAATTCTGAAAGATAAAAAATCTCAAATTTAAAATGATTAAGTATTTTAATCTAATTGAGAAATACTATCCAAAAGTAAATAAGGTACAATTAGATAAACTTAGAAAGTTGTATGATTTATATAAAAAATTGAATAAAAAAATAAATTTAATTTCTAGGAAAGATTTTGAGAATTTTTACTTGCATCATATAATTCACTCATTATCACTTCTTAATTTTATAAATAATAAAAATATAAAAATTATCGATCTTGGAACAGGTGGTGGATTACCTGGATTACCACTTTCAATTTTTCTAAATAAATGTGAATTCTATCTTATCGATTCTATTAAAAAAAAAATTGATTGTGTAAATACTATTATTGATGAATTAAACATAAATAATATACATACAATTAATTCTAGGGTTGAAGACATTAGTATTCAAAGTGATATTATAGTGTCAAGAGCAACATCAAACATTAATAATATTTTAATGTGGACTAAGAACTCTATAAAAAAAAGGGGGGTTTACCTACTTCTCAAAGGCGGAAATGTTGACAAAGAGTTAATAAATATAAAGCTAAACCATAAGATAATTGAATTAGAAAATATATATTCAGAAGAATATTTTTTAAATAAAAAAATAATTAAGATTTATAAATAAGAGATTTTGTTTTTAACATTTGATACAGAAACAACAGGATTACCAAAAGATTTTAAAGCACCAATTTCAGATTCCGATAATTGGCCTAGATTAGTACAATTAGCATGGCAAGTCAATGATGGCACTGGTAAACTTTTAACAAATAAAAACTATACTATCATACCTGAAGGTTATACTATACCCTATAATGCCGAGAAAGTACATGGGATTTCGACAGAAACTGCAACAGAAAGCGGTATTAAATTAGATGAAGTTTTAAAAATATTTGAAAAAGATCTTAAATCTTCAAAATATATAATAGGTCATAATGTAAATTTTGATATAAATATCCTTGGAGCAGAATTTTATAGAAAACAAATTGAAACTAAGCTCGATGAAAAGTTAAAAATTGATACTGGTAAAATATCAAAAGAATATTGCAACCTTAGCGGAGGTTTAGGTGGAAGATTAAAAATGCCTAAACTTATTGAATTATATGAAATACTTTTTGGTGAAAAATTTTCTGATGCTCATGATGCAAGCTATGATGTTAATGCTACTGCAGCATCCTTCTTTGAACTAGTTATAAAAAAACAATATCAAAATGAAGATCTAGATCCGCAGAATATTAAATATGAAAAACCAGTACTATCTCGGTCCAATTTTAAAAATGATATAAGAAATGATAATAGTATATCAGAAAATATTAATATAAAAATTGAGGGAAATTTTGTACATCTCCATAATCACACTCAATACTCTGTTCTCCAAGCAACTTCAAATATTGAAAAATTAATAGAAAGAGCCATAGATCATAAAATGGAAGCAGTAGCTATTACTGATCTTGGAAATATGTTTGGATCATTTAAGTTTAATAAACTAGCACAGAAAAAAAATATAAAACCAATAATCGGATGTGAATTTTTTATATCCGAAGATAGAAAGAAAACAAAGTTTACAAGAGATAATCCAGATAAGAGACATAATCAAGTTCTTCTAGCAAAAAATAAATTGGGCTATGATAATCTATCCCAACTTTCATCAATAGCATATACTGAAGGTTTGTATGGTCAATATCCAAGAATTGACAAAGGACTAATAAAAAAATATAAGAAAAATATTATTGCATTATCAGGTAACATATATGGAATAATTCCCCAACTTATTTTAAATAATGGTATTGAAGCAGCAGAGGAGGAACTAAAATGGTGGATTGATACATTTAATGAAGATTTTTATTTAGAATTAAATAATCATGGTATAGATGAGGAGAAACATGTAAATAAAATATTATTTGATTTTTCAAAAAAATATAATGTTAAGACTGTTGCAGCAAATGATGTATTCTACATAGATAAAGATGATTCAACTGCGCATGATATTCTCCTATGTATAAAACAAGGAGAATTTAAATCGACCCCAATAGGTAGAGGCAGAGGAATGAGATTTGGTTTAAAAAATGAGGAGTATTATTTCAAGTCACAAGAGGAGATGAAAAAAATATTTTCTGAATATCCAGATTCAATAAATAATATTCAAGAAGTTATTGATAAAATTGAAAATTATGAGTTGGAGAGTCAAGTCATTTTACCAAGTTATGAAGTGCCTAAGGATTTCATAATAAAAGAAAATGTTGTTGAGAGTCAAAGCAATTACTTAAAAAAAATTACTTATGATGGAGCAAAAATAAAATATGAAGAGATAAATGAATCTTTAAAAGAAAGGATTGATTTTGAATTAAATACGATAAAGAACTCAGGATATCCTGGATATTTTTTAATAGTTCAAGACATAACAAATAAAGCTAAAGAGTTAGAAGTAAGCGTTGGCCCAGGTAGAGGTTCAGCGGCTGGTTCTGTTGTTGCATATTGTATTGGGATCACTGATATAGATCCAATTAAGTATAATTTACTTTTTGAAAGATTTCTAAATCCAGATAGAATTTCCTTACCAGATATTGACATTGATTTTGATGATGAAGGAAGAGATAAAATAATTAATTATGTTATTGAAAAATATGGATACGATCAAGTTGCTCAAATAATCACATATGGTAGTATGGCAGCCAAATCGGCGATAAGAGATGCTGGAAGAGTTTTAGAACTTCCTTTAAGTGATACAGATAAACTTGCAAAAATGGTGCCTGAGAGACCTGGTATTAATTTAATTGAAGCATTTAAAGAAGTTCCCGAACTCTCTGATGTTAGAAAAAATAAATCAAAACTAGAATCAGAAGTTTTGAAACAAGCAGAAATAATTGAGGGATCAATTAGAAATATTGGTACTCATGCTTGTGGTATAATAATTACCCCTGATAAACTGACTAATTATATACCCGTCTCTAAATCTAAGGATTCAGAATTACTTATAACACAATTTGATAATAGTGTAATTGAATCAGCTGGAATGTTAAAGATGGATTTTTTAGGTCTAAAAACATTATCGATAATTAATACCGCTATTAAAAATATAAAAAAGAGAAGAAATGTGGAAATTGACATTGACTCAATTCCCCTTGACGATGAAAATACATATAAACTTTTCCAGAATGGGATGACAAATGGGACATTTCAATTTGAGTCTGATGGTATGCAAAAACATTTAAAATCTTTAAAGCCAGATAGGTTTGAAGATTTAATAGCAATGAATGCATTATATAGACCTGGTCCTATGGAATATATACCTAATTATATAGCAAGAAAACATGGAAAAGAAAAGATAACCTATGATCTCCCTCTCATGGAAGAACTGTTATCAGAAACTTATGGCATTACTGTTTACCAGGAACAAGTTATGTTACTTTCTCAAAAAATATCGGATTTTACAAAAGGCGAAGCAGACCAATTAAGAAAAGCTATGGGTAAAAAAGATGCTAAACTTTTAGAACTTTTAAAACCTAAATTCTTTGAGGGAGGAAAAAATAATAAAATTGATGAAAAGTTACTAGAAAAAATTTGGACCGATTGGCAAGCTTTTGCTGCATACGCCTTCAATAAATCCCATTCGACTTGTTACTCATTAATTGCTTATAAAACAGCTTATCTTAAAGCTAACTACCAGTCAGAGTATATGGCATCAGTTCTAACACATAATCAAAATAACATTGATAAAATTTCATATTTTATGAATGAATGTAAAAAACTAAAAATCAATGTTTTAGGGCCTGATATAAATAACTCCGATAATGATTTTGTTGTTGGGGAAAAAGGTGAGATTTTATTTGGTTTAGGAGCTATAAAAGGAACCGGTGAAGCAGCAGTAAAGTATATTATTGAGGAAAGAAATAAAAATGGTTTATATAAAGATATATTTAATTTTATTTGTAGAACAAGCTCAAGGGCAGTAAATAAAAAAACTTATGAATCACTAGCTCTTTCAGGTGCTTTTGATTCATTTGGAGATATAAATAGAAGACAGTACACATATTCGACAGAAGTTGAATCATCATTAATTGAAAAAACAATTATTTACTCTAATAAAATACAAAAAGAGAAAGAAACTCGGCAAACATCTTTATTTCAAGGATCAAATGGAAGTCAAATTAAAGAGCCAGAAATTCCAAATATTTCGGCTTTTTCAGAAATTGATAAACTAAAGATTGAAAAAGAAATGCTTGGCTTATATGTTTCTGGACATCCGCTTGATAAATATACTTTTGAAATTCAAAATTTATGTAACACTTCATTTAAGGATATCAGAGATAATAATAAACTAAATGGGAAATCTGTGTTATATACTGCAGGAATTGTTACTAATGTTGAACATAAAATTTCAAAAAACGGGAAACCGTATGGTAATTTAACAGTTGAGGATTTTACTGATTCGTATAATTTTATTTTTTTCAGTGACGATTATGTGAAATATAAAAATTTTTTTGAAGAAGGGTGGTTTCTTTTCTTAAAAGGAAAAATGAAAAATAAATGGAATAATCCTGATGAAAAAGAGTATAAAATTGATGATATTAATTTACTATCCAAAGTAAGGGATGACATGATAAAAGAACTTCATCTCAAAATAGATATTGATAATATCAATAATGATCTAATTAAAGAATTAAGTGATAACTTTGAAAATACTAAAAATGGAAACTGTCACTTAAAAATTACAATTATTTCAAATAATAATGGAAAAAGTATTTCACTTGATATGATATCAAGAGATAAAAAGTTCCAACTTGATGATAATATAATTGAAAATATAACTTTAAATTCAGAAATAGATTTTTTAATAAAAAAATGATGAAAATTTTATAATTTTACCTAAAAAAAATATGGGAAAAGCAGTTGAAATTTTAGATTCTAACTTTGACGAGGTCTTAAATAAGAACAAAGTAGTTTTAGTAGATTTTTGGGCAGAATGGTGTGGTCCTTGTCGTATGATTGCGCCAATGATTGAAGAGTTGGCAAATGAATATGATGGAAAGGCTGTTATAGGCAAACTTGATGTCGATAACAATCAAGAGTCAAGTGTGAAATTTGGAGTTAGGAGTATACCAACGCTTCTTGTATTTAAAGATGGTGAGTTAGTTGATAGACATGTTGGTGCTGTACCGAAAGAGACACTATCTAATTCTATCGATACCAATCTTTAATCATCTATCTCGAGCACATATTTTTATATGCGCAGTATAAACAAGCATCAGCATCCTCAGTCTGTGTAAAGGGTTGATCTAAATCAAATATTTTATTTAATGTTTTTAATAAAGAATCTTCAAAATCTTTTAAATAGGGTTTTGCATTTTTTAATTGATGATCATTTATACTAACATTGATAGAAAAGTTTTTATTATTCATTTCTCTAATATTCATCAACCCAGGATTTATATTAATATTTTTATTAAGTTTTTCTTTTAGTAGAACAGAGTAAAATAATAATTGAAAAATAGCATCATTTCTATCTTTCTTTCTATCTGAAAATAATAAATCTATGTTTTTTATTTTTTTTGAATCACTACCAGTTTTATAATCAATTATTCTATAATTCTCATTTTTTTTATCTACTCTATCTACTAATCCTGAAATATTAATTTTTAAATTATTTTTTAATTTTAATTCTTTAATATATCCTGACTTCCTATCACCTTCTAGATCTACTAATTCAAATGGTGCATACTTTTCATCTAGTGAAATTACTTTTGAGATGTAATCTAAGATAATATCAAATAGTATAATATTATTTCCTTCAAGTTTAAACTCATTTTTTTTATTCAATTTAAAATGTCTTTTTATAACATTTTTTAAAGTTCCACTCAAACTATTTTTAAGAATAAAAAAATCATTTGAATTAATTTTCTTATTTCCCTTATCATCAATTAAATTATTATATAAATCTTCTAAAGTTTTATGAGCTATTCTTCCAAAGTCAGGTTTTAGTATTTCTGTAGAAACCTCTTTGATCTCTTTGATATTTGCTACGTATTTAAAATAAAATCTTAGAGAACAATCCATAAAGTCTTTTACTCCAGATGGTGACATATATCCACTTTTATAAAACCTGTTTAATAAAATTTCTATTGTTTGTTTAGTCTTATTTATTTCTAGTTTAGGTTTTTTAATTAAATCAAGTTTATCAGATATTGTAACATTATTTATAGAATATCTTGATTCCGAATCTAATTGTTTAATAAATCTACTTTTTTCCCCTTTAGAGGTAAAGCTTGTGCTTGTATTATAAATAAATGTAATATTTTTTGCTCTTTGAATTACTCTATAGAAGAGGTAACTGTAAACTTTATCCATGGAGTCAGAAGTATCAAGTGAAAACGCTTTTCTTATATTAAATGGTATAAATGAAATATTAAATACACTTTTTGGAAAATCGCCTTCATTCATACTCAAAATATATACATCATTAAAATCTAAATTTCTTGATTCTAATACTCCCATAATCTGTAAACCTGATAACGGCTCACCAGAAAATGGAATTCTAGTCATTTTTAAAATTTGATTTATAAGTTTTAATTGATTTTCAATTGATTCGAACTTAATATCCATCTTTAAAACTTTATCTAATATTTCTAAAAAAGACTTAATAAACTCTCTATCTAATTTGCCTAGATTTTTAGATGAATTAAATAAATAACTACACACTTCCCTCAGTACATGAATAATAGATTTATCGTTTGAAAATATATAATTTAATAATTCAGAATAACTCCTAAGAGAGACATGATCTACATATAATACTTTTTTAGTTCTTATTCCCTGAACTATTTTTTCTGATAGATCAGAATCAGATTGATATATATATGGATGCGATAATAGACTTAAAATATCTTTAAAGTAATTTACTTTTTTATAATCTCTAACAATTGATTTTTTAATTGATCTATAAATAACTTGAACCAAGGAGAATAATGGTGTTTCAGAGAGATTCAATCCCATTGTAACATTTATATTTGATATCTTATCTGGAATAGAATTTAAAACTGGTAAAAGTAAATTTTCATCTGGTAGAAGCACTAAAACTTTATCTTGATCAAAGTTTTTATCCTTAATTTTCTTTGACAAAATACTTCCTAGTATTTTACATTGACCGACCTGGGATCCGATTCCAATAGAATTAAACTTTTTACTACTCGAATTAAAGTTATTTGGTATAGATTTTGGAAATGTTAAGTTTAAAGTCTTATCATTACTAAATTCTCTAAAAGCAGCTCCTGCTTCCTGTTTATCATCTTTATAATAGTAATCATCTAAATCCCAAAAAGCCATTGAGGAATGATTTTTTATAAAATATTTAATTATTTTCTTTTCAGAATTTGATAAAGTACTAAATCCAACAAATAAATATTTTTGATCCTTACTAATAATTCCACTATCTATTTTTTTTAAAAATTCTTTATACACTAAACCTTTATAAGCTAACTTATTTTTTAAAAGAATTTTTTTATACTCACTATAAACCTTAGATAAAATTTTCCAGGTATCACTAAAGTTTTTTTGATTAACACTCATTTTAGGAAAAAACTTCATCCAAAAAGATTTAATCTTTTCATAATTTTCTTTTTCAAGAAAATTAAAAGATTCCTCTATATCTTTTTGTGTTCTTATGAACTTGAAAATTTTATATTCTTCTTTTAAGCTTAAATCAATATCATCAAAATCCTTAATTAAAATTTTCCCCCAGTAATAAAAATTATCGAAAGATACGTTTGAGTCCTTTCCTTGAATTTTTTTTATTACCTCAAATAATTGAAAATTTAATATTGTAGAATCTGCAACATCATCTGCGATTTTAATGTTACTGTACTCTTGAATAAAGTCCTCCAATGTAAGTACACTTGGTGACCATAATGCTTTATTATTTTTTTTTGATAAAGCTTTTTGAAAATAAAGTCCTGCTCTCCTGTTAGGAAAAATTATAGAAAGCTTCCTAAAATCGTCGTATTTCCTAAAAGTATAATCAACCACCTCCTCTAAAAAAAATTTATTATGATTCATATCGATACTATTTTATTTAGATCAACATAAATTATATATCCATAGATATTTTCTCTGTATATTTCGGATAGTATTTTTTTATAATTTTTTACCTGATCATTATATTTCTTATCAATTTCACCGGTTTTGTAATCTAAAACATGAAGAGAGTTATCATGAGTTTGAACGATTCTATCTAATCTAAAAACATCACCATTTCTATCAAGAATTTCAACTTCATTATATGACTTATAATGTGGGTTAAAGAAATCTTTTATTTCTTTATTTGATATCAATTTCTCAACTAGCTTTTTAATTGATTTTACTTCATCTTTAGTGATTATATTTTTTTCTTGGGCTTTTTCAATACTAATATCAACTTCTTTATTATTATATATTAGTGAAAGTACATCATGAATTTTCTTTCCCCTCTTATAATTATCAAATTCAATACCGCTTTCAGATGTCATTCTAACCATAATTCTATCTCTCCAAGAAAATGAAGGGATGTTTTTTAACATAAATTTATCATTGATTGATTGAGATGGTTTTTTAGAAAGTAGACCTTTTTGATATGTGTTATTATTTGTACTTAATTGTATAGATTTAGCAAGTATATCTGAAACATTTTTCAATCTTCCAGTTATATTTTCAGCATTAATAAAGAGACTATATTTTGGTCTAGTCATTGATACATACATCAAATTAATATTATCTTCAAATGCTTTATTTTTTTCATTAGCATATTCATCTGTAAATAAACTTTTTTGGTTTGAAGTCTTATATTTGATTGGATAAGGTATATTAAATTTTGGATTAAACTTATTGAGATTCACCCATATTAATTTTTCTTTACCACCACTTGCATCATTATCAAGCGACCAGTCAAAAAAAGGAATAATAACATGATTAAACTCTAAACCTTTGGATTTATGAATTGTTATAAGTTGAATTGCATCATCATTAGCTGAAATATTTAACTTCTTATTATTATTTTTTTCCCACCACTCTAAAAATGAATTTATCTCTCTACCATAATTTAATTTATACTCTACTATAATATCATAGAAAGCTTGTAAGAAAGGAACTTGACCCTTAATCGTATTTAAACTAAAAATTCTTACAAGCTCCTCAACTAAATCATATATTGGAAGTCTAGATATTTCTGAAATATTTTTACTGAAATCGTTAGGTAATAAATTTAATTTATCCTCATTTGATAATGAGTAGTGAATGGTATCAGTAGAATTTAATACGAACCTATAATAAAAGTGTAAAATTTCAGATAATGCAATACGATCTTTAAAATTTGAAAAATAATTAAATACTGATATAAAAAAATTTACTACTGGAGAATTTTTAATATCTAGTGCATCCGCAGAGACATGATTAAAATTATAATTTGAATCTTTTAAGGATTCTTCAATTAAAGTTTCTGCAATCAAGCGTGCATCTTTGTTATCCCTTACAATGATCCCTATATCTCCAGCATTATAACCTTTATCTTGAATTTTTTTTATGGTACTAATTGTATAGTCTCTGGCTGAATCTACTCTAGTATCTTCTTTTCCCTTAAATACTATCTCAACACATCCCTTACCGATCATATCATCAGTAATTTTCTGTTTTATATCATCATTATAAATTCTTTCTAATCTGCTTTTAACTTCTCCTTCAAAGAAGGTTGGCAAGGAACAAAAAATATAATTATTGAAATTAATTATTTCCTCTGAACTACGCCAATTTGTATTGAGATTTGTAATACTTGTTATGTCGGAATTAATATCGGTCATAATATTACTATCCATTATTTCTGAATCTGAACCCCTCCACCTGTATATACTTTGCTTAATGTCACCTACAATTATATTTTCATTTCCAGATGCTAGTGATTCACTAATTAGTGACTTAAAGTTTTTCCATTGAAAATGACTTGTATCTTGAAACTCATCAATAAGGAAATGGTTAAAATTATTACCTACTTTTTCAAAAATAAATGGAATTTTTTCATCTTTAATTACCTCATAAAGAAGCTCTGAAATATCAGATATTAGGATAACTTCGTTATCATCTCTATAATTTCTGACAAATTTTTGTAGCTCTCCTAGTATACCGTAGGCATAAAGATTAGCTCTAATATCAATAGAACTATTATATTTTATAAATTCATTTTCAAAAACATCTATTAAATTCGAAAGCTTGCTTGTTAGATTTTTATTTATAAATAATAATATCTGATCAACTGATTTATGATTTTTATTTACCCATAATTCCGAATTTTCATTACATTTCAAAACTCTGCTTCCAGGGTAACTGATCATACCACCAGCAATTTTTTTAATATAACCTGCAACTCCACTTTTTTTATAATTGAAATCGTCTATATCATATCCATTTTCCAATATAATTTTATACATTTCATTAGCTAGTGATATGACCTTATTTTCAAATGAATTGATTATCTGTTGTACTTCATCTTTAAGATTTTTAATAATATCGATATATCCATTTTCAGGAATATCATCAATCAAAGACTTAAAATCCTCTGAAAATAAATTTTTTGTCATCTTTTTTAGCTCTTGATTAATCATAAAATCTTTACCAAGAATTATTTTCTCTTTAGAAAATTGAGTTAACCATTTAGATAGATGGGAACCCGACTTTATACTAGCTAAAAAACTATCAACTACCTCCTCAATCACGTAGTCAATATCCATTTCTATATTATATTTTCCTCTAAATTTTAACTCTCTAGTAAATGACTGAATTATAGAATAAAAAAAAGTGTCAATAGTAGTTATAGAAAAATATGAATAATTATGAAGAATATTTGTCTTTAAATTTTTTGCTCTTAATATTATCTCTTCGGGCGATAATTTATAATACTTGGAAAACTCGATTATCAAATCTTTATTATCTCCGTTAGATACAGATTCAATCATATCAAGAATTCTAATTTTCATCTCTTCTGCAGCCTTATTTGTAAATGTAACAGCTAAAATTTTCTTGAAATGGAATTTGCTTTTTAATGCAATTCGAATATAATTTTTAGACAAGGTATAAGTCTTTCCAGAACCTGCTGAAGATTTATAAATTTTAAAAGGTTTATTTGTCACTATTAAAAAAAAATTTTTTTAATATAAAAATTTAAAAAGACTCTAGATATAGATTAAAGATTTTATTTATAAAATTTATAATAAAATCAGCTTAATTTGAGAATTCTGCTATAATATTTTTATCTGAATCCACTTTAACAAAAATAGGATTCTCTTTTGAATTATAGCTCCCAGACCACCCTACAAAATCATATCCTTCTGCAGGAAACGCCCACACTTCTATAGTTGTATTCTTTAAGTAAAAATCAGATTTCAGCTCGCAGGTAAACAATTCATTTCTACCTAAACAGCTGTAACGATCAGTTATAGTTCCATAGCCAGACTTTTTTGAGAAAGATATAAAAAAAACATCTTCAGATTTAATTGATGCATTTGGTTTAATATATTCTGTTGACGAACAAGAAATTAAAAAAATAATATATAAATATCTCACAATTGAAAAACGAGATCACAAATTAAAAGTTTTTACATATATAAATTAGAAAGATCTTTTAACATTCTATCAAACCTTTTATTAACAGATTTAATAAATTTTTCATCAATTTTTTCTTCTAAATCTAAATGATCCTTAAATTCTAATTTATCAACTTTATATGTTTGCTCAAGACTTCCAAACTCAAACTTTATCACGAACTTTAAGTCAAAATCAAAAATTGTAACTCTTATATTTTCTTTAATAAATGAATTAATTATTCTCATTTTTAATAGATATTTTTTGAATTCTCCAGTTTAAAATCTCTGTTATATAAATAGTTCCATCCTTAGAGATATCAATCCCATGTGCCCAACCAAACTCTCCAATACCTCTTCCAGGGGAACCAAATTCCCATATTATATTACCTTTCAGATCAATCTTTTTGATTTTCTCGTTTCTAGCATCAGTCATATATATGTGGTCATCATGATATTTTAATCCGTACGGATACCCTATATCTTCCCACTTTTCAAGAAATTTTCCGTTGCTATTGAAAATTTGAATCCTTGAATTTTCTCTATCAGCCACGTAAATCTTATCACCATCATCTATTGTTATACCATGAGGAAGATGAAATTCACCATCTTTTTTTCCAAAAACACCCCACTCCAAAATAAAATCTCCTTCAGGACTAAATTTAACAATCCTATTGTTTCCATATCCATCAGCTATATATATGTTATCATTACTATCAAATGCAATATCAGCAGGCTTATTAAAAAGTGGCATAGACTTATAATCAGTAAAACCATTTAAATCTTCCGGACTAATTAACCATTTCCCCGGTGTATTTTTCTTACCAATTACCATATCAATTTCTCCATGCCTGTCTAGTTTAATAATCATATTAGTATTTAGATCGGTAGTCCAAATTTTATCATACTTATCTATTTTTAATCCATGTGAATTTGGAAAAATTTGATTATTAAAAACTTTTAATAAGTCACCATTTTTACTCACTTTAATAAGTGGATTTTTTCCTCTGTGATATATATAAATATTATCTTCTGAATCCAACCCAATAGCAGATACCTCCTCAATTAAAATTTCAGGGTTATTAATTTTAAATTCAGAAACATTAAATTCTTGAGAGAATGAGTAGTTAAAAGTAATTAATAAAACTATTTTAATTAATCTCATCAACACATAACGATTTTAGATCATTGTACTTTAAAGTGAGCTCTCTTAATTCTCCGAGGTAAGCGGAAATATTTTTTCTAGCCTCTATAAGATTCCCAAAAAATATATCACTTTTATAATAATTATCATTAAACTTATATCTGATTACTTCAACTTGATTTACCTCAGTAACATCAGTTTTCCAGTTATGCTCAAGAAAGAACTTTTCAGATAGTTTATAATTAAATTCTAAGAAAAAATTATCATATTCTTTGGTGTGTACATCATGTCTTCTTAAATCTTCATTAAACAATTTAAAAAGCTTTGTCTTAAGTGTCTCTGATTCTATTCTTTTTATCAAATCTGAACTAATTAATTGATTAAAAATACCTTCCTGTGGAAAAAATGATTTGAGTGCTCTTCCAACAGATGATATATGATACATAATCTTTTCCTCAGAAAGATTACTACTATATCTTAGATTTTCATATAGTGCCTCACTACTTTCCAAAGACATCTGCTGAAGCTTTACAAAGTTTTCAATCTGTTTTATATCCTGATCTATTACTTTAATAAGTTGCTCAATTGAATTATTTTTCCTTTCATTCTCTATTTTATCTTGACGTGACTGCTCAAAATATAATGAAATCAATATCCCAAGAAAAATAACGACGAATTCGAATCCATATCTTATTATATATTTTTTCATATTAATAAGCTTTTAAACTAGAATCAATTTCCTCTCTCCATCGCATAATACCACCATCTAAATTATAAATATTATCAAAGGAAAAGTTCTTTTCAAGAAGGTTTACAATATTTGCACTTCTGGATCCAGATCTACAATAAATTACCACCTTTTTATTTTTTGAAATTTTTTCAATTTTATCTGGAATTTCATACATATTAATTTTTTCACCACCAATACAGCATATGTCATACTCATATTCATCCCTGATATCTATTAACTGAATATTATCAGCAGTTTTATCCATTATTGATTTGAGTTCAATTGGAGATATTGTTTTCATAAATCAGGCTTTGATTTTCCCAGATATCCCACCTGAAACAATATATTTCATAACTTCTGAGGAGGAGTTTTTAAGAGGTTTTATATTTTTTTTATCAGTTAAAAATACATTACCACTAAAATTGTATGAATGAGGTAAATAAACTGAAACTTTACCAGGTAGTCCAATTTTTTCTAAATCATCACTTGTAACAAAACCAGGTTTATACAAATTAGAGTCAACTTTTACTATAACGGGTTTATTAAATTTTTTCTTATCTCCCATAAAGGAATTCATTAGATCTTTTATAGAAGAATAAATAAGATTTAATAAAGGTACTTTCTTTACAATATCTTCAAACCAAAATATTAGTCCTGTATTATACTTTTTTGCAAATGATCCAGCTATTGTTATTAATGATAATACTATAACGAAGCTTAAACCAGGAATATTTTCAGCAATAGGAATTAAACTATCTAAAAAATTATAGAGATACCAAACAACATATATAGCTGCAGCCATTGGTACTATGAGAAGAAGCCCTCTCAAAAAATTATTTAGTAAATTCCTCATAACCATATCAATATAAGAAATTTATAATGTCATTCCAATAAATGTCTTGAATGCTAGACCCATTAAGCCAGTAAGAAGCATTGTAATCCCTAACCCTTTAAGTCCATCCGGTACATGAGAATACTTTAATTTTTCTCTTATCGCGGCAAGTGCAACTATTGCTAAATAAAAACCTAGACCACTACCAAACCCAAAAGCAGTTGCTTCCTGTAAATTAAAATCTCTCTGAACCATAAACAGTGAACCACCAAGAATCGCACAATTTACAGCAATAAGAGGCAAGAATATACCTAAAGAACCATATAAAGCAGGAGAAAATTTTTCTATAATCATCTCAACCAATTGAACAAAAGATGCAATAACAGCTATAAACATCAAAAGTTGTAAAAATGATAGGTCGACTGTTGCAAATTGTGGTCCTATCCATGAAAGTGCGCCTTCATTTAATATTTTTTGCTGAATAAGCCAATTTAATGGTGCTGTACAAGTCAAAACAAAAATTACGGCAAGGCCCAAACCATTTGCAGTACTAACCTTTTTTGAAACAGCCAGAAAAGAACACATGCCAAGAAAATATGCAAAGACCATATTATCCATGAAAGCACTTTTAATAATTAAATTTATTAAGTCCATATTAATTTTCTACATATCCATTCCTGGATCTTTGAACCCATATTATTAAGCCTAAAATGATGAAGGCACCAATAGAGTCGACAAATAATCCATTTGTTGGGAATGTTTCCCAGCCAATCATTTCAAAAACTTTATATCCTAAAACGGAACCTGAACCAAGAAGCTCCCTAAAAAAAGCTACTGCCAAAATAATCCAAGCATAACCAACACTGCTACCCATTGCATCTAGAACACTATCATAGGGCTTATTCCCCATAGCATATGCTTCGAGTCTACCCAAAATGATACAGTTTGTTATAATTAATCCAACAAATGCACCTAAAACCTTAAACATTTCATAATTAAAAGCTTTTAAGAATTCAGAAACTAGGGTTACTAGGCTAGCTATAATTGCAAGTTGAACAATAATTCTTACTCTTACAGGGATATAATCTCTTACTAGTGAGGTTAATAAACTTGAAAATATCATTACAAATACAACACTCAAAGACATTACAATTGTTGGTTCTAATTTTATAGTAACTGCTAAAGCAGAGCAGATACCAAGTACCTGAATAGTAACGGGATTGTTATCATCTAATGGATCAATTAGAATATTTTTTCTTCTTTTAGATAGAAGAGATTCCGATTTTTTAACTTTTAAAACTTCTTTTTCCTTTACTTCACTCATTATATGATATTAGAGTTTCATCTAATTTTTTATTTTTTAAAATAAATGGTAAATAACAATCTAAATAATTTTTCATCATATCATTTAACCCATTAGCAGTTATTGTAGCTCCAGACATACCATCTACTTCATGTATGCTTAGTGATGAATTGTTTTCTTTTTTTAACATTTTGATTGATATAAGTTCACCTTGAATGTCAAATATTTCTTTGCCTTTATATCTATCTTGAATTTCATCTGATGAAATTCTAGCTCCTAAACCAGGAGTTTCAGCTTTATGATCAAATGCTACACCGACAACTTTGTTTAAGTCTTTGTCAAGAGCAACAAATCCTGAAATCCAATCCCATAAACCATTTCCGAACATAGGAAAAATATAATAATCTATTGAATTTCCATCTTCGCTAAACATAAAAACAGGATATTTTCTATCATCTTTATTGATCTTATAATTTTTTTGAATATTAACTTCCTCCGCAATAATTGACTCACCACCTACAGCTGAGATTTCATTTCCTGATATATCTAAAACTACTGAAGTCATCTTTTTTGAATATAAACTAAGAATTTCTTGAGGATTTAGTGATGATATATCCATAACTGCACCTAAAATCTTTTTCTTAGTATCAATTTCAACTTGTACCTTTTGAATTGGGCCTAATTGCATTCTTGTGAATGAAAGTAATGTACCAAAAAATATGGTCATTAATAATGTAAATATTATTATATATGTATTAGACTGTTGCACGTTTTAACCTTCTTTTCTTGTTTGCATCTACAATATAAAAATCAATTAATGGAGCAAAAACATTCATAAATAAAACAGCTAACATTATCCCTTCGGGATAAGCAGGGTTAAAAATACGAATTAAAACTGTTAATAATCCAATCATAAATCCATAAATCCATTTACCTGTCTCTGTTTGAGCAGCAGAAACTGGATCAGTAGCCATAAATACAGCACCAAATGCTAAACCACCCATAACAAAGTGATAATGTGGAGGTAAATTCATAAACTCATTTAAACCAATCAAATTAAATATCCACCCCATAAAATATGCTCCTAAAAATACACTCAATATTATTTTCCAACTACCAACACCTGTAAAAATAAGAATAAGGGCACCAATGATACACATTATTGTTGATGTTTCACCTATAGAACCAGGTATGGAACCAATTAACATATTTTCAAATGAATAAAAGTTATTATTACTTATTTGTGCTGAATACTCATCCATTAAATTTACAACGGTAGCAGACTCTTCTACACCCACAGTACCTGCACCAATTGCAAGTGGAGTAGCTCCTGAGTAACCACTTATCAATTCCTTATCTTCACCATAATAGGTCCAAACATCACCACTTATATCACTTGGAAAACCAAAATATAAGAATACTCTTGCAGTTAAAGCAACATTTAGAATATTCATTCCTGTACCTCCGAAAACTTCTTTAGCTATTACAATGGCAAATACTGTAGCAATGAAAACTTGCCAAAGAGGAATATTTGGAGGCATTATAAGAGGTATTAGCATACCCGTTACTAAAAAGCCTTCATTTATAGGATGTCTTCGAATAGTAGAAAAAACGACTTCAACAAGGCCACCAGCCACGTAGGATACTAAAACGATGGGTAGAACTTGTTTTGAACCAATAAATATTTTTTCCAAAAATGAGGCTTCAAGTCCGTATGCGAGGAAATGTTGATGACCAACATTCCAAATACCAAAGAGTAAACACGGAACCATTGCAATCACCACAGTCATCATCAATCTTTTTAAATCAATAGCATCCCTAATTTGAGTACCTTTCTTTGGAGTAACCTCATTAGGTACAAACATAAATGTTTCGCCAGCTTCAAATAGATAATGGAATTTTTCAAGCTTTCCACCTTTCTGAAACATTGGTTTTTGTTTATCTAATATATCTCTTAAAAATTTCATTAGCCTTCTATTAATAGATTTAAACCATTTCTCAATAACTTTTGTAACTCATTTTTTGAAACATCAACAAATTCACAAAGAGCAACATCTTCTTCCAATAACTCATATATACCAAGTTCTTCCATTTCATCATAGTCTTGTGCTAATATTGATTTAAAAAGATATGTTGGTAAAATATCCATGGGTAAAACTTTTTCAAAAACACCAGTCTGAACAAATGCTCTTAATTCGCCATTTGTATTTGTATCTAAAGAGTATTTTTTATTTGGATTTAGAAATGATAGAAGACCAAATGACCTTTGAAAACTTATCCTATCTAAGACAGGCATTATCCAACCTAAAAACCGGTGTTGATTCCCTTCAGGTATCACGGTAATCATATTATCATAAAAACCTAGATAACCATCACTACCTATAGATTTTCCAGTTAAAACATTCCCAGATATAATCCTGTTATCTCCGCTGGTACTCGACTTTATCAAATCAGAAACTAAAAATCCAGAAATACATTTATAATATTTTGGCTTATTGACTTCTGATCCAACAAGTGATATCATTTTTGATGCATCATATTTCCCTTCAATAAAAAATTTTCCAATTTGTAAAAGGCCAAACGGTGTAGTTGTCCAGACTACATCACCTTTATTAATAGGATCTATATGATGAATTTGGATACCAACATTACCTGTTGGATGAGGACCACTAAATAAATTATTCTCAAAACCATCAAAATTAAAATCCTTAATAGATTCAGAATTATGATTTAAATGTACTTTTCCATCAGTTAGTTTCTTTATAATATTTAACCCTGCTTTTATAAAACTTATATCTTCCTTGTACATAAATGAATATGACGGAGCTAACGGAGATGTATCAAAAAATGAAATATGTATTGCTTTAGGCTTTTGAGATGGGTCAGCAACTAGGCCAAAAGGTCTTTGAATAATATTTGGCCAAACACCTGAAGCTGTTAATATTTTTATCACATCTTCTCGCTTAATTTTATTTATTTGATCAGGTGAAAAGGATTTGTGCGACTTATACTTTATAATTTTATCTGGTAGAATTCTTATTTCTTTTAATCTTCTTTTTTCACCTCTTACAATATCAATTATTTCACCACTAACAGGTGAACAATATTTTATATCTTCATATAATTTATCATAGAGAATAGGTGCACCAGCCATAACTTCATCTCCAATATTTACAAGTAATTTTGGCCTTGTAATTCCAATGAAATCTGTTGGCTTGATTGCGAAAGAATTTTGCTTAAAATTTTCGGAAATTTCGTTGACAGCATTCCCTTCTAATTTTATATCAAAACCTCTATTTAGATTGACTGTTAATGGCATTAGTTAATGAAAAAGTAAGTTCTTCTGGCGACAAAAATAAACTTAAAAAATCTTTTATTAATGTTTTTTATAAGAAAAAAATTAAGAAAATTTTTCCTCAATAATTTTAATAATTTTATTGACTTGATCATCAATTTTTAGGTGACTTGTATCTATTATAATAGCCTGATCTGATACTAATAAAGGACTATCTTTTCTATTAGAATCTTCCCTATCCCTATCATCCAAATTTTTTCTTATTTCACTGAGTGAAATTTTATTATCACTCACTCTCATTTCCTCATATCTTCTTCTCGACCTTACGTCTATATCAGCGGTCATAAAAAATTTAATATCGGCATCTGGAAATACAACCGTGGTTATATCTCTACCTTCAACAACAATTTTTTTGTTTTTGCCAATTAACTTCTGATTTTTAACTAAAAACTTTCTTACCTCTGAGATAGAACTATAACTGCTCACTAATGATGATATTTCATCTGATCGTATCTGTTTTTCTACATTTTCTCCATTAAGGAAAGTAAACTGTGAGTTATCTTTTGATTTAAATTCGATATTAATATTATCTAATTGATCTAAATTATTTAAAACCTGATTT
>CEUK01080960.1_pt1 | contig 22517 bp, 20 predicted proteins | sample 356451 | NCBI WGS metagenome assembly CEUK01 (sample SAMEA2622843, study PRJEB7988) | marine metagenome | isolation source: saline water (ENVO:00002010), including
TTCATCGACATAGCTTTCGCCTTCGATGAGTTCGCCATCCACCGGAATGCGATCGCCGGGACGAACCTCGACGATATCTCCCGACAAGACGGAGTCGATCGGCAGTTCGATCGACTTATCGTCCCGACGCACCCGTGCCATTTTGGCCTGAAGCCCGACAAGACGCTTGATCGCCTCGGAGGTGCGTCCCTTGGCGCGAGCCTCCAGCAACCGGCCGAGCAGGATGAGAGTGACGATAACAGCGGCGGCCTCAAAGTAGACGTTGACGGCTCCGTCGGGCAGGAACCCCGGCGCGAAGGTCGCCACGAGCGAATAGCCATAGGCTGCCATGGTGCCGACCGCGACCAGGGAGTTCATGTCGGGGGCAAGCCGCCCGAGGGCCGGAAACCCCTTGTGGTAAAAGCGGATGCCCGGCACGAACAGAACGATGGTTGTCAACACGAACTGGAGATACCAATTCGTCTCCATGCCGATCGTTGAGGCAATCAGGTCGTGCATGCCAGGAATGAGGTGTGAGCCCATCTCCAGAATGAAGACAGGCACGGTCAACACCGCTGCAATCGTGAAATCACGTGTCAGTCCACGGCGTTCCGCGTCCTTCTTCTCGGTGCGCTCATCGGTCTCGCCCCGACGGCTACCCGTAGCAGCCGCGATTACCCTGGCATCATATCCCGCGTTCTCGATAGCCGTCACCAAGGCGGTCGCATCGGCGCTGCCCTGGATCGTGGCTCTTTCAGTCGCAAGGTTGACAACGGCACTGGTGACGCCGGGCACAGCCTTGAGCGCCTTTTCGACGCGACCGACACAGGACGCGCAGGTCATACCTTCGATGGAAAGCTCTGTGGTCTCAGCTGGCACCGAATAGCCAGCTTTCTCGATAGCGTTGATGAGTGATCCGCGGTCGAGTGGCGAAGCGGACTGGATATCGGCACGTTCGGTCACCAGGTTCACCGTAACAGTGTCAACGCCCTCGACCTTCTTGAGTTCAGCCTCCACGCGCCCGACGCAGGAAGCGCAACTCATACCTTCGATGGGAAAGCTTGTCACCGTCACAGCCGACGGATTCAATTTGTCTTGAGTATGCATCATTCGTCTTCTCCACAAGCATCTCCTGATGATATTCCAGAAAGATAAACCTTCCTATTGTGGGAAGGTCAAGCGCTAAATTTCCTGATGCATAGTTACCACACCCAGTACTTACGGGAACATCGAATCCGGGTTTAGGTTGAAAACTCCATACGAGTGTTGTCAGCAGTCAGTGGCACATCGGACAAATTCGCGCTAAGGGAGCGTTCGAGGTAGACAGAAGGATGCGCGATGAATTCTCTAGTACCACAATCCTTACGCATTTGTTCCAGGCCTCGCCAACCAGTTTTTCCGTTGGGAAAGTGTAATCTGTGATTGCACGCCAAAGAGAAAATCAACCAGCTAATCCGAATACCCATAAAAACGACAGCTGCCAGGTCACTTCCAGAGCGTAATGGGCAACAACCGTGGCTATCACCCACGTAACCAGCACACCCACAGAACACAGGTTACGTACCATGTTGCCGTGTCCGGCAATGTCCTGGTATTTCAGTGTCAACGCGCCTTCAAACAGGATAATGGCAACAGACAGCGACACAACAGGAAACAACAGGTCGCCAAACAGCTGGTCGGCATTGAGCACGCCAAAAACGGGCCCAACCAATATACCTATTACCAAAAGTGGCAAAATGGCTGGCAGCCGGATACGGTAGGCCAGGTACTGGCACCCGATTGATAACAGTCCAACAGTGACCAAAGCTAAAGTGGGATCTGACACAGAATTTTCCTTTCTTGTTATGACAGTGACATCACTGCAGTTCAGGTAACGCTGAATTACCTGCCATACGTTACAGATTATCTATTATAAACGCCCTCACCATACCTAACAGGGCCAGATGGTACTAGTGTCGAACATTTTTACATATTTGTGGCGATAAATTATACGAACAAAGCTAAGCTGATGATCTTTTGTCGTTTTTTTTAATGGAATAAATATTGCATTTTTCTTTGTTTAACAAAGTATTATCGCGGTGGATGTAAAGATGTTCAAAATAAATAACCGACGTTTCAAAGCGATACTTTGCATGCTTGTGGTTATTGTGGCAGGGATGTCAATACCGGCGCAGGCTGGCATTGTAAAGACTGATATTGTCATGATTGTGGATGAAAGTGGTTCAATGAGCAACGTTCATTCAAACCTGGGGAACAGCATTGGCTTGTTTGCCAGTATTTTACAGGCGGGCGGATTAGACGCGCAATTCGCGCTAGTCGGCTACGGTTTTGCTGGCGATAACATTCGACTGCTTACTGATTTTGTGGACGCAACTACGTTTGCGGGCTTTACCGGCGATTTGTATTCGATTGGTTCAAATGAGCCAGCTTACGACGCAACGGCTTATGCACTGGATGGGCTGACGGCCGAGAGTGCCGGACTAAGTTATCGTGCTGATGCCGTTAAAAACCTGATCCTGTTTGCTGATGAAGCAAGTAACAGTGATACAGAATACGATGCCAGCTCGTTGGATGGTTTATTGCAACAAAGCTCAGCGTTATTCAACGTGGTATTGGGTGGAACCTTCAGCGATTTGTTAACGCTGGCGGCTAACAATGGTGGCCATGGCTTCGACCTGAATGAACTGAATACGTCAGACACGAATGCACTTACCGCCTTTGTTACCAATTTTGCTCAGGTAAAATTGCAGGAAACGCTGGATTACTGTGTAGCGAATCCGAACGATCCTGCCTGTGTGGGCGGCGATACCGACCCTGTGCCTGCACCATGGGGCCTTGGCTTTATGGTTATGGCATTGGCGATAATGCGAGTACGCAGATAAACGTTGTCGGCAAAACACAGCTGTTTTGCCGACACGAAAAATGTAAATTTTTAACCGGTTCTAAGTTGTAACACGGACTTAATTAACCGTTACCAGCGTAATACAGTGGAATGTTAAACGTCGAATTAATGCGAAAAAACCGTTTGCAGTGTTGGGTGGCAAGCCGCTATGCTTGACCGCCATCACATCCTTACCCGCACGGAGATATCCAGGTTGTCGCGTCGTATGTCGCGCTCTTTTGCGCTGTTCGTTTTATTATTTCCTATGGCTTGCAGTACCACTACCACTGCAAATTCCGGTCAACTCACCGTTATCGCTGAACACGGCTTAATGGCAGAACTGGGTGAAACATCCGGTCTGATCTGCAGTGCCGATGCCCAGTACACCATTGCCGATTCGGGCAACAGTCCTACTTTGTATCGCATTGACGACGAAGGTGTGATCATTGAAGGCGTTGATGTCGCTAAGAAGAACAATGACTGGGAATCGGTGACGGCCGATAACAAATTCTTTTACATTGGCGATTTCGGTAACAACGCGGGTAAACGCAGAAAGTTGGTTATTCACAAAGTGAGTCGGGATGATTTATCCAGTGAGGCCCGTCTAACTTTCACATATGATAATTATGAGCCGAAGAAGAACGAGTTGTACGCGCATGACTTTGATGCTGAGGCCATGGTCGCTCGTCACGATAAGCTGGTACTGTTTTCAAAAAGTTGGCTCACTAAAACCCTGCGGGTGTACCACCTGAATAAAAAAGACGAAGAGCAGCATATTTCGCCGGTAACCACCATTGAGGGGCTTCCGGGTGTTGTCACCGGCGCAGATTGGGACAGATTCCACAACCGCTATGTTGTTGTAGGCTACAGCAGTAACGCCTTTGGTATCGTTGATCCCTTCGTCGCCTTCCTGTCGGAAGATTATACTCTGATGAACAGTTTTACCCTTGCAGGATATGGGCAGGTTGAAGGTTTGTGCGTGAAGAGCAAGGATGAGATTTGGCTGACGCAGGAAAACTCACCGTTCAGTATTGCTAAGCTAATTAAGATCCGCCTTGCCACCCTTGAAGAAGACGAAGACTAATTCTCTATCGTTAAATAGCGCGTTATACGCTATTTAACGATTCGACGTAATTTTCGCAGACCGCGCTGCCATAGCGTTAATTGCTCGGGGATGTGGGGTTGGTTAAACACCGAGCCCAGGCGTGTTGTATCCAGTTGTTCCAGGTCGTTTAAAAACCGCTGTTCCCACTGCGCATTCAATGGCGACCGCTGACGTTTTAGTCGGTTAGGTTGTGGAGCTCGCAGTTCACTCTCTGTCACACCAAATGCGTCCATGAGTACCTCATCCGGTGCACTCACCATCGTTTCAAACCAGACCTGTTGCGGTGTAATTTGCTGACTCTGGCAAAAACCTTCAAGTTTTAATCGTTCCAGAAACAGGCGGTTACAGCGGTCTACCAATGCCTCGAACCGATATTCGGGCTCGGTTTGCTGTGTGGCAAAGTCAGAAGACCAGGCCCCTGACTGACTGGCAATTTCCAGCGAGATTGCCTGTGCAATGGTATTCTGTCTGCGCAAGTGAACGTAATGGATCGGGACATCCTGCCATTGCGTTAACGCCAGTCGCCACAATGGTAAATGTGAGCCATGAATATTAACGGCCAGATGTCCTTGCGGGGAGCAACGGTTATTGCTCAGTTGGCGCAGATAAGTATCAATGTTCACTCGGTTTCCGTCGCTGGCTGCCCATCGGGTTGCGGTAATGGGCAAATAATCAAACGGTTGAAAGTACTCATGCATCACGATGCCGGTACGCTGGTAAAGCCACTCACTGGCGAACGTACTGCCACTTCTTTCGGTACTTAATAGCACTGTGATTCTTGTTGGTTTACTCAACTCAGAAACGGCGTCGTATTGCTGATTTATGTAATCAGATTCCGGCAGTGCACGAAGGAAAGTTTCAATGGCTTGTGGTGTCAGCTTAGCGGCATTAATCTGGGTAAAATGGGCAGGCTCAGTCACTTAGTACGTCGATATATGATTATTCTTTATTCAGAAAGTGTAATGTATCTGAGAGGTTTGTAAACCTGATTAGCGCTGAATTAGCAGACAGGCCCTATGAACCTGCCTGCTTTTTCTGCATCTACATCAGCGTGGAAAATGCGGCCTCTATGCCCGAGTCCTGACCACTTTCACGATCATTCTTCGAAAAGTTCGGCACTTCAATATCAACCGGAATGCCTGAGCCTTCATACCATACATCATCGGCAGATAAATACACTTCATTGGAAAGCCCTAAAGCGTGTCCACCGGGTAATACCCATTCCAGAACGTCCGAAAAAATGCCCTGAGTGGCGGTACCGATTACGGTAACCTGGTCGTTTGGAAGCATGGCAAGGGTAAATGCTTCGGCTGCTGAAGCCGTTTCGGCGCTCACCAGTAATGCCAGGGGCTTATTAGTATAGCTAACCATAGATGTAGGCTGAATAATCGCTTCCCGTGTGTCGGTTACACCGCTACCGTCGCGCGCATATTTTTTGTAGCCCACATAGTCGGTAACAGCGAAACGGCCAGCAATTGCAAGGCTGATATAGTCATTGCCTCCACCGTTGCCACGAATATCGATGATCAGGCCCTGAGTGTCGCTTAGGTCTGTTAGCACTTGATCTAAGGTGTTATTCAGATTTTCCAGCGCTGATGTGGTGTGCGCCAGGTCATCTTCGTCATCAGAAACTGAGCTGTAATTGGTCATTGAATCAATCCGGACATAGCCGATGTTATCAATGCCGAACCAGGTGATTTGTTCGCTGTCGTCTTGTTTTACCTCAGTGGTGGCATAATCCAAAACAATAGCTTGTTCGATGTTGAGGTTGTTCTCGATGTAGGCTTCTATTGCAGCAATCTGGCTTGCGGAAAGCTCGTTTGCCTGCAAAGGGTAGCTGAGGCTGTTATCCATTGCATACTCTTCAATCAAGTCCATTGTATGGGTTTGCTTACCAAGGACTTTAATGAGTGTACCGTCGGCAGCGGTCATTGAATTATGCCCATCCTGTAGGGCGACGTACGACGAATAAATGGCTTCGTACAACGTGTTGATATCATTAGTTACCGGCAAGCTCAGGTTGTAAGCAAGTTGCGGCCAGTCGACGTCCACTCGGTCAAAGTCAACGTAGTATTCCTGCATGATTTGATTGTAAAGTGCAAATAGCTCCTGATTGCTCAGCGATGATGACTCGGTCAGCACACCGCTCTGACATGACGCAGGAAGAGCGCTCTCTTTACTCAGTTCCCGAGCAGGTGCGCCAAATGTGTCGGTGCCATAGCCCGCAATCCAGCGCAATGCAGTTTCATCTTCATTCAGCGACACACTGCGGTTCAGTTCTGCCGTTGTAATGCCGTCGAAACTGGCCTGCAACACACAGTAATCACTGGAGTACTTGTAATAGTTAACACTGTTGTGGGTGACTTCCAGCACATCGGCGTAACCACTGGCTACCCAAATACCCTGGTAAGCGGCTGAAATGGTTGAGCCAGACGGGTTTCCACCGTTATTCTGATTCGCTTGTTCTTTGCTGTTATTGCTGCCACAAGCGGTTAATAGCAATGCGCTAAGCACTGCGCACGTTATAGAAATACTGCCTCGCATAATAGACCTCCGTGTTTGAGCCTGTGATTAAGTGGGTTGTAAGCGTTATCCTGAAGCACAAAGGCACAGCTTCTTCGTTTTCGCCTTAACAGGAATGCGTGCAGTGTGAGGGCTGAAGGGTGAAACGAGGGTAAAAAATCCAGGGGGGTAACCTAGCGCGAGATGTGGCGAGATGAAAAAGGCTAACTGAGTGTTAATTGCAGCTTCGGCCAGCGAGACAGCCACTGTTTTTGTTCGACGCGGTGTAAAAAAGTGCGCTGATCACGTGCCGGGTTCCAGGTGAGCCTGCCATTGAACAGGGACTCAAACCCAAATCCGGAAACAAACATAAAACCGCCCTGATGTAACTGAACAGCAACTGCCGTTTCCTTTTCTGGCCAATGCCGCATGGCATCGACAATGCCTTCATAAGGAGCATCGCCATTTCGTTTGTGCATGACAGCCTGATTCTTAACTTGCCAACGAACGTCAGGTAACTGTTTAGTCAGTTGAGCCTGATAGTCACTGTCGCCATGCGGGCATGGGTCTGTGTTGTCGAAATAAATCACGTCGACATCGTTAAGTGGAGTAGGAGGATGAATAGCGTGTAATGCATCCCATACCAAATTCCGTAAAAAGCCAGCGGCAACAAAAGCGCTGTCGACCGATAACGCCGCAACGGCTTTTAAAATTTGCAGGCGTGTTGGATCAGCGAGCAGCATCTGAGCCAAACGCGCTTCAAAACCATCTTCCGGCTCCACCGGCGCGGTTACTCACAGTCTCTGGGCATATTGGCAGGACTTACCATATCGGTTTCGGTTTTATGCACGGGGACATTCACTTTGCCGCACGCAATTACTTCGCCTTGTTGCCATAGCTTCCACTCCCCTCGTTCATAGATGTCCCATTCTTCATCATGAGTAAGCGGATCTGTCGCGATGATACTGACGACATCGTTGGGCGTGGTTTCGGCCGCAAAGTCAATTTCGACCTCAACATCTTTTAAGCAGGCCGGGCCAAAAGGGGCGCGGCGGGTGATACTGGCCATCTTGGTGCTGCAAAAGCTAAATAACCAGTCACCATTGCTAAGCAAACAGTTAAATACGCCTTGTTGTGCATATTCCTGAGCAAGTGTAACCAGTGCGTCTGCCAACTGTTGAGGCATGGCATCGCGAGGCAGGTTCTGGCGGATTTGATTCATTAAATCGCAAAATAGTTCTTCACTATCGGTATCGCCCACCGCTTCATAAGTACCGACACGACGGGTAAAACCCGGAATCTGACCGTTGTGTGCGAACACCCAGTAGCGCCCCCACAACTCACGGGTGAAGGGATGGGTATTTGACAGGTTGATGTTGCCTACATTAGCTTGGCGAATATGACAAACCGCCGTTTTACTTTTAATAGGGAGCTTGCCTACAAACTCAGCAATTTTAGACGTTGCGCAGGGTTCAGGATCGTGAAACAGTCTTACGCCTTTCCCCTGATAAAAGGCAACGCCCCAACCGTCTTTGTGCGGCCCGGTTTCTCCACCGCGACGCGTGAGGCCGGTAAAACTGAAGCATAAATCGGTTGGCGTATTGGCGCTCATGCCTAAAAGCTCGCACATGGTACTTCTCTCTTACCCTGAACTGATTTGTTTTTGAATATTGAATCCGTATGATTATACCTCAATAAGGACACAGGAAGTATGAAATGGACATTTTACCGCTTGGTGTTATTTGTTTTGCTATCAGCGCAGTGTCGTGGTGGCTGAGTTATAAAAACGTATTCGACCGACCTCAGGAATGTGTGCAGGACGAAGGTGACAGAATACGCCTACGCTGTTCGCCCTATGAACGCTATTGGAAAAGAGGCGGTAAAACCTTCCCTAAATCATCGATAGCGAAGATTCAAAAGGCCGACTCTCTCACGGTGTTTAACCATTCCGATAACGCAACGGATATCTGGCTACATGACCGCGATGTCGATGCTGTCTTCGAGCAGCTACGAGCATTGCTACCCGATGCAGACGTTGTGGAAATACAAGTGTAATAAGCATAAAAAAGCCCTCATCAGAGGGCTTTTGCATGTTGGGTTTACTGGTCAGATTTTACCGGGAAGCCTCTGTCGCGCATAAGTGCTTCCACGTTGGCATCGCGACCGCGGAATTTACGGTACGCTTCTGCCGGGTCCATGGCGTTGCGGATTGAGAACAAGTATTTCACCAGTCGGTCAGACACTTCTTCATCGTAATAACCGCCAGGCGCTTCTTCAAACGCTTCGGCCGCATCTGCAGTCAGTACTTCAGCCCACATGTAGCCGTAGTAGCCGGACGAATAACCTTCACCCGAGAATATGTGACCAAACTGCGTAGTGCGGTGGCGCATCACGATTTCTTCCGGCATACCAATGGCTTTTAACTGCTCGCGCTCGAAACTGTCCGGGTCAATCTTGGCCGGGTCGGTTGTATGGTACAGCAAGTCCATAATTGCCGAAGCCATGTATTCGGTGGTTTTGAAGCCTTCATTGAAGGTGGCTGCGTTGTTGATTTTTTCAATCAGGCTGTCTGGAATGGGCTCGCCTGTTTTGTAATGCACCAGGTATTGATCAACGACTTCGTCGGTAGTTAACCAGCGCTCAAGCAGCTGTGACTGGAATTCCGTGTAGTCACGCACACCAGAGTGAGACGTCGGGTACTTCACGGTTGCCGATAAGAAGTGTAACGCGTGGCCAAACTCGTGGAAGTAGGTTTCAGCATCGTCCCATGAAATTAACGTTGGCTCGCCTTCCGGCCCTTTCACGAAGTTTGAGTTATTAGAAGATAGTACGGTTTTGGCACCGTCAAAGGTGGTATGGCTGCGATAAGTTGTTGCCCACGCACCAGAGCGCTTGCCTTTGCGAGCGAAGGGGTCCAGGTACCATAAACCAATTAACTTACCAGAGTCTTTGTCGGTGACTTCCCATACTTTTACGTCCGGGTGGAACACCGGCACAGAGCCTTCTGGCACAGGTTTAAAGTCAAAATTGAACAAGCGGCCGGCTACGTAGAACATCGCCTCGCGAAGTTTATCCAACTGCAGATATTGTTTTACTTCGTTGGAGTCCAGGTCGTACTTGGCTTTACGCACTTTCTCGGCGTAATAGCGATAGTCCCATGGCTTAATGGTAATGTCGTCACCCAGCTCGTCGGCGATAGCCTGCATATCGGCAACTTCTTCTTCAACGCGGGCAATGGCGGCTGGCCATACCTTCATCATCAGGTCCATGGCATTTTCAGGTGTTTTCGCCATGCGGTCTTCCAAACGCCATTGGGCATAGTTTTCGTAGCCCAGTAATTTAATGCGTTCGTGGCGTAGCTCCAGAATGCGTTTAACCAGCGCATTATTGTCGAACTCATCGCCGTTATCGCCACGGCTATAGTAGGTTGTCCATACCTTTTCGCGTAAATCGCGGTGGGTTGAATAGGTCAGGAACGGATCCATGGAAGAGCGGGTATTGGTAATGGCGTACTGACCTTCCTTGCCGCGTTCAGTTGCCGCCGCTGCAGCTGCTTTTACAAATGACTCTGGTAAACCGTCCAGTTGGTCTTCGGTAATGTAGGTAACGTAGTTTTCTTCGTCAGCCAGTACATTGTTGGAGAATTTCGTATGCAGGCTGGCCAGTTCTTTATTGATTTCGGCATATCTGGCTTTTGCTTCGCCTTCAAGTGTCGCACCGTTACGGGCAAAGCCGTTGTAGATCAACCAGGTAATACGCTGCTCTTCGTCGGATAACGTTGCCAGCTCATCACTCTCATACACTGCTTTAATGCGGCTGAATAGTCTTTCGTTCTGGTTTATCTTAGAGCGGTAATCAGACAGCTTCGGCGATAATTCTCGCTGAATCTCACGAAACTCCGGGCTGGACATGTTTGAGCTCCAGATGCCGTAGTAGCGGTATACGTTGCTAATAGTACTGCCGGCTCTTTCCATGGCTACAATGGTATTTTCAAACGTCGGTGGTTCAGGATTATTAGCGATGGCTTCGATTTCTGCCAGGTGTTCAGCCATGGCCGCTTCCATTGCAGGCTTAAGGTCGCTCAGGTCCATCTTGTCAAACGCCGGTACGCCGCCATAGGGGCCTTTAAAGTCCTGCAGTAACACATTTTCTGTCGCAATCGACTCCGCCTGAACAGGGTCTGCGCTTGCGGTTGATTTCGTTTCAGGTGCTTGTGAGCATCCGGCCAATGCCATGACAATGGCGGCAGCCGTTAGGGTATGGGTTAGTTTTATCATAGGATTTACTTCAACTTTTCTGTCGTTTTTATTTCTTCAGCAAGCGCCCAGCTTTGGGACCCTGCGTACATCAACTTATCAGTGTATGTGCAGGCAACAGATTGTGAAAGGTATTTTAACGCGAGGATGTGCACCAGACCGCTTTTACAATGAGTCTGGCGCAAATGATGGTATGCGTGGTTATGCGAAAACGACGGTTTTATTGTGGTGAATAATAACGCGGTCTTCAAGGTGATAGCGGACGCCATGGGCCAGCGCGTTTACTTCGCAGTCTTTCCCTTTGCGTACCATGTCAGCCGCAGAATCACTGTGGCTGATGCGCTTGACGCTTTGTTCAATGATCGGACCTTCATCCAAATCACTGGTAACGTAGTGACAGGTTGCACCAATCAGTTTTACGCCGCGTTCATAAGCCTGCTGGTAGGGCTTTGCACCAGCAAATGACGGCAGGAAGCTATGGTGAATATTGATCACTTTACCTGCCAGCTTCTTACAAAGGCTGTCTGGCAAAATTTGCATAAAGCGGGCGAGCACGGTCAGATCTATCTTGTATTCATCCAACAAAACTTCGATCTGTTTGAATGCTGCTTCTTTACCTAGGGTCTTAAAGTCTACCCAGTGGAATGGGACTTTATACCAGTCTGCAAACTGCTTTAATTGCGGGTGGTTACCAATAATACAAGGAATATCGCAATGCAGCTCGCCGGTGTGCCAGCGATGCAAAATATCAACTAAACAATGTGATTCCAGGCTTGCCAGTAACGCTACGCGTTGCTTCTTGCTGGAGTCGGTCAGCTTCCATTCCATTTGGAAGTGATTCGCCAACGGCGTGAATTCTTCAATAAACCGGTCGTAAGACAGATTGATTGAGTCTGTGCTGATTTCGTGGCGCATAAAAAAGCGACCGGTTTGCAGATCAGTATGATGACTGGCTTCAAGGATAGAAGCATTGTGATCGGCAAGAAACTGAGAAACGCCAGCCACCAGGCCAACCTGGTCCGGGCAATCGATGATGAGTCTAAAGGTGTGATGCATGGTTATATATGGTGATAAATAGTGCTCCCTTTTTACCGAGCGACAGGCGTGCTGTAAAGAGGAAATGCCCTAAAAATGACCTCTTTGTAGCTTTTCTCTTACAGAATGGCTGCTTCTGAGTGGCCAGGAGTGTTTCACGGGGTAGCGAACGCCACTAGGTGTCGACAACGATTCAAACAAATGGAATTGACTAAACTGACAGGTTAGCTGCGGTGCGAACAGCGGTGGCGGATAGTCCTCTTTGGAATTACGGATAAGCGTAACGTGAGGCCGGTATTCTCTTCGTTCAACGTCTATTCCTGCCTGCCTGGCAGCGCTATTTACACTTGCTGCCAGTGACATCAGCGAGGCGGGCGGCGCTGTTGGTGCCGCCAACAGTATCTTCGGGCCTTGCCATAACGCGGTCATATCCAGCGTAACCTCGAATGGCGTTGCCGTGATGTCGTCGAGGTTGGCAATGACTGCTTCGTGCTGGCGGTCATTAATGTTGCCCAAGAAACATAGCGTAATGTGAAAGTTTGCGGCTGGGACGGGCTTTGGCTGGCGTACCGGCACTTTGGGTTGATTTGCGTTTCTGGCATTGGATGACGGCAGAGCCGGCAGGCTTTTCTCCCGCCAGTTTTCCAGCGCGAGTTTGTCCTGTGCCGATAAATCCAATCCGATAAAGCTTCGCATAACGTGACGACCTGCAGTGTTGAGTCATGGTTAAGGGGTGAACTGTGCAAGGGCACAATGCTACTATAGCTGCTTATTTAAGTATAAGCCCGGTGTGTTACTTTGCCTGTGGGGCAGCCAACAACGCACCTGTATTAGTAGAGTCCGATGTTGTGAGACCCGTTCCGGTATGACGCTTCCTGTAGAATCTTTGCTGGCGCCGCTGTGTGATGCGCTGAATACACATGATGTTTTATTGAGTGCACCGCCGGGTGCGGGTAAATCAACGGCAATCCCGTTAGCATTATTAGCCCGCAGCAACCAACGTATTGTTATGCTGCAACCCAGACGTGTCGTGGTCAAACAACTCGCCGCCTTCTTGGCTGAGCAGTTGGGTGAAACGGTGGGGCAAACCGTGGGGTATCGCATAAAAGGTGAGCAAGCGGTAAGTCAGAACACTCGGTTGGAAATTATTACCGAAGGTATTCTAAGTCGTCGAATTCAGCAGGACCCGGAACTCGACGGCGTTGATATCATCCTGTTCGATGAGTTTCACGAGCGGAATCTGCATAGTGATTTTGGTTTGGCATTGGCCATTGAGGTCAAGCAGGCGTTGCGTGACGATCTTCGGTTACTGGTGATGTCGGCTACACTCGATGTCTCTCCTATTCGGGCGTTGCTTCCCGAGGCTGAAGTGCTGCACAGTGATGGGCGTCAGTTTCCCGTTGAGGTCAATTATCTGGGTCAATGCCAACATCATGAGTTAGTGAATAGTCTGGCAAAACACGTACGCGTTATAGCAGAACGTGAATCCGGTGATATATTGGTTTTCCTGCCGACGGTGAAGCATATCTTACAGCTTCAGCAGCAGTTAAATGCCGCTTTGCCAGACAATGTGGACGTTATGCTGCTGTACGGGAATCTGCCATTGGCTGAGCAACAGCGCGCACTCAGACTCTTGGAGCAAGGAAGAAGAAAGATCATTCTTGCAACCAATATAGCGGAAACCAGTTTAACCATTGAAGGGATCAGTGTGGTCATCGACAGTGGTCGTGAATTGGTTGCCGAATACCACCCGAAGAGTCAAATGACAGAGCTCTCGCTGCAAATGATTTCTCAGGCCTCTGCCGAGCAGCGCAAAGGCCGGGCAGGTCGTCTCGCTGCAGGCAAGTGCTATCGGCTATGGAGCGAAGATGTGCAGGGGCGTCTGCGTAAGTTTAGTCAGCCTGATATCCACACCCAGGACATCACTGGATTAGTGTTGCAATCTGCAGCGTGGGGGACGCCGGTAAGTGAATTGGCCTTGCTGGATATGCCGTCGGCAGCACAGCTTCAATCGGCCGTTCACACTTTGGTGCAGCTTGGTGCCTTCTCAAAACAGGGCGATATTACATCGTTAGGGCGTGAGGCTGCGCAACTTCCCGTGCAACCCCGCACAGCCTGCATGCTACTGAAGGTGAAAGCCCTGACGGATGAAACCGGCGACAGTGACTGGCTGATGGCTGGTGGGGTAATAGCAGCGCTTAGTGAAGACCCGCCCAAGTATTCAGGGTGGGATGTACATCTTTGCCTCAAGCAGTTGCAAGGTCAGGCGAGACAAAGGGTGACAGAACAAGCGCTGCGCCTGGTGAATCTCTTGCGAGGCAAGGTAGACAAGTCATCATTTTTCAAGGTGGATGAGACTAAATTGGCAGTGGCCATTGGGTTACTCAATCCCGATTGGATAGCGTGTAAGCAATCCAATGGCACCTTTAAACTGGCACAAGGCGTGGGTGCTGAACTCACTTCGGACGCCTATCTCAATGGCGACTGGCTGGCAGTTCTGTCGGGACAACGTCGGGGCGCATCCATGCAAATTCGTTTAGCCCAGCCTATCGATATTGCGGTATTAAAAACACATTTCGCAAATGGATTTAGTGAAAAAGAAGCCCTTTTTTACGATGCAACTGCCGATTCCCTGCGCGCAGAATCTCAGCAGTGCTTGGGTGAAATTGTGCTAATTCGTCAGCCACTGGCAAAAGCTGGTGTCTCGTCTCGAGGTGATTTCTGGCGGGAATGGTTGTCAGGAAAGCCTCTGAAAGACTGGCCAAATAACGCGGTACTTATGCCAACAATACACCGCTTGTGCATGGCAAGAACGCTTAATCTTGAATACAAGCACTACGGCGAAACGCACACCTGGCCTGAACCTACCGCTGGTTGGATACTAGCCTGTGAAGCCGTACACAGTGCATTACAACACTGCCAGTCCGTGGCACAACTGAAACAACTTCCCTGGGACAAACTCCTGTTTCAATCAATGCCCTGGCCACTGCAGGAAGCGCTAAACAGCCAGTTGCCAGACGCAATAACGGTACCCAGCGGAACCCGCCGTGCGTTGCGCTACGACAGTCCGACCAGAGTCGTATTGTCAGTGAAAATGCAGGAAGTATATGGCAGCAGTGAACCGGTATGCATTGCCAACGGGCGTCAGACTGTTACCGTTGAATTACTCTCACCCGCTAACCGGCCCATTCAAACCACCGATGACCTGCCAGGCTTTTGGAAAGGCAGCTATGTCGAGGTGCGCAAGGAAATGAAAGGCCGTTACCCCAAACACATCTGGCCGGAAGATCCGACCACTGCTCAAGCGACGATTCGAACTACTAAGCCTAAGTAACTGATTCGTCATATTTATTTGCTACTTTGTTCTTTTGGCTAATTGACATCGATCAATGAAAACCCGACCAAGGTCTGATTTTCCCATTGTCAGATTAGGTTTATAGATGGTTATATAGTAAACGGTTATTTGGTAAGCAATAGCAAAAGAGGAAACAGCATGAGCAGAGTAGCACTCGTCACAGGTGGGACACGAGGGATTGGTGAAGCAATTTGTACTACGTTAAAAGCCGCAGGCTATACGGTAGTTGCTAACTATGGTGGGAATGATCAAGCCGCGCAGGAATTTACCGAGCGTACGGGGATCGCAGCAATGAAGTTTGATGTGTCAGACTTCGAAAAAACCAAAGAAGCAATTTCGCAAATTGAAGCAGACTTTGGACCAGTGGATGTGCTCGTGAACAATGCGGGGATTACCCGCGATGGCACAATGCACCGAATGACCTTTGAGCAATGGAACGCGGTGATTCAAACGAACCTTGCGTCGTGTTTTAACACATGTCGCGCGGTGATCGAAGGTATGCGTGAGCGTAGCTTTGGTCGCATTGTGAACATTGGCTCAATCAACGGACAGGCCGGCCAGTATGGGCAGGTAAACTATGCCGCGGCAAAATCCGGTATCCACGGTTTTACTAAAGCACTGGCTCAGGAAGGGGCAGGCAAAGGCATTACTGTTAATGCCATTGCACCAGGTTATATCGATACTGATATGGTTCGCGCTGTACCTGAAGATGTACTGGCTAAAATCGTTGCAAAAATTCCGGTGGGTCGTTTAGGCAAACCAGAAGATATTGCGGAAGGTGTATTGTTCCTGATCCGGGATGAGTCCAGCTTTATTACCGGCTCAACGCTGTCTATTAACGGCGGCCAACACATGTATTAATTTGCTTACAATAATAACGTACATGAGTTAACGGAGGTTCAAGTGCCTGATTTTTGCTGTTCTCAGGCACTTTGAAATGCAACGGTTCAGGAATTAGGGGTAATCGTTACGCCCAATGCTTCCATAACCGACAAGGACGGAAAACCATCGGCTACCATGTCCTGACTTAACTGGAACTGTCTTATGCCTTCACGGGTCGCAGGGCCAAGAATACCGTCAGCGCCACCTACATCGATACCACGTGCATTAAGACTTTGCTGCAAGGCAATTATATGATTCCGGCTATACGCAGGCAGATCCGGTAAAGAAGCAATCATTTTCCCGTCACCTGCAATTCGGTCTGCGAGTCGCCCTACGGCAATCGCATAGAACTCCGAATTGTTCCAGCGCATGATCACTCTGAAATTAGGGTAGGCCAGAAAAGTGGGTCCTTCATGACCCGCTGGCATGACAAGATAGCTGGCAATATCGCTCTCGCCTAATGCATCACCTTTAGCTTTGGTGACACCCATGTCATTCCATTCTGTGACAGGTTTACGGTTACTGTAACCCAACAGGCGATAATCAAAACTCTCGGGTAGCATGACTTCGCGTCCCCACCGGAACCCCGGTTGCCAGCCGAGCTGTGCCAGGAAGTTAGCCGCAGAGGTCAACGCATCTGCTTCACTGTCCCACAAATTGATCTGGCCGTCATTGTCTCCGTCAACGGCGTAGGCGGCGTAAGCTGAGGGCATAAACTGGGTATGACCCATTGCACCCGCCCAGGAGCCTACCATGCGTTCCTGATCCAGCGATTGCGTTTCCAGCAGCTTTACAGCGGTAATCAGTTCTTTGCTGAAGAACGTGCTACGGCGCGGATCACAAGCCAGTGTCGCCAGTGAATCCAGCACCGGCATTTTGCCTTTGTAGCCGCCAAAGTTTGTTTCAAGCCCCCAGAAAGCCAACAGATAATGGGCAGGAATACCGTATTTTTGAGTCAGGTCGGCTAATAGGTCCTTGTGCTTAGCTGCCAGCTCACGCCCCTTGTTAATTCGCCAGTCGTTGACACGTTTGCTGAAATAACCCGGGAAGGTTTGTACGAACTCAGGCTGACTTCTGTCGAGTTCAATTACCCTTGGCTGATATTTTATTTTGCTGAACACCTGTTGGGCGATGGGCTCACTGACACCGCCCTCAACAGCGCGTTGTTGAAGTCCGGCTTTGCAGCTATCAAAGTCGTCTTGAGCTGTTTGTGCGTTTGCAATATGGCTCAGCGTCAGGCCGCTAAAAATCAGACCTGCGGTGGATGCGCGAAGCAGAAGGCGAAGGGTTCCTGAAATGGTACAGCGCATGCAATACTCCCTGAAATAATGAGAGCCCATGCTAACGCAAAGCGCTGGCATGGGCGAGTCTGTATCAGGCGTATTTGTGAATAAAATCGGTGATTAACGGACGGATATGCTGACGGAACTTAGAGCCACTAAAAATGCCGTAGTGGCCAGCACCGGGTTGCACATGGTGTTTACGCATCGACTTAGGGATGTTTTTGCACAACGTTTGCGCTGCTTCAGTTTGCCCTAAACCGCAAATGTCATCATCTGCCCCTTCAACCGTCAACAACGGTGTGTTTTCGATGGCTTCGAAACTAACTGGCTCACCCTGATAGGTAATCGCGCCACGCGCCAGTTCATTATTTTTGAAAACGCGTTCAATGGTTTCCAGATAGAACTCAGCAGGCATGTCGAGCACTGCCAGATATTCATCGTAAAAAGCGCGGAAACGATCAGCGTCTTCTTCTTCACCAAAGATCAGATTTTGGTAGAAGTTAACGTACTTCTTCATGTGGGTTTTCTGATTCATACTAATGAACCCACCCAGCTGCATGAATCCCGGATACACTTTACGGCCTTCACCAGGGTAGCCATGTGGTACTGTCATAATCGCCACGTTTCGAAACCATGACATTGGGTGTTTGGTAGAAAACTCATTCACCCGCGTCGGGTTTTTACTGGTGTCAATTGGGCCTGCCATCAGCGTTAATGAACGCGGAACGCATTCATTCTTCTTTTCAGCCATTACGGCTGTAGCAATCAGCGCCTGAACGGTTGGCTGGCAAATGGCAATAACATGAGTGCCTGGTCCAAGGAACTCTAAGAACTCAATGAGATATCCCACGTAACAGTCGAAACTAAACGGGCCTTCATCTAGCGGTACTTCCCGGGCATCGGCCCAGTCGGTAATGTACACTTCGTGATCGGGCAGCAGTGCTTCTACTGTACCTTTCAATAAGGTGGCAAAATGCCCTGACAAAGGGGCCACCAACAACACTTTGTGGTCGTCTCTTACGCCAACGCGATTGAAGTGAATCAGGTCACAAAACGGCTTGCTGTAAGCCACTTCTTCTTTTACCTGATGGTATTTACCATCAATGGTGATTTCGTCGATATTAAACCCCAGTTTTTCATAGCGACGAGTCAGGCGCATTGCGGTTTCCAGCGAAGCTTTGGTCATACGACCGGGAAACGTATGGGAAAAGGGGTTCGACGGATGACTCGCAATATCATTCATCAAGCTAAAGCCTTCGTGCATAATTTGTGCACTTCGGGCCATGTAATCATAGGCTTGGTAGTTCATTCGGTCACTCCTAACAATACAACAAGAACGAGCGCTGAGTAGGACAACTAGGGTTTACATCAGTTCATTTTTTGTAAAAAAAATGTAACGCAAGACGCAAAAGAGGGCCATAGATACCTACAGCCCTCTTATTTGTTCTTTAGTCTTACTTAGCAGCGAATTTAGACGTAAATTCTTCGCTCATGCCTTTCAGCATTTCACCTGCTTTGGTTTGTGCTTCAGTGATTAAGGTGTAGCTGCTCTTAGCAGATTCAGTCATTTTTTCCTGAACACCTTCCAGATATGCTTTTTGCGTTTCAGCAAGGCTCATCAGATCTTTCTGCTGGCTCGCTGTTTCAACGAATGACATGCCGTCAGACAACAGAGTAGAAAACAAGCTGTTTTGCTTCTCTGCTAATTCTTGCATGGTGTTCATGTTCAGCGTCGCTAAATCTGTAACAGGCTTCATTGCAGTTTGGAACTTCTCTGTCATTTGCTCGATCATGGTGTCTCTCCTTAAAAAGAGTCGTTAGTTAACTTTCTGATTTGGTAGAAGGCGCTGCTTTGGCCGGCGCTTTCCTGGTAGTCGTGGTTTTACGCGTACGTGTTGTTTTCTTTGCTGCTGGCTTTGGTGCCTCAGCGGGCTTTGCTTCTGCAGCCGGTGCCGGCGTTGCAGCTGGTGCTTCCACAGCCTTTTCTGGCGCTGGCTTAGGTGCTTCTGCCTTTACTGCCGCAGGCTCCGCTTTCGGCTTGGCCGGTGCTTTTGGCTTTGGCGTCGCCTTCGCTGCGGGTTTAGGCGCTGCCTTTTTCGGCGCAGCTGGCGCTTTAGGGGCTTCAGCTACGGCTGTTTTTGCTGCTTCAACTCCTTCGTCCAACGAGGTTTTCATTACATCTTTGAGTTCAGCCTGCATGTGGCTGAGCGTTGAGTACGCGCCTTTCGATGCCATAGCGAAACGGTCGCGCATGGATTCGGCATATTCAGAACCAGCGGCAACTACTCCTTTTACCTCGGTCTGTACCGTCACGCTTTCAATAAATTTCACGCTGTCGGTGAGTAAACCGGTAAATAGCTCAGTTTGATTTTGCGACAGGTCTTCCATTGCCTTTGCATTCATCGCCATCAGCGAATTGATCGGCTTTGATGATTTCTTTAACTGTTCTGAAAATTTGCCAAACATATAACACTCCCATCCGAAGTCTATACTTGCTGCGCTGCAGCATGAGTTGGTTATATATTAGACAGCTTGCCTGGAAATGGTCAAGGGTATTTTTGTTGCAATGCAGCAAAACGCTAGAACATTATAGAATATGCATGTAATTTTTTATGCTGCATTGCAGCAGTTGTGGCCGGGAAAGGTACCTGAATGACGGGCTATTACTTCTTAGGCGGCTTTTGTGACTTGGTCCAAACGTCCAGGTTTTGCTCCATCATTTTGCTAAACAAGCCCAGTGGTGAGGTGTCGACCATGTTCTTCATCATGCCCTGCAGCTGGTCCTGCTGTTCCATAAAGTTAACCAGGCTCTGCTCAAGGTATTCGCGTAAAAATACCTGCATGTCGGAGTCGTAAAACCGAATAAGCTGCATTAACAGCTTGTTGGTGAGAATAGATTGTTGTTCGTTAGTTTCTGATTCACTGATGATCTGCAGCAGAATGGTTTTGGTGACGTCTTCGCCAGACTTGGAGTCAACAACGTTAAACTCGGTGCGGGCTTTGACCAAGGCTTTAATGTAATCCATGTTCACGTACTGACTCTGAGCAGTGTCGTAGAGTCGGCGGTTGGGGTACTTCTTGATCGTGATCATGGTAATTACTCTTTGCAGTTTATGTGCGCAATGTAGCGTAAAAGCTGGCAAAAGAGCAAATATAAGCCGCTACCGGAAGCCGATAGCGGCGTGATTACAACTAATCGAGCCGTTTTTTAACGTAACTGCCTGGTGCTGCTTCCACAGCCGGGTAGGCCTTGTGCTTGCCTGGCTTGGGTGCGGTAACTTTGGTGCTGTCATGCGTTGCCAACCACTGATGCCAGTCTGGCCACCATGAGCCTTCAACTTGCTCCGCACCGTCGAACCAACTGGCGGCTGTATCGGGCAGTTCGGTATTTACCCAATGCGGATATTTACCTTTGTCTGGAGGGTTGATAACACCGGCAAGGTGACCGGAGCCGGCCAGAACAAAGCGCGTATCGCCGCCGACCAGCTGGGTGCCCTGATAGGCTGCCTGCCACAACACAATGTGGTCGGCTATGGTAGACAGAAAATACACTGGCATATCGATGTTGCCCAAATCAATGGGCACGCCATCGATCACAATCGCGCCGGGCGTTTTGAGTTTGTTTTCCCAGTACATGGTGCGCACGTACTGTTTGAAACAGGCTGACGTGATGTTGGTTGCATCACTGTTCCAGTACAAAATGTCGAAGGCGGCCGGGTCCTGACCTTTTAGATAGTTGTTGATAAAGTAAGACCAGAACAGGTTGTTTTCTCTCAGCAGGCTGAAGCTCAATCCGAGTATCCGGCCGTCATAAACGCCTTTAATATCGGCGTTTTGTTCCATGGCATTCAGGCTTTCTTCCGTGAGGTAGTTGCCTATTTCACCGGGCTCACTGAAGTCTAGTAGTGTCGTTAGGAGTGTGAGCGACAAAATCCGTTCGTCCCCCTGTGCCCGTAAGTACGCCGAGGTCATTGCCGACAAGGTGCCGCCCACACAAAAGCCGACCATGTTCACTTTGGGTTGACCGGTAATGTCGCATACAACGTCCAGCGCTGCGATAGGACCGTGTTTCATGTAGCTCACAAAATCATGTTCTGCGAGAGACTTGTCGGGGTTTACCCAGGAAATCATAAACACGCTGAAGCCGGCATCCAACAGACCTTTAACCGCCGATTTTTTCTCGTCCAGATCCAGAATGTAGTACTTATTGATGAACGGTGGTACGAACAGAATGGGCGGTGCGTAGGTTTTCGCTTTCTTCGGCGTGTAGTGAATCAGTTGGATGAGGTCGTTTTGATACACAATGTCGCCGGGGGTGGTTGCCAGATTGCCACCTAATTCAAACGCAGACATGTCGGTTTGCGTGATCTTAAAGGCTTCCAGCGGGCTATGTTCTAAGTCCCGCATGAAGTTTTCGATGCCTTTCAGCATGCTCTGGCCTTTGCTTTTCAGAATTTCTTCGCATACTTCCGGGTTAGAAAACAGGTAGTTCGTCGGCGCAACGGAATTAATGTACTGACGGGTATAGAACTTTACCTGCTCTGCTGACTTCGGGTCAGCAAACGTCATGGAGTCCATCATGCCCTGCAGCATTTTTGAATTGATCAGGTACGCTTGTTTCAGGTAATTGAAAACCGGGTTTTCTGTCCAGTCGCTGTGACTAAAGCGGCGGTCACCGCGTTCTTCAGCTGCAACGGTTTCTGCTTTTTCACCAAACATCGCTTTGGTTGCCTGTTGCCACAGCTCAGTTTGCTGGCGCATAAACGCCATTTGGTTTTCGATTAACTTTGAGGTGTCGACCTGCACATTTTCAGCCAGTTTACTGGTGAGTAAGGCCTGCAGGTGTTCGGGGTCAAACATAGCGGCGGTGTCTGCACTTCCAGCCTGACGCGTCAGAATTTTCTGAACCATGCTATTAAACTGTTCGGCATATTGATTCAGCGTGTCCAAAATCTCGTTGTGGTCCTGTTGCTGCACAAGCACTCCTTGTGTGGGCTATTTCTTTGTAGTGGCAGCGCCAGTGGCGATACCTTCCATCATTTTCTGATAAAAACTAAATGCCTGCTGACTGCCGTCCAGGTAGGGCTTCAGCATAGTCATCATGGCTTCCTGATTACCGTTTTTCATTTGTTCGGTAAACATAGCAATAGACGCTTCGTGAATTTTGGTCATATCTGGCCAGCCCAATAACTCGCGTGCTTCAGACGGCGACAGATCAATGTCGATAGAGATTTTCATG
>CEUK01078255.1_pt1 | contig 22478 bp, 45 predicted proteins | sample 356451 | NCBI WGS metagenome assembly CEUK01 (sample SAMEA2622843, study PRJEB7988) | marine metagenome | isolation source: saline water (ENVO:00002010), including
TTATTCCTTATCATCTTTTAATTCCGGATGGAATTTTAAAGTTATTGTTTTAGCGTCCTCTTTTACACTTTTACCATCGACTAATACCTCTATAGGATACTCCTTTGGTTCTTTGTACCAATATGCTACATCATATCCACCGTCTTCTAGCAATGTTACTAGTAATCCTCTTTTATTCTTACCATCTTTTGCTTGAAGGATCATTTGTTTCCCTCTCGGTAGTACTAGGTCAGCATTCTCTTTTATATCATTCAAGATTTCTGCTATTTCATTGATGGTTTTCTTTTGCACGTTTCTTTAACCTTTTCTAGTAGTCGTATTCGTTTATCGACACTAATCCTACACTTACTCTAGTATTATAGACTTGAATCCATCGAATCTTCAACTTCTTTATTTGTTTTGAGATTGATAACCATTCGTCTGCCATGATTCGATTACCACCACCGTACATATTTTTGAAGTTTAGGTCAACTATAGAACCGTGCCCACCTTCATTGAATTGTTCGAACGTTGCTGAGAAAAGTTTTTCAAGTGTTTTGATTCTTGCCATATCACTTGGTGCTATGTCACTTTTATGTATTTCAGAACCTTCTTCAAGTTCTTCTCGATGTTCCTCTGCTAATTCTGTTTCTGTTTGAGGATTTCTTATTTCGTTCAATAAGTCTGCTAATTCGATTAATGTTTTATTTTCCATGGTTATATCCTTATTTGTATACCTATTTATTTATTCTTCTTTGTTATTTGGGATATCCACTTTATTTTTTCTTTTATAGTCTTTCTTGGACTTGTGAACTCTTTGACCAGTATTGAAGTTAACTTGGACTCTTCCTCTTCTTTTCTGCTGTTCTTTCTTATTGTTCTTCTTCATTGTCCTTTCTCTTTCTCTTATCTTTGTTCTTCCATACCATATCACTGAATTCTATTAGGTTTATTCTTACATTGGATAGGATTCTCAGATGTACTAGTTCTCTGAATCTTTCTTTTCCTTCTTCTGTATCTATGTCTTTCAGTTGATTCAGTTCTTCTTGCATATTTTTAACATTAGCTTCGAGTTCTTCTACCGTAGCTTGCTCTATTTGTTCTTTTGTGAGGTATTGTTTCTGTTCATTGTCGGTTTTCATCGATTATCCTTTTATATTCTTTGAGGTCTTCTAGCAGTTTTCCTATGAAGTACATTATGTCAGGATTTCCACCGCAAATTGAGACACTGTATATCGTATTGAGTTTAGTTATTGCTTTTTCCTCATTGTCCTGCTCTAGCAGTTCTAGGACAGATGCCCACATTCTTCCATACATTGAGAATCTTCTAGCATTTTTCTTTACTTTTTTGACTATCTCTTCTTTGGTCATTTTATATTATCCCTTTTCGGCGACATTCCTCTTTGTTGTCTTCTACTAGTTTGGTTACTTGGTCGTTGAGTTCCTTCTTTTCTTCTTCTGTCTTTGCTTGAAGGTACTTGTCTGTGAGTTCTACAATCTTTACTTTGATGTCCATTTTACTCTCCTTTTAGAAATCTTTTTGACCTATTCTTATTCTTTTGAATCCGTAGATGAAACTTATAGCACTTTTCATTGATTCTAGAGAAGGGACAGATATCCCTTTGAATGGGCTTCCGTTATTTATTAGTCTGAATTGATAGAGTCCTCCGCAACTTTCGTCATCTTCTGGCATCTTCTCTATTATTCCAATCAGTTCTCCGTCAGCATAGACGTTTAATTTCTCATTATCTTTCACACTCTTCTCCCTGTTACTACAATGGTGTTTTTGGATTTTACGATTCTTTCCCACCTTTCAGCAGAATAAACTTCTCGAAATCTTTCTTGATAGTGATAGTTTCCGTCTTTGGAGGTTCTGATTCTTGTTCCCCCATAGATAACTATCAGTTCTTCCTTCTCCAACTCTTTGAGAATGTCATTGAGTGGTTGCATTTTATCGAATTTGAGTTCTTCTTTAAGAAGTTCTTTGAATCGTTTTAGGTTTGTGCCTTCATCAGTCTTTTTTGTATCAAGTATTTGCTCACTGATTGAAAGCAGGTTCATTACATTACTCTCATAAAAATCTAGAATCTTTTCCATTTTACTTCCCTTTTCTCTAACCTTATATTAATATTATAACAGGAAAGAGGGGTCTTGTCAAGGGGTTTTAGATTTTTTTTATAGAGATTTTGGAATTCTTTGTATCTCTCTCAGCAAATGTTTAGCTGATATGATATACTTGATGAGGGTTTCGGAAGGGTTTTGAATGAGTTCTAATTCGTTTATCTCATTGTTCAGTTTGGTTGCTAGACCGTCCGCATTCGTCTTTATTTGGTTCTGGAGTTGTCTTATTTCCTCTGTTGTGGTGAGTATCTCTCGCAGAAGGTCTTGATTCAATTTAGTTTTCATATAAATTACTTGTTATCTATTTTTGATATATTCGTAAAGGTCTTTGACCTTCTTTTCGGGGATTAGTTCGTCTGGGAAAACAAGTATGAATTTTATGTCTGTGTATTTTAAAGTTTCACTGTGCAATCTATCTTCGAAATATTCACCATCATGGTCGCCATCAATCCAGACTTGAACTAATGTTGAGTAATTAGGAAATAAAGTATCAGGAATCATAACTTTCATATCAAAGAAGATGTTGTGATAACTTCCACCTTTGTCTTTTGCTATTAGTTTCATTTCTGCAAGCACTTTGAGAGGCTTTATGGATCTTTCTATCTTAAAGGACTTTACTTTGAAGTTCAACCCTGTAAACTTCTTCATCCTTTTAATAATTCCTTTGGAAGCATATCTCATTTCCTTATCAAGATGCTTTTCGAGATTATCTAAGATATCACCCTTACTCTCTGAGGAGGATCTGCTTGGACGACTATTTCTTGAGGAGGAACCTTTTTTAAGCATTTCGTATGCAGCATTGACTTTCTTCATCATCTCTGTTGATCCACCTTTATCAGGGTGATGTTTCAGAGACATCTTTCTATAGGAACTTTTAACTTGTGATGCTGAGTATCTACCAGAGAGTCCAAGAATTTGTTCTGCTTCTGATGCAGACATTTCAATAAGGAAATCGTCGAGTCTATATTGTCTTTTCATAATCTTACCTTCTCAAGATATATTTATAATGCGTTAAAACTTTCCCCATCGTTTGACAAATGACTTATATTCGTTTTTGAACTCTTGGAGTTTCTCTTTGAATTCATCCGGATTTTCATCGTTTAGAATTTTGAGTATTCTTCTCACTTGTATATTTGTAATGATTGTGTTAATAAGAAGTATTAGAATTATGAGAGAGAGAATATATACCATCATAGTAATATTTATTATTCTTTTTTCTGATTATCTATTCTTTCCAATTCTCGTTCCACCTCTCCTATCATTTCTTGCAAAAGTCTTACATTCTCTAATTGCTTCATCCTTCTGTTTGCTCTCATTTCAACTATTGTGATGATGGATGCTACTAATACGATAATAGATGTTGTTACTATGAATGTTATCATTTGATTGCCCCTAGTTTTTTAAGTTTTGATATTGTTTCTCTAGCAGACTTATGTAGGATACCTATTCCTCCTGCAGAAGTCCATCCTGTTATCTTCTTTGGTGTATCGTCAATCAGAATTCTTTTATAGTTTTCTTTCCCTTTTGGGACGAATAGATTATCTTTCACATACTCATATTTGTTAGCACTCAAAATTACTGTTGATATTTTCAGATTCTTTTTGACCCACACCATTTTACCTTCTTTACTGTTTGCACTCGCAGCAGGTGTTGATAGAATTATAGGGTTGAGTGGTTTGATCGCTTTCCATAATGCTTTTCCATCTGGATGCCAAGGCATTTCACTCCAGTATTCTTTTGATGCTTTTCTTGTGATTGCATACTTGTTTTTCTTACTGAGTTTATCCGTGATATCTTGAGTTGTCTTAGCTTGCGGAAATTCTGGAAATGATTCTGGACTGTTTGTGTATAGTTCGGTATCTCTGAACTCATTATGATAGTATCGAATGAAATGGTCTTGAAAGTTCGTTAGAACTCCATCCATATCGCAGTATATCAGAAAACCGTTTTCCTGCTCAGTCAAATAGTCTTGTATTTTGTACATTTTCATATAAACCTCTAGTTTTTTTCGGAATGCCGAACTGCTCGCGATACCCCAAACATATATTTATTAATATATTTAAATATATATTTTTTACAAAAAAATATCTAATTTAGACTTTTTTGTATGATTGACTGATTTAGTATGTTGTCCTAGAGCATTCCGCAAATATCTCACCCAATTCTAAAAAGAACTTCTCAATTCTCTTATTATCAATCGTCATTTTCGTTGTGAATGTGGGTCCTGACGGCAACTCAATTTCTTCTATGTCATTCGAATCGATATCTCTTCGAATTTTACAATTCTGAGTGCTAGCAAGTGTTTCCAATTTATATAAATTGGAAGTTTCAGTTCGAATCCATTTATAAGGATGTTTATACCTGAGCATATACTCTATACCAGAATCAAAGTTTTTTCTATCATATCTTCTCATGTTATTTTTATTATAACACTTTTATGATTCTTTGTCAATAGATTCTAATCCGGAATCCAATTCCTTCACCTCTTCTTCGGTAAGTGAAAAATGTTCCAATATTTCCTTCAAGTCATCTATAGTTTGTCCTACCAATTCATCTTTGGAGTATTCACTCATAGGATGCTCTACAATTTTATTACGTAATTCTCTTCTCTTCTGTTGAGCTCTTCTGCCATGTTTCATTTCACCCTCTCTTCATTTTATAATTTGTTTTACATCTATGTAAGGTTCCATAGATTTTGTCAACTTTTCTATTATATTTATTAACTTTTTATTGTATTCAGTTTGTTTTCTTTTTTTAAGTCTTTCTACTTCTTTGAGTAATTTTTTATATAGTTTAGTTGTTTTATTTATATTCGATTCTCCGCGGATAATTTCACCTGTAACTTCATCCACTTCCTTCAGAATTTTCTTGTTCATTACGTATATTTGTGATTGGATTTCATTGTGATTCTGATTGAGTTTAGATGAACTTGTATGTCTTCTATTTTAAGAATATTCTTCAGTTTTTCTAGTTGTTTTTTAACCTTATCGATAGATGAACGAACTGTGGGTCTGAAATGTAAAAATAATGTATCTTTCTTTTCTTTTGCATTATTGATATACTTATAAAGATTAGCAGAAATGGCACTTGTTATTGATTTGATCCTATTCCTATCAAAACTTATCAACTTATTATAATCAACAACTTTATCATCGGATTGGAAATCATCATCGTCATATTTTGGTTTTGGTCTTTTCTTCATACTACGAATAAAGAACTCATCAACTTGTTCAGCATCTTCATTCAGAAAGTCTCTTACACTGTATCTTCTTTTAATAGACATTACATTCATCCTCTGTTATGAATATATTTATATATTACACGATTTAAAAAGTATTGTCAACTATTTTAATATAATATTGTCGGGGGTTTCTAATCTCTGGAGTTCTGTTAGTACTTTAATTGCTTCTTCCAATTTCTCTTTTATCTCCGGATCTATAGGGTAGTCATCAATGAGATCAAGCAAACATCTTATTGCCTTTTTAGTATTCCTGATACGAAAACTGGTCGATGGTGGAAATTTTATCCTTCTATTGTAGTATTTCCTTTTCATAGACTTAGTACAATTTTCCAAAGGGTCCGAAATCGAAACCTTTCTTTTGAGATAGATAAAAAGTTTCCGTTATAAAATTTTTTAATTGGTCATCACTTAATGTAGATATAAAATGCGCAAAAGAGATTATCTGACATACAATGAGATTATCCTTATGATACCCTTGACTCCTTGTACCTCCTTTGGTTCTTGATTTTTCAATATTTTCAACCAATTTATCAATATCCCCTTTGATAGTGAATCTTTTGCTTTTATTTTTGATTGCTTTGACCTTATTTTCAAAATCACCCTTATCAAAATGCTTAAAGTCGTTCCACTCTGGAAGTTTTCGTACAACATTTTTATACTTTTTAACAGTAGTTAATAACCTGTCCTTAGGAACCTTACCTAGAAAAGCGCTTCCTGTATCAGCTTTATATTCAAAAGTGATATTGCCGATTCCGGATTGATTACTTTTCACTTGCATAGTATATGATTTGTTATCAAATTTAATTTTAATTTCACTAGTAACAGAATTAAACATTTTTCTTCTTCCATCAAAAGAAACGTCTATTTTAAAAGTTTGATATTCGACAAAAAATTCCAATTCTTTGGCATTAGTCTGCAAATTCAATTCCTCATAGTAAAGTTTTTTTCCATTATTTTTCTTTAGAGATATTCCTACAATTGCATTTGCTTTAAAAGCAATCCTTAAAATTTTATTAATTTGTGCAATAGAAGAACTTTTGTTTAAGAATTTTTCATATTTTTTCAGTTTGTTACCATCTATTAACCATATATCAGCAGGATTCCAAGAATCCTTTTTACTAATTTTCGGTTTCAATTTTGGATCCTTAATTAAATTGGTTATATAATTCATGAACCCATTTGCATTGTCACGATCAAATACATCAAATGTATTATTCGGCAATTTAGTTGTGGCACGTATTTGTTCATACTGAAGTTTAAAAGACAAATACCATTCTTTTTCAGTTTTATTTATTTTAATTTTAGATTGTTTGGTTCCTGCACTTCTCTCTTTATTTCTTTCGTCAATTTCTTCATTTGTTGTCAAGTCAGCATGAATATGTTTAATTCTTTCCCATTTTTTACACAAAATAATTACCATTGAATCCCAATCTTTCACATTGGGAGTGGATTTACTTAACAATTCTTCAAATATTTTAAGAGTGCAATCTTCTTGTATTTTAGTCGATGGTGCTGCCATGTTATTATCACTCTACTCAGTAAATAACTCCACTGGACCACTTATTCCAACTTTCGAAAGTTTCATTCCAAAAAACTCTAACAGAAAACTCAATGCTCTATTACCCTGCTTCTTAATCCATTCAAAAGCAGATCCAACTTTCTCTTTAATCCATTCCCACATTTGAGCAAACTTTTGTCCGATTACACTGTTAGATATTTTTGACTTAATCCTATCAAGCAATTGAAATTCGTTCAATTCACTATATTCTTCTGACAGTAAAGTTCTTCCGAATTCGTTTTGATTGAATGCTTCTTTAATAATGGTTGAAAATGTAGGACACTCAACTCCCTCACTTTTTATACCAGACCTCAAAGACATATAAGGAGATGATTTACGATTTGAAGATTTGAATGCGAAATAGAATTTAAACTTTCCAGAAATAGATTGAACATCTTTTGGAGTAGTCACATTCCAGTCCTGTGTTATTTTACCTTTTTTAGGATCAAATTCAACAATTCTTTCTGCTCTAGATTCGGATGCGTCACCAAATTTAATACACCCTGTAGATGCTTCAAAGATAAAAAGGTTTTTGAAATTTGGATCATCTTGAAATATTTTATTGACTTTCAATGTCAATGCTTCTCCATTTTTTCTTATTTCTTCTATATCATCTTTATATGGTTGAAGTTTTTCCATCTTTTCTGGGTCATCTTTAGCATCTTCAATCTCTTTTTCAAGTTCTCCGATATACCCCTTGTACCCACTCTTCTGAAAATCCAAAGCATCATTTTTCAATGAATCTAATATTTCACTCACAGTAGAAGGATATTGTTCCCCATATAGTAACATGGCGGCTTGAAACGTAGCAAAAGTTTCTTGACTTTTCGAACTCATACCCTGTGACCCGCCTGCTTTTTTGAGAGATATTCTTTTATTTCCACCATAAACATCTGTTTTTGGAGTTTTATTCATTCTTCCTCCACCAGCATGCTTTTTGTATAATTCTGCCCAAGTGGAAGATACAGGAGAACTACCTTTACCACTTCCGGTTTGCCTCATAGGTGAATACCCAGCACTCTTAAATTCTTTGGCCAATTTTTCTGCCTGTGCTTTATAGTCCCCTTCCCAATACTTCTCGATTCTTTCCCATTCATTAGCAAGAGTTTTCTGAGGGTCTTTATTTTGCAAGAATTCTAAACCAACAGCAATCATTGCCTCCCAATCTTCTCCCGAAGGTCCACCCTTTGCTTCTGTAATGTAATCTTCTAAAAAATACCTTCTCTTTTGCATTTTATTTCCCCTTATGTTTTTTCCATAAGTCAGCATCTGCTGTTCTTCTTGTCTTACCACCTACGATAAATGAATTCACTCTAGCATGCCCCCACTGTTGAGGAGTAGTTCCTGGACGATGACCTGTTCTCCATGCAGCAACACCTCTCTTATATACCTGCTTGAGTATTGAGAACGCAATCCCAGACTTCTCTGCTTTCTTCTTGAGAGATTTATCAGGATTCTCTATTAGTACGTCAGAATCGTTTTCAACTTCTTCTCCATACTTCTCTCTATACTTTTTAGTATACTCTGATTCTTTTGTTTTTGCTCTAGCATCTCCAGGAGCTTTCTTATATGCTCTTGGATCGTCATCACTCATTGCTGCACCCTTTTTAAAATGAGCAGCACGTTTCTCTTTTGTTGATTTAGCAAGACCTTTATAGTACTTCTTAGGTTGAGAACCTTTTCTGTCCTTGATATCCTTATCTTGTACTGTATCTTTCTTTGCTTCTTCTTTTTTCTCTTCTAAAAAATCTAAAACACTATATTTTTTCACAACTGTCCACCACTTCCCCTACTTCAAAAAATTCTGATATTTGTTTTTCAACATATCCATGTCCATCGCAATCATCACAGATATTTACCATTCCTGTTAAAGAAGATATAAAAGATCCTCTGCCAATACAAGATTCACACCAAACTTTAACTTTGCCTTCTGGTATGATTATCATAATAAACTCCTCAAACTTTTTTATCAAAAGTTGCGAATCCGACATAAGCACCAACAATTGATGCCATTGATAGGTAGAACATGTTAATAACATCTCCTAGCAGTTTCAGTCGGGACTCAGCAACAACGAAGAATGCCAGAATCGTGACAATCAAAATAGAACTGAGAGCAATCCAAGCCATCCTTCTCCTATTTTGCCATCGACTTTTAGAATCTGGTGTTGATTTATTTTCTTCCATATAAGTATTTAGGTTTTTAACTTATATTGAGAAGGTTTACTTAGATATAACACCCATTGCGGATATCATTAAGTATAGATTTCTCTCACAGAATTCTAAGAATTCTTTTTGAGTAGTTTTGCAATTTGAGAGTTCTTGATCGCTGCGATAAGTGGATTTTATTAAAATTTTTCTATTCCCAGCAATCGGTATATCCTCATAAGTTTTTCCAACCCAACAATACCCTGCAGAAAATTCATACTCCTTAACCATTCCCATTGAACTGGAACAGATATCAAAAGTTAGATCGTAACAGAAAAATATTTTTTTTCCTGATATGTCTCTGTCCATAAGGTAATGAATCCCATAATAATAAACTCTATTGAACGTGTATAATTCATTTTTATGTTTGATTTTCAGAGACTTCATTTAGTATGTTATGTTCATATCCGAATATTGTCCAGGATCAATAACTCTCAACACCACCTCAATTACATCCACTCTTTTCCAAAGATTTCCTATTTCAGGCTCTCTTTGTAGGTAAAATTGATAAGCATCTTTAAATTTTATGAACTTGCGTTGATAAACTTCACTATTTTTAGTATCATAAACTCTAACTAAAAAATGCGCTGGCAAATTAGATGGAGAATTTGATTTTTGTGATTTTATAGGACTGTGACTCATTTTATTAACTCCTATTTATTTATAAGAAGTCAATAGGCAAGTCATCATCTTGAGACCGTAAGGATATATTTTTTCTCTCCATCCACTTTCTCATTTTATATACATCACATTTAATACAGTAGGCGTTCTTGATGAGTTTAATTTCATTCTCGGATCCACCTTGATTTCGATGGTTGTCGATTGAGTTTTGAACTGGGCAACCAGACTCTTTACAATATTGGATACATATTTCTTTGGGAGTTTGCTTCATAATAAAAATCTAAATTACATATGCATAATCAAGATTATGTTTACATCTATCAAACTGTATAGAAGCAAACTGTAAAAATTGATATGGCATTCCATATTCACCGTTAGGATCGACATGTGACATGTTCAGTATGTATAAGTTACTGTCCGTTATAACCTCATCCTCATAGCATAACCCAAAGTAAAAACAATTTTTACTGAAATTTATACAGAATACCATGTAATAGTATTTATGAATTTCTTTAATATAGTAATAATTACTCTTAGACCTATAAGCTTTAAAACTATGGGATAAATTGGAAGGAAATAATTCAAAGTGATAATTACTGTGATGATAATCGACTACAAATTTTTTCCCTAATTCCATAATATTTACTACTCAATAACTAGTATTTCAAAAAAATTACCATATGAAGTTCCCCATTCAGGAACCTTTTCTTCCGTCAAAATCATGTGTTCTAAGTTTTTATGACTAATACTCTCACCCTTAACTGAAAACAACTTCTTATCCTTAATGGAATTCATAATAGTTTCACAACCAGATTGCAATGATTCCCAAAATGGTGGATGTAAAGCCAGTAGCATTTTATTATTACCTTTAATCAACGAAGATAAATTGCGAATTATGTTTATCTCAGAACCTTCTATATCAACTTTTAAAAAAATATTATTAGAATGATCTATCCTATTTTCATTCAAATAAGATAAAATAGTTTGTGTCTTAACAGAATATTCTCCATCTTCAGTAATCCTAGATGCACTAGATGTTTTGTGACCAAATTTAATAATTTGATCATCAGAATCTGTTATACAAACATTCTTAATACTCATATGAGTCGCCAAGTCTAGATTAAGTTCTTTCACACCCTTCAATATCTCAAAACTTTTAGGATTAGCCTCTATCGAATATATTCTTTTACAATCACATTTATAAGCATACATAGAAGTCACTCCAACCCATGCGCCAACATCGATAAAAGTTATTTTTGAGTTTAAATGCTTTTTAAATGTTAAAAATGTATCTTTTTCCCATTCACTTTCTTTATATTGTTTCCAAAACCAATGATTAGGAACCTCGAACTCTTGATTATCCACTTCAATTTTTGTAGAATTCTTTAACATTGTTGCACCTTTCATAAAGCGTAAAAAGCTTTACATTCATACCCATACTTTTTCATAATTTTTCTCCACAACTTACCCCTCTCACCTACCAAAGATTCATCAGTTATTTGACCATCTAGGTGATAGTGAGTTTTTTTTGAGTCGTAACTTTCAATTAAACCCGATCTTGGAGAAAGGAATATTTTTTTAGGAAAATCTTTATATAAGCATTTAATTTGAGATAAACTTTCAACAGAAAATTCTCCAGAATAATTTCCAACGTAATCATTAACGAAACAGGGTATTTTAATTCCGTGCTTCTGAGCTATATGAAGTCTAGAACCTCCAGAATTACCTTCCATCAGTAACCAATCTCCAATATGTTTTCTTCTAATATAAAATGGAATATGTTTCATTTTTCTTCTGCGAGGAAGACCTCTTGTTATTATTATAGGGTTTCGAAAACCTTCTTCAAGAATACTTTTTTCCAATCTATCGTAATGTCCGCAAATTTGATTCATTCCTTCCTCAAATTCTCTCATTATATTCTGTCTAGATTTAATTCCTTCTCGAGACCAATCTTCCCAAACAGTATTGTATCCTCCACCACATCTACCCACCGAACCAAATATATCATTAGGGTCCAAAAGATTATAATAAGTTTTCATATCATTCTTTCCAGTAATCTAATATCCAAGGTTGAGGGGAAACCTTTTTTTTAGCAAAAGTGCCATTATAACTTACAGATTCTGGAATACTAGGTCTTCCGTGATAACATATTATGGAACATTTATCAGGTAACCCTTGTTGACAATGCATTTTAAAACTTACAACTCTATCAGGAAACTCGGATTGCCAAAATATTTTCTTATTATCGGGGATACATTTATTAATCCATTCTTGATCCCCATCTCTAGATATTAGTTTTGATATTCTATCGGAGTCTTTTATAAAATTTTCCCAAATATGAGGGAATCTTCCGTGTTCCCAAAGCATTAATGCTGAACCTATTAGAGGGCAATAATATTTTCTCTCTTTAGTAATATAATCGTATATGAAATTTTTAAGAACAATAATTTCGTTGGTGGTGCGTTGAAGAATATCGTCAACATTTGAAGTAATTAAGGTATCTAAATCCACAAATAGTATCGTTTCGCCTTGAGGAATATTAATTTCATTGCTGAATAAATACAGTTTATTCCACCAACCTATAACTTTCTTGTAGGGCAAATCGTGAATAATTACATCTTTAGATAATTCGGAAGAATCTTCTGTGAAGCAATGAAAATTAAAAGGGACGGAAGAGTTCCTTTTAAATCCAGCCAATAATCTATTAACATATTCTGGGCCATATTTTGTTCCCCATTTGACGCATACTATATTAACCATATAACCCTCAATTCATTATATCTGTGTTTAATCCCTTATTAGCCGCAATGTCACATCTTTTATGTTTCAATATTCTCTGAAAACTGTCAATCTCTTTTGCTGAAATTACAAGTGTCTCCAAAATCTTTTGATGTATGTATTTTGGGGTTAAAGTTGAGGAAGAAGTTATTTCATGAAAATCTAAATGCACCTCGGAAAATGGAGATTCTCTGGAGACCAAAACTGTGAATGCATAAGCGTTAATCAATCTAATTTCTATTACAAGAATATCCATAGTATATCCTTCACCATAGAAGTTTAAAGATTCATATTTATATTGCTTCTCATATTTATTTAATTGGGAAAAATCTATAGGATCTTCACTATACCCATCTAAAATTAGTGCACAATTATCATCGTATGAGCAAGTTTTGCAAACAAAAGGTGAGTTAAATGCCCTAAATTGATGAATCTCACCATCATACTGCAAAGAAAGTCTTTCAACATTTGTATTTTTAGACTTTTTATCGGACATACATGTATTTAGTTTCCTGTGCTTCCGAAACCCCCTCTGGAATCTCCTCCAGGATTAAATTTTTTAACGGCAGTAACTTTTTCAGTTTTTTGAAATATGAATTGTGACACTCTTGTTCCTGCTGGAATTATAGTTGTTCCGTGCTTTAAGTATATTACAGGAAATAACCAGTAGTCCTCAGGTCCACAGTAATCCTCATCAATCAATCCAACGGAATTTGACTGTATAATGCCATATTTTTTGAAAGTAGAACTTCTCGGCATAACTAAAGAGTGATACCCTTCTGGAGGTTTTATAATCACTCCCAAGTCAATCATCTTTAATTCACCAAATTTTTCAAACTTAATATCTTCTGCGCAAACCAAATCAAATCCGGCAGATCCTAGAGTTTGAATTCCTGAATTTTGATAATATTCCTCAACTTTTTCATTTCTATAATGTATTTCAAATTCCACAAATTCCCCTACCATCTTAAAGAGTTAGTTTCTAACATATGGTCAATAAGACATAGAACCCATCCTGCTACAAACCATAAAGATGGACTATAAACGCCCATGGCAGAAAGAGCTATCTGACCACCAATCATAAATAACAAACCTCTAGCTAAACTGGAAAATTTCATAAATTACCCCTTAAAACATATCCAAATCATTTTTAGTATCTTTAATGTCTTTACCAACATTTTCAAAAATTCTATCTACATACTCTTTCATCTTTTGCATATAATACGCATGGAAAGAATCAAATGATTGATTAACAAATTCTAACATATCCTTTTCGTTGAACTCTTCAAATTTTCTCTTAATCATCCAATCATCATCGTCAGCAAAAAGTTTTTTACCTATTTCATCTTTACTCATTGATATCTTTGAGATATATTCTTTAGTTTCGAAATTAACACAAAAACTAAAGGGGCATTCCAAAGAATCTGTTTCCCAATAATAATTTTCGTGATACCTACTATGTCTAAAATAGATAGGTTTCGGTCTAAAGGATTTTTTCTCAATATAAAAATTTCTCATTACATATATTTATGTTCAAAAAAATAGAATACAGGAAATAAATAAAAATAGAAACCCTACCATAAATCCCGAAAAGAATCCAAAAGACAGCATTTCATATCCCGTCTTTTCTGTACATATAATGCCTAATTCTTTCCTTATTAATTTCCAAGGGGTCATTTCAGACTCATCTGTTAAATGAACAACTTCCCAATTAGTATCACCCATAGGAATTACAATACCCTCACCTTTAATTCCACATATAATGAAATTCTGCTCACCATTAGGGCCACCTTCATCTATTCCAATTAAGAAACCTCGATAGATTAAATCTTTTTTAAAATAAACTTCAACATACTCTTCTTGAACATCATTCAGTTCCATACTCTACCTTCATTCCTTTTAGAATAGTGCTTGAAAAAATTTAATAATTTGTGTATAATCTATTTTATTAGAAAATACAATAAACACCACTACCAATATCAAAAATATGATTGTTTTAGTTAAGGAGAAAAAACTCCTAGCCGTTGATAAAATATCCTTAGCATTAGAGACTTGAAATATCTTTGAGATGGAATTACCTCGTCCAGAATCTTTCAACTCGCAAACCATTTCTTTTAACTCACAAAAATTCTTATCAAAAGTGTCCGACATATCATTTAGATTATCTTGTATATTATACACCACATCTTTTAGATTGTCAAGGCCATCTTTAGTTTCTTTTATAGTTTTAGCTTCATCGAATTCATGTTTCGCTCTATTTATTTTGTTTGCTAACAGATGATCTTGATGTGGTTTATGCAAAGTTACAAAACCTTCCTCTTTAACCTCATCTAAAGATTCCGCTTTAGAAGATATCAACAAAATAGGATATCTATTTCTGTGCCTTCTAGCAAAAGATATACCGTCTATGCCGTTGATAACATCAGCATCAATAACTAAAAAATCAATTTTAGGAGAATCCTCTTCATCCAATCTCTTTTGCGCTTCCGAGCAATTAATAAAAGTTTCAACCTCAAAATTCATTTGTCGAAACTTTGCTATAAAGTTCAGTTTACATTGTTCCTTATTTTCTATTAACAATAAGTTAACAAAACCGTCCCTATACGGGACTAGAATCCCATCTTCGTTTAATGGTGTCATGTTCTCATCTTTCGAAATCACCATAATTAATATACCATAAATCCTAAATATTTCATATCATATTTAGTAAAAAAATTATAAAATTTTAAAAATAATCACCTTTTTTTGAACCAAAGGGGGACATTTCTTTTAGTCCAGACCATAGAAAACCTGTCTTGCTTAGTCTGATAAAACAATCTGTATGATTTTACAGGGTCTTGTGGGAACATACATTCGGGATTCGACTTCATAGCAAGAGGGAATTGGGTCAGACCTTTCCTTAGTATGTTCTTAGGAGGTGTTTTTAGGGCATTCCTGAGTAGTTTGTCACTTAGATGTATTTTACCATAACGGAACTTGTATTCGTCACATAGAGCTATAAAATGACGGTAGTGCCATTCATAGTTTTCTAAACTCTCCCTTGTCCAAACTGTGCATGGATGATTGTAGTGAACTGCCTTGTATAATAAATTCTCATACGGATGATCCTGCAGAATATAATGATTGACTGTCGTCTTACCAGACTTTGATGGTTTTCTAACTTTGATACCGTCTAACATTCTGTGAGATGTGGAGAGCATTTGAGCGCTCTCCAATATCATCTTCACAATATGCTTGTCACATTGTAATTGCGCAGCAACTACTGGATCATTATCTAAAACAAATACATTCATCTTTTTCTCCCTATATTATTATTATACTACAAGGAGAAAAAATTGTCAAATATAATTAGCCATTTTCATAAGAGTTTCCCTATACTTTTTTTGGTATTTGGTCACTTTATTTTTTCGATCTTTCTTTGTTATACTTTTCTTAATCTTCGGAACCCCATATAAATTCTTAAACACCTCTATATGCAAATTCTTCCTTTTAATCCTTCTTCTAGCTATTTTTGTATCCCGATCTGTAAATATAATATCCTCTTTCCTTAGGTCAAAATAAGAATTTACCGTTTTGATTTTAGAAGTTTTAATTTTTCCTTTTCTAAAATAAGTAATCTGAAAACTTTCACCAACTTTGCGAGAATGTAAAAAGGATCTTAGTAGGGAGGGGGCATACGTCCTCTCACCATCAAGACTTACAATATAATCACCTGCTTTAAGAACTTTAGAAGCTGGAGATCCTTTAATAATTTTATTAACAATAACTCCCATATGACTTTGATAATTTATTCTTTTATCATCTTTTGAGCTAGATGGTCTTGCGGATATTCCTATCATAGGAGCCTCAATGCTCTTTCTATTCAAAAAATTTTGCCAAACTTGCATTAATAATGAACTGGGAACTGCGAGTCCGTATTTCTCTTTGACGGATATAACAACCACCCCTATAACACTTCCAGAAGAATCAAACAACCCTCCACCGGAATTACCACCTAAAACAATAGCATCTGTTTGAATCATATTCTCATAGAGAGCAGGAACAGGCATTACCACTCTTTTACCTAAACTTGAAATAATTCCAGAGGTCATTATTCTTTGCATCCCCATAGGGTTTCCTAGAACAAAGGCAGGCTCTCCCATTCCCAAGTCGTTAGAGTCTCGAAATGTGACGGAATAGTCATCTGGTAAGGGGAGTTTAACATACTTATTTGGAACAATTTGAATAATCGCCACATCTCTACTGTAATACATCAATACAGTTTTAGCTTTAACTGTCCTGCCGTCGAATAGTCCTACTGCTAAAGTTCTTTTGTCATCTGAACGTTTATTCCATCCAGCGAGAACATGCGCGCAAGTCATAATGTATCCGTTTTTGGAATCAACAATAAATCCAGAACCTACGTTTTTAAAAATGTGTCTGTCTGCTCCACCGATCATTCTTTTAATGACCACTGTTGCATTTTTTATTTTTTCAAAAACTTCGTTATCACTGAAAGCATGTGAAACGCTCAAAAAGAAGAAAAGAGAGTATACTAAAAACCTTTTCATAATAATTTCCCCCAAAAATTACTGAAAAGATTCTTTCACAAATCATTTTTTATTATTCTTACTAATTCCAGTAATTTTACCATTTTCGTCGATATTAATAACGCCTTTACTCTTCAATTCATCAAGACAGGTGGCGTATCCTAGAGAGCTTCCTAAAGAATATCCACCTTCTCTACCTTCATTATAACCTTTCTGGTAAGAGGTGGATTCTACAAAAAATAATGAACAAATAAGGAATATTCCTGCGGATATCAAATAAAGAATGATTGTAGATAATTCAAAAAACATAATATAGGCTCCTTTATATTTATAAAATTTTAGATTTTCCGGTCTTTTTCTTTTTATTTTTAAGTTTTTTGGAAGTTAATTTTTTAGGTTCTTTTTTCTCTACAACTTCCTCCACAACCTTTTCAACTAAAGGTAGCATATCAGGAAATGCTTGCTGAACCTCTTCATATTTTAAATTTGTCTGCAAGTTTCTATCAACACAAATTTGTAACAAAAGTTCGGACTCAGTTTCATGTAACGATTCCAACATTTCAATAAAAACATTTTCCAGTTTATACATCTTAGTTCCAGAAGACGTAAAATTTTTGATAAAGTATTTTATCTTTTTTGCTTCTCTATAAAGATGTGTTTCGCAAACACCTACAGGTCCAGGATTCACTGTGAAATCAGGTCTGGTTGTAGGGAAAACGAAATCAACATCGGGATGAAAAGCGGAATATATAACCTGCCTTAAAGTTCTTGTATCGTTATTTTTGAGATATTTTACCCTTTCTTCCGAACTTTCAAGTTTCTCACATTCTTTTAAAATTTCGGGGATGCTCTTAGTCCTCATCATATATTATTCCTCACTTCTTTGGGGTTTAAAGTCTTCAATTTTATTTATAAGCTCTCTTAAATCGTATTTAACTAAGTAAGTGAAAGCTTTTTGTATATTTCCGACTCGTCTTTCATTATATGAGGACATAATATTTTCTATTATATTAGAAGGTATTTCATTCAAATCAATCAGTTTCTTATTTCTACTTATCCTCGAATCATACTTTGATGATTGATTTAAGATTATAGAATTTTTTATCTCTTCTAATCTCTTCTTGGTCATTCTTGATTGCTTCTTATCTTGATTTACAAAAACATCATCATCGGATAGAACATTCGGAACACCGTCGGATGTATCACCTTTTATTATATGCTCTAGCAGATAGTTTCCAATATCACTCATTTCCTGTTTAGCAAACATTTCTTTTTTTCTAGGACAATACTGACGAATTTCTTTAGAATGAAGTTGTATGAAATCTTTATCACTGGAAACTATAATAGTTTTTTCACCACTCCTGTTAAGTTTAGTGAGTGTTGCTATAATATCATCTGCTTCTGCCCCATCCGTTTTAACCACTTTATATGGAAAGAACTTATTCAAATCTTCAACCAATGAATGAAAGTCACCAAATACGGCATCCCAATCAATGTCATCTTCCTGCCTTTTGAGTTTTCTACTCATTTTATAGTAGGAGAAGTAGTCCTTTCTCCAAGACCTTGAATCACAACATATAATCATTTCGCCGTAAGTGTTCTTAAATTTAACGTTGAAACTCCTTATAGTATTCAACACCCAATGTCTAAAAAACTCTGGTGTATAATCATTCCTCTTTATCATAACAATCATATTACTCATCATGACCTGATTGAAGTCAACTAATATCATTATAAATACTCCTTGTATGGATCACATAAAATCTGTTATAGAAACTGTTTTCAATTGTATATCTGCTTGCTTTTTAGGCTTTTTGGGTTTTATTTTCTCTTTCGCAACTCTCTTTCTTTTGGTTGCTTTCTTCTTAGTTCTCTTATTCTTGACTTGGCCGAAGATATCAACGATTTCTTTTATGAATTTAACAAATCGTCTTAATTCGGATCTTTTCATATATGAATATGATTCAACTAGTTCGATATCTTCTCGGTCAACAACGGATTGTAATTCCGTTAATAAAGACTGATAGTGCTGAGAAATCATTTTACCGTAAATTGGCTTGATAGTTTTTGAATACTTTTTGACATTGAAGTTAGTTTGATATCCATTTATCATAAAGTCATCTATTTCATTATCCAATTCGCATATTATTTTACTGAAAAATCTTCTAACTCTTGACATTGGAGAAATTTTTCTAGTCTCCTTTTTTTCAACTTTTAGAGTCTCGACTTCTTTGATAAACTTTCTAGGGTTCTTTTTCAAATCCTCTATCTTATCCAGAAAGACACTCTTCGGGTCAACTAAAACAAGACCACTTAGAATCATATCACATATCCAAGCAACGGATGAACGTATTTTATTTTCATCATAAGACTTGATTTGTGTTATATACTTCTCGTCTTCAAATTCTTGAAAATATTCAATTAGAATATTTTTGACATTAGACCTGTCATATTTGTAGGAATACCAATTGATTGCTTTGAATATTCTACTATCTTCGATATGGACTTCTTCATCTGTCCATACAGGTTTTGTGCCGTAAACATATGTTCCTTCAGCATCAACCATTCTCTGTTGCATGACAAAGCTCCTTTTTCACTTTTCTATATTATATACTATTTTGAAAGATATGTCAAGAGGCCATATTCACATATAAAATATGAATCGGCAATATCGTTTATAGGACTAGTTATTGATTTAGATTTAAATGTCGTCTTCAAGTCTATGCCCAAAGATTCATAAACATATTGTTTGTCAGCATTCCCTTTACCGACTACTTCTTTTTTCCATGTCGAAGGCGGGACAACTTCGAAAGTAATTTCTGCTTTGTAGATTTTGTGTTTGAGGACACCTGTGTTTTCTGCAATGTGGAAGACTCTACCCCTAGAACCCATGGAATAGCCTTCCAGAAATACGTGATTGACCTTTTTGTTTTTGAGAATATTGATTGTCCAATTTGATAAATGGTCAAATCTTTTAACATCTTCAGAATCTTTTTTATAATATTCACCATGTATATTCCCCTCTTCTATAATTTTCGTTTTCTTATCTATTAGATAGTAGAAATCACAGTTTTGGAATCGAAACTTTTTGCTTGTGTCAAAAATGCAGAGTGACGGACAACTCATGCTGTAATCTATTCCTGCTATTATCACGCTATCCATTCATACCTAGAATTAGGATTTTTTAGGTTCTTTCTATCTTTGTTGGGTTTAGCAACCTCTTCAACTTTTCGTCGTTCGGAATGAGGTTTGATTACAAAAATAGGTTGTTCAATAGTTATCGGATTTATCATGTGAAGGAATTAGCCAAGTTTCTAAATGCAACGAACATATCATGCATAAATAATTTATTGGAATCTATTAGAAACCTGTTCCAGACGATATGACCCCATGTCATAACGACCATCCATATTACCAAAATTTTTTCACGTTTAGTCATTCTATATCCTTACTAGCAAAGATTTCATTACCTTTGTAGAGAATCCATTTTATTTCTTTTGTGTCGAAGTTTTTATAAAAATCTCTCAATTCAACTATTTTTTTAATAGTTTCATCAAATGTATCTTGCTTATAGATATTTAGGTTCTCACCATTTATGACTACTAATGTAAAATTTGACATATCGACTCCTTTTTTACCTTATATTACTATTATAACAAAAAAAGGAGTGTGTGTCAAGAGTTTTTAGAAAAGTTTTCCTATATTATAGTTTATTCTCAACGTCGATCCTGAAACTTTTTGGTAAATCTTTAGCTCCATCTTTTCTGTGTAAGAAATCTGCCATCTCTAGATCCCAATTAAAAAAATGCTTGTTATATAAATTTTCTACATCTTGTAAAGTTTTGAAGAGGGATTTTTTCAGTTTTTTGACAGCTTCTTTATCAAGTTCCTCACTCAGAGTTTCAATCTTTTCGATAGATTCAATAAGTTTATCTAATTCTTTTTCTTCACGAATATCTTGTAATATTTCCGAAATTTCATTTATAACTTTGTTATCCACAATTCTCTCCTAATCTTCTATTCTAAATAAACTTAGTAAATATTTTTCTTCAAAACCTAGTTTGTAAAGAGAAACATAAAGCTTTCGCAGTTTTTTCAATTTAGTTTCAAGAACTCCCAACTTTGTAAGTTTTTTTTGCCATCCTGCACTTTTCGGACCGTAGCTTTCTATGAATTCTTTCTTTCTTCGTTTTTGCTCTTTAGCATCGTGGTTTCCAAGTTTGGAATATTCCACTGCCTTCTTTTTGAAATAGTATTCCAACTTTTTCTCATTTGAAGCAAATGTACGTGCTTTCTTTTCCAATGCTGCGAATTTAGGAGGATCACCTTTTTTTACGGTTTTCTTTTTAGCAGTTTTCTTTTTTGGAGTTGCTGCCTTTTTAGCAGTTGTCTTTTTTGGTTTATCGGATGGTTCGTCATTATTTTCTATATACTCTTTAGCTACATCGGCAATCTTTGGAAGACCTGATTCCGCATATGCTTTCATTATATACCAATTCATCGGAGCAAGTTTCAAGGAAGATGCTTTATCCTGTAATTCCGATTCCATTTTATATTTTACATTATCTCTTTCTCTTCTTTGCTTCACCGTTTTTCCAGGCATTGATTTGTGAAGTGCTTGAGCAGTAGCAATTTTCTTTTTTAGTTTTTTTATTGCTCTTTCATGTCTTTCGACGGCAGCTTTTGTATATTCATCCATATGGTTCTCCTAAAGACTATAGAGTTATTTATAATATAACTTATATTCAAATGCTTGTCAAGGTGTTTCTAAAACTTCTTTGAAAATTTTTAACATTTCTTCTAATTCATCCATATCAAAAGAACCCATATGACTGATTCTGAAGTGTGTTTTCTTCAAGACTTTATATCCAGAAGCAATCACTACACCTCTTTTTCTGAGTTCTTTGAGGAGATTAGGTTTATGTTTGGGAAGTTCTATACAGGTTGCTCCGAGAGTTCTACTGTCTCTTTCACAATACATTTTCAAACCTTCATCGTCACAAAACTTCCATATTCTTTCTGATATGTCTCTATATCTTTTGTGAACTTCATCCATATCAGCAAAGTGTTTTTTGAGTGTGTATTCTAACTTTTGAAAAACACCTACAGCAGGAGTGAATTGTGTTATGCTCATTCTGTGTCTATCAAGGGATATTTTCAGATTGAAATAGTATCCTCTTCCTTCATCCAAATCAATATACTTCTCAAACTTTGGAGAAATGCAGAGAAATGACATTCCAGGCTCTAAGTTCAGACATTTCTGAGAACCAAAGAAATAACCATCACATAAACTCATATCAATTGGTGTAGAAAAAGCACCTGTTACAGCATCTACGAAAACCCATATATCAGGGTTCTTAACTTTCAGATATTCGGATATCTTTTTGATGTCATTGTTTGTCCCAGAACTTGTTTCACTTTGAACTATAAACACAGCATCAAAATG
>CEUK01124068.1_pt1 | contig 22399 bp, 9 predicted proteins | sample 356451 | NCBI WGS metagenome assembly CEUK01 (sample SAMEA2622843, study PRJEB7988) | marine metagenome | isolation source: saline water (ENVO:00002010), including
GATCCGAACCATCCGAGAGCCCGTCTCTTCATGAAGGACGTTCTCTCCTCCAAGGACATGTACTACGACGAGGAGCAGGCTCGGGATCTCGCCAAGCAGAACGCTCTTCTCGACACACCCGTTACCGATTTCGAGTTGTCCGTCCGAGCCAGGAACTGTCTCAAGAAGATGCAGATCAGGACACTCGGAGATCTTCTCAAGGTGAGCGAGGCCGAACTGCTCAGCTACAAGAACTTCGGTGAGACTTCACTGGTCGAGATCAATCAGATGCTCACATCCAAGGGACTCAGGCTCGGTCAGAGTCTCCAGTCCCACTACAGCCGCATGCGAGAAGAGATCTACGACGAGATACGAGACAAGGCCTCCGACGAGATTCTCAACAAATCCATCAACAACCTGAACTTCTCGGTCAGAGCACGCAAGGCACTCCAGCTTCTGGGCGTCCAGACGGTTGGCGATCTGGCTACTCGTACCGAGGCCGAGCTCATGGGTGTCAAGAACTTCGGAGCCACCAGTCTGGTCGAGGTCCGGGAGGTTCTGGGCAGCTTCAATCTGGAACTTCGAAAACTAGATTAGGCCCTGTCTAGAACACAGGCATTCGACATTCCAGCAACCGAAGCAAAACAGCCGAGATGTTCTGCATGAGGTTGTTTTCCGGAATCACCCCATCAGTTCTCATGATCCTCATGATCTCATCATGCTCGGATCATGATGAAAGGCGCGAAACGCAAGAAGGGGTACTCAAGCCGACCCCTGCTGTAACCACCATTCCGATCCCCACAGGACCGCCGGTTGTCAGGGTGAGGTTGCAACGTGTCACAGGCGATCTGGAACCAGTGCATTTCGCCAGGAGTGGAGAACTGGTACTTATCGAGGATGGTTCCGGCGATCACATCGATGTCAGGGGGCCACTCACCATCAGGCGTGATCGCCAGGGCTGGATCATCCGTGGGTCGGATTCAAGGTCGATCTCCAGGAAACTTGAGGGTGCACCGTGGTTGGAACTCTCGACAGACGGTGAAATCGAGATTCACGACGATTCCGGAAAACCAAGACGGTATTCGGGCCGGATCAGGTGCATTCATATACCAGAAGGCAAGGAACCGACATGGGAAGTCGTCGAGCACGTCGGTATCGAGAAGTATCTTCCTGGTGTGTTGGCTGGAGAGTTGTATGGACACTGGGGCCTCCAGTGTCAAGCCGCTCAGGCGATTGCGGCAAGAAGCTTCGCTTGCATGCAGATCGCATTCCGAAAACGCCGGAACTGGGACGTCATTGATACGGCTGGATCCCAGGCCTACGTGGGATCGGTATCGGACAAGCGACTTGAGAAAGCCTGTTCGATGACCAGTGGAATGGTATTAACCTGGGGTTCGGAACTGGTTCCCGGATACTTCAGCAGTTGCTGCGGCGGACGTGCGGCAACTGCAACGGAGGCCATCGGACCCAATCCAATCAACTCCCTCAAGCCTCTTCAGGGACATTCGGGAACAGGCTATTGTCAGGATGCGCCATTGTTCAAATGGGAACGCGAATGCGATCCTGACGCACTGGGGACAGCCATCAGATCGTCCACCCGACGGATATCGGGCGCTTCTCGAATCGGCAGAGTGGCTCGGATAGAAATCACCGAGACCAATCAACATGGCCGCGGTGTCGGATTGAGGATCACGGATACACGCGGAAACCATGTTCAGATTGAATCATCCGAACTGGCATTGTTGTCCAGCAACCTTCCGGGAGGAAGATTGTATTCCGGTTGGGTCGAAGGTCGCCTCGAGAACGGAGTGCTGAATCTTTCCGGTCATGGATACGGACATGGCGCGGGTCTGTGTCAATATGGATGCGCCGCGATGGACAAGCAAGGCAAGTCGTTCTGGCAGATGATCGAATACTACTACCCGGATGCCGAAGTCAAGAAGGCCTGGTGATCAGGAACCGGAAGCGACTTGACCGCTGTTGATGGATGCATCAGGTTTCCGCCAACTCAAATCCCCAGCGTGATCCTCAACCACATCAAATGTGAGTGGAATCGGTCCGATCTTCAGTGAATCATGTCGCTCGAGACTTCCCTCGATACCGGAATCGGGAAGGACAGCCACCACGGCATCCTCGAGAATGAAACTCAGCGTGTCGTCATCGACATCGATTCTGATGACGGCTCTTGATGCACCGATGTGGGAACGCTTCGATTCCAGACACAGACCAATGAGCGAGTCGCCAATGGACTCGTTCGCATAGATCCACCAGGAACCAAGAACACCTCCATTTGGATGGATAGTGTTTTCCGGTCGGTGGGTAGCCGTCTCGATGATCATCGACTTGACGTCATGCACACTCTTCCCCGAGCCTTGGTCGGAAGATGCGGAATCAGACCATCCAATGAACAGGATCGTCACGGCGAGTGTGAGAAATATGCCGAAGATAATCGTTCCCCGACGTTTTTTTCTCGGACCACCAACGGCTTCTGACGCCTCTTCGAACTGTGGAAAACTGTAGAGCACGTTCATTGAAGGCTCATCGGTCAACAGGACGACGGCCTTCAGCGGGTATTCGAATCTGATTGAGTTCCCGGTGTGGTGCTAGAATGGAGTCCGATATGAATACCAATGAACATCCAGGTGCACGACTTCGAAGGGCAATGTCGTCCGGAACCATCATGTGTCCAGGTGCATTCAATGCACTTGTCGCAAGGGCGGTGGCCCAGGCGGGTTTCCCGGCCGTCTACGTTTCCGGCGGTGCCACCGCCAACAGCGCCGGATATCCAGATGTCGGAATGCTCACTCTTATGGAGATGTGCCGAACCATCCGGGAGATATCCACTGCCAGCAACCTTCCAGTCGTCGTTGATGCGGACACCGGGTACGGCGAGGTCGAGATGGTCGGTCGGACTGTCGTGGAATACGCGCGTGCGGGAGCCGCTGCACTGCATCTCGAGGATCAGGTGTTCCCGAAGCGGTGCGGACATCTGGATGGAAAACAACTCATTCCGGTCGATCACATGGTCGACAAGATCAAGGCCGCATCCGATCACAGGCCGGATGAAAGCTTCGTTGTGATAGCCCGAACAGATGCGGCATCGGTGACCGGAATCGAAGACGCCATCGAAAGGGCGTGTCGTTACCGGGAAGCCGGAGCCGACATGATCTTCCCCGAGGGCCTGTCAAGTGTCGAGCAATTCGAGACATTCTCCAAGGCGTGTCCGGGGCTGCTGCTCGCCAACATGACCGAGTTCGGCAAGACACCGATGATCGATGTCAAGACATTCGAAGGCATGGGCTACGATCTGGTCATCTACCCCGTAACCATGCAGAGGGTTGCCATGGCGGCGGTTTCCAATCGGCTGGCTCAACTGGCTTCAGAAGGCACGGCAGAGCATTTTATCGATGCCATGCAGACCAGAACCGAACTTTATGACCTGCTGGACTACATCCCCGGCGAACCCTGGGCTTTTCCACACTAGAACGCCGACTGTGGTGATCCGGATCGGCTAGGATGAAGGGCTCGACGGGGATCACGTTTCCCGGTCGTTTTCTCCATTCCAACATTTACCAGATAGGGCTTACTCATGGCCGCAACGAGCGAAAAAGCTCCAGACACTAGAGGTCTGGCAGGACAGACGATTGGCGACACTTCAGTCTGCTCCGTGAACCAGACCCAGTTGATCTACCGTGGTTATGAGATTGCCGATCTGGCAGCCCATGCCACATTCGAGGAAGTGGCTTTCCTGCTTCTGGTCGGCCACAAGCCATCACCAGCCGAGCTGGCTGATTTCGATCAGCAATTGAGGTCGAATCGAGAAGTATCCGAGGACATACTCGACATCATCACAGGTATTGCGGCTGCAAGAATCGCATCACCACCAGGTGGCCATCCAGATTCACTGCATCCGATGAGCATTCTCCAGACCGGGGTATCGCTCCTTTCGCATGCGGATCCCGAATGCGAGGACAACTCTCCCGAAGCTGAAATGCGAAAATCCATCCGGCTTGCCGCAAAGATCCCAACACTGATCGGTGCGTGTCAGGCAGGACGCGATAATCGTGAAAGACATGCTCCGGATGCCTCTCTTTCACATGCGGCAAATCTGCTCTGGCTCATGACGGGCAAGAAGCCATCCGACATCGCTGCCAAGGTCATGGACATCTCGCTTATCCTCTATGCAGAACACGATTTCAACGCATCGACGTTTACGAGTCGCGTGATCGCATCGACCAACTCGGATATGCACTCTTCCGTATGTGGTGGCATCGGTGCCCTGAAGGGCAATCTCCATGGCGGTGCGAATGAGGCGGCCATGGATATGCTCAGCGACATCATGAACGATACAGCCGACGGTTCCATCACGGTTGACGCCTGGATGAAGAAGGCCTTCGACGAGAAGCGGAAACTCATGGGATTCGGTCACCGTGTATACAAGAACGGCGATCACCGGGCGGGTATTCTCCGCGGATGGGGTCTCAAGTACTGCGATCAGGTCGATCCATCCATGAAGAAGTGGTTCGATCTCGGGGATGAAGTCCAGGCGATCATGCTTCGCGACAAGAACATCCATCCCAATGTCGATTTCCCTTGTGGCATGACCTACTACTCGATGGGTATTCCCGTGCCCCAATACACGCCGATCTTCGTCGCGAGTCGGGTCACCGGATGGTGTGCCCACATAATGGAACAGCACGCGAACAATCGAATCATCAGACCACTGGCTCACTATGCCGGTCCTGAGCTGATGTCGTGGCAGGACAGTTGACCCACGAATCGAATGGACAAACAGGAATTCATTTCATCAGAGGAACATAGTTATGGCTGAGGTCATCAGTGTCATCGGTGCGGGAACCATGGGTAGCGGCATCACCATTACGGCCGCTTCCGCCGGTATAGAGGTTTGTCAGGTTGATGTCTCATCCGAGCAACTCGATCGTGCCAGGGCCTACCACTCGAAGACCATCAGACGCAACGTCGAGAAGGAACGCATGACTCAGGATGAGGCCGATGCGACCCTCTCACGTATCCAGTACAGCAATTCACACGAACGATCGGGTGATTCTAGCTTCGCCATCGAGGCGGCCACCGAGAACATCGAGATCAAGAAGAAGATCTTCGGTGCGATGGCCTCGACCTATTCCCCAGATTGCATTCTGGCCACCAACACATCGTCCATATCGATAACCGAGATAGGCAACAGCATCGGAAATGCGGCGGATCGGGTGATCGGCATGCATTTCTTCAATCCTGTTCCGGTCATGAAGCTGGTCGAGGTCATCAAGGCGCCTGCGACAAGCGATGAGACTCTGGCAAGGACCATCGAGCTTTCCGAGAAGATGGGCAAGACACCCATTGCAGCCAACGACCACCCAGGTTTCGTCAGCAATCGAGTGCTCATGCCCATGATCAACGAAGCCTTCCACGCCTGGAACGACGGTGTTGCGGGACCCGAGGAGATCGACGGAATCATGAAATTGGGCTGCGCATTCCCGATGGGCCCCCTTCGTCTGGCGGACCTCATCGGCCTTGATGTCTGTCGCGACATCATGCTCGTGCTGCACGAGGGCCTCGGCCATCCCGACAAGTATGCGCCATGCGCCAAGCTCCTGGAGCTGGTCGATGCGGGACATCTCGGTAACAAGACGGGACGTGGCGTGTACGACTACTCGAGCTGATCAAGCGATCAATCGTCCGAGCAGGCATTCCATTGGCTGATGATCACCAGCAGATCCTCGATGTCGACCAGGCCATCCGTGTTGATGTCCGCATGACAGACACCACTGCAGCCGTAGTCTCCAAGGACATCTAGCAGATCCTCGATGTCGACTGATCCATCACAGTTCGAATCGCCATAGCAGGGGCAGAGTGCCCGTACATCGAGTGAAGATCCAACTCCATTCAGAAGAGAGCTGGAACCAATTGTCACCAGATCGTCCTGTCCATCTCCATCGATGTCACCCGATCCGACAAGTTCCGGTGCCTCTCCATCCGCGACGTCACTGGTCGTGAATACGAATGACCCGGAGTTGTCGAATACCTGGACAAGCGGTGAACCGGTCTGATCCACTGTGACGACGGCGATGTCCTCGTCACCATCACCATTGAAATCCCCCGAGGTCATTCGTCCCGGTGAATCCCCTGAATTCATCGAGACAGGGGAATTGAAGACACCCGGAGAGGTCTGCTCGAGCAGAACAAGTGCATTGTCGGTTGAACAGGAGATCATGATGTCCACATCACCATCACCATCGAAGTCGCGGATGATCTGATCTCGCAGACCGTTTCCGGCGTTGTACTCGTCGAATTGAATACCGAATGTACGCGATAGACTCGATACCTTGGATGCGACCACCGTCTTGCCATCCTGCTTGCCGGCTGCGAACGGTATGTCCTGATCCTTCTCCTCTTCACTCGGATCGATGGTTGTCACCGGCGAGGATGTGTTCTGGTTTCCGGCTCCTCCGAAACCGCTTCCACGAAGTGGATTCGATGCGAACATCGCGATCATTCCGGTGTCGTCACCATTATCAAGTCCGACGACAAGCTCGAGTGCCGTACCGAATGTATCCAGCTGAGCCGCAGCGATGCTTGTTGGAACGGATCCCATGGGACCATTGACATCGAAGACATCGAGAATGAAGGAGTCCGATGGATCGTTGTCATTATTGGTGAGAACCCGTACGGTTCCGTCCCCACAGACGATCGCGAGATCGTTTGTTCCCAAGGTGTCACCATCCAGATCGCCCGAGGCCATGGCGATCGGGGAGTTGCCTGCATTCACCACAACCTGCTCGACGACATTACCACTCGAGTTCATGTTGAAGATCGAGAGCTGACCCGGTGTACCGTCGATCAGAACACAGATTTCATCGATTCCATCTCCAGTCAGGTCGGTCACGACGATATCCACAGCTCCACTGTCAACACTTGCTGATGCCGGATCACCGAATTCAATCAACTCATCCAGTGTCACGACATTCAGTTGAACACCCCATGTCCCATTGGCGTTGAGCGTCGTTGCACCATATTCGACCTCGAATCCCAATCCACCGGGAAGACCTGGAAGGGAGATCAGATTGAAGGCATCCCGCTCGGGAGCCGGGACCGAATTCGATGTCAGCAGCGAGTAACTGTCGCCTTCGACAGGTATTTCACCGGTCAACAGTCCAACACTCAGTCCACCGGAAATCAATGCGTCGTTCACCTCAAGGGATGACGATGGAATCTTCATATCCAGACTGCCCACCGGTTCCAGAATCAGACTTCCCACGACATCGATCTCGACACTTCCGTCAAGTCTGAGCACGCCCTTGCGATCGTTGAAGCCGATCTTCACATCGTTTCTGAATATCAGGCTTCCGGGACCAAGCATTGATGTCAATGCGGTATCGACCATATTGTTTCCATTGATCTTGAGTGCCGGAAGGCTCGGTTGCCCAAAATCGCCGAACTCGGAAGTCGTGCCGGAGAGTCTGAACGTTACCTCTTCCCTGATCAGCAACTGATCGAAGCTGGTGGTTCCGTCCATCAAAACCTCGGGATTGTCACCATCCAGCGAGAATACGGCGTTGTCCTGCATCGGACCCGACCAGTTTCCATCGGCGGAAATCGAACCGCCTGTGGGCTGTCTCCAGAAACGGCTTTCAGCTGGATTCAGTCGATACATACCCAGCGTCTGTGGCGCTTCAATGAATGGAGACTCATCATCTCTTGAACCAACGGGGCTCAGATCTATTCCACCGGTATCGAACGTCGCGATGTTGCCTCCTGAAACCGCCACGTTGACTCCGAGATTGCCATCCTCACTTCCCTGCGACTGCATTCGCAGGCTCGCCACATGGCTCCACTCGTCCTCGATGCCGTCGTATTGGTGGATTTCGATGTATCCCGACTCCAGACTGAGCCCGGGACTCCCCGACACGACCGCGTTGCCGACGAGTTCAACGGAACTGCCGAATCCATCATGTTCACCGATGATCACATCCTGTGCAGTCCATATCCCGAACATGCCGGGTTCGAAGATCGAAACCGTCGAATCGGTCACGAATCCAAGATTCACACCAGGTGCACCCACGGCAAGGCGATCGCCATCCAGTGAAATGGAGCTTCCGAACTCGGCTTCGGTGACACCTGTTGGAGGATCGATGGCCGCTTGATACGACCAGTTTCCCGGAATGACTTCACTGTATATGAAGCAGGATCCATCGAACGTAGGCGGAGCAGTGCTTCCCTCGGCCGAAACCACGGCACGACCGGAACCCATCTCCACGTTCTGGCCCCAGGTTGACGGCGATCCACTTGAAAGCATGAAGGTGTCGGAGAGTTCCCATCTGAATGCGAATCCATTCCACTCGTAGTTCATGGTCTGGAATCCTCTTACACCATCATCATTGATGCAGACGATGAGGTCGTCGCCGGAATCAACCTCGATGTTGTCGACGCTGAGGAACGTCTTGTTGGAGGATGACAGGTTGTCCATCGATTCCTCCGACCATGAGCCCGATGTATTTCTCCTGTGCACCGTCAGACCGGAATCCTCCTGGGCGATGACGAGTCGATTGGCGGCGATCGATATATCGACGATCTCATCGCTGTCATCAAGGTCGATGGTGGTTTCGAGCTCCCAGGTTCCATCCTCATTCAGGGTGAACACCCGTACGGAGGGAATCGCCGTCGAGACCGCCAGAATCGATCCATTCATATCTATATGTGTGTACTGGAATTCCGCGTCAGGAGCCACGAATGTCTGATCGGGCCAGACGGTGGGCTCAGCTGCATTCAGCACGAAGGTCGAGTATGCCGACATTAATAGACAGGTCGTGGCAGATATCTTGAACATGAGAATCCCCTTAACCCCAAATGGGTAAATCCAGACATCCAGTATGGCGATCCAGCCATATCAACTCAAGAATTCCCTATGAAATAGACCCCCAATCATCGGTTAACCTAGATCCGTGACCCATTCCACACCCGGAAAACCCGATTCAAACGGTTCTGAACAACCATTTGATCCAGATGCCTTCGAGACGCTGGATTCGGGTATCAGGCCGAATGCCGGCCATGAGGTTCCACCTGAGACCATCGATCCCGGCGACTTCGATGCCGATGCTTCCGCGACACTCGACACCAGCATGAGACAGCGTCCAGTTGCCGATCCGATGGACTCGCAAGCCGAGACGGTCGATCCCGGCAAACAGGATGATGATCAATTTGAGATTGATTCGGCCTACAACGCGCCGGGCATGCCAGCGAGAATCGCGGGCTTCATGATCAAGGGTGTGGTTGGTGCTGGAGGCATGGGTACGGTGTATCTGGGTCGTCAGGATCATCCTCGACGAACAGTCGCCGTGAAAGTCATGAATCCAGGGGTAACCAATCCTCGCGCTTTGAAACGATTCGACTTCGAGGCCCAGATGCTGGCCAGACTCCAGCATCCTGGAATCGCGCAGATATATGAAGCCGGAACCTGGGATGACGGATCCGGTGGTGTCCCATACTTCGCGATGGAATACATCGCCGGTTCCAAGGTCCTGACGGATTACGCCAACGACAAGAAACTGGATGTTCGCCAGAAAATAGAATTGATAGCGGATGCCTGTGAAGCCGTCGGCTACGGTCACACCAAGGGCGTGATACACCGGGATCTCAAGCCCGGCAACATTCTCGTCACATCGGATGGCCACGCCAAGATCATCGACTTCGGTGTGGCGAGAAGCACCGATTCGGATGCAGCCGCCACAATGGCTACCGGTGTTCACGACATCGTCGGAACGCTCCAATACATGGCTCCCGAGCAGTGCAGCGGGGATGTCCACGATCTCGATTCTTCAGCCGACGTCTACGCCATGGCGGTCACCGCCTACGAGGTGTTGACCGGTAAGCTTCCATATACGGTTAGCGGTCTCGGACTTGCTGGTGCCATCAAGGTGATCACCGAGGATGCGCCAACGCCTCTGGAATCCGTGGATTCACGACTCCGTGGCGAAGTGTCCACCATCATCGCCAAGGCGATGTCCAAGAATCGAGAGGATCGATACAGGACAGGTTCCGAGCTGGCTGACGATCTTCGGAGATACCTTGCCGGTGATGCCATCGTCGCCTGCCCCCCGACGCTCATCACGACCTTTCGTCGAGTCATCCGGAAGAACCGTGGTGTTGTTGCTGGCATAGCCGTCATGATGCTCCTGCTGGCCGCTTCGGCGATCGCAGGCGTCTATGCGCTTGTCAACAGCAACCGGGCGTTGCAGGCGGAGAACACGGCACTCGAGCAACAGGCCGAAAAGCATGCGATGGTCGGCGAGTTGATGGGGTTCTACATGCGGGATACCGTCGGTTCTCTGGCAGCGATCTCCGCAAGTCCGGAAGTACGGGAACACTTCATGGCCAAGAACATGGAGTATCTGAACAAGCTTCTGGAGGAAGGCGGCGATGATCCGGTGCTCCTTCGTGTGAGCGCAGAGGGTCTCTGGCAGATGGGCCACAATGCCTGGAGCCTCCGGGGCGGCAATCGTGGAAATGTCCAAATGGCGATGGAGCGATGGAACGAAGCGATCGTAGTTCTCGAACGACTCCTGATCGATAACCCTGCGGACATAGAATCCAGGATGCTGGCTATCGAGACCTGCAACAGCCTGTTCCTTGCTGCCATGAAGAATGATGATCGCGAAGTCGCGGCCAAGTGGCTCGATAAAGCGAGCCAGCTATCCACAACACTCCAGAAGGGCGAAATGGATCAGTGGAATCTGCTGATGGCTATTCTCAGGAACAAGGCCAAGTTGAGGGGGGGGAGTGCCGATCCCGAAGAGGATGAGACGAATCGGGAAATGCTGCAGTTGGCGGAATTCGGTATCAAGAACTTCAAGACGGATGATGGTCTGCCCGACCTTCGAGTTGAGCGAAATGCCACTCTGACATGGAATCGAATCGCCTTCGAGCTCAGTACCAACGGAATGCATGAGAAGGCGCTCGAGTACTATCAGCGTTCACTTGATTCCCGTGAAGCGATGATGGCCGGTAACGGGGGGGACAATTCAAGAGAAGGCATCGCCATGTTCAGGAGGGATGTCAACAACAGCACCCGCTATGTATCCAGCGAGCTCATCTTTCTCGGTCGATACGATGAAGCCCTGGACATTCTCGAGAACAAGACGCTCCCATCCATCCGGCAGATTGCCCGAGAAGCGCCCGACGACATTCGATCACTTGCGGATCTCGCGAAGATCCTGACTGAAATCGGTGAATACCAGCTTCAGGCCGGAAAAGCGGATAAGGCGATCGTCACGCTCAAGGAGTCGATCTATTCATGGGGCCTCGTCGCGGCACTGGCGGATTCCGAGATTATCGAAGATCTCGGATCGACGAGAGAGACGATCCGTTCCTATGGAAACCTGATCGAAGCGTACTTCACGCTCGAACAGCTGGCTGATGCGGAGCAGAGTATTGCCGACGCCATTGAAATGACCGGTCAAGCTGCTTCGAAATGGCCCCGGAACGAGAGGCTCATGTCGCTGGTCGATCGTGTGCAGAAATTCAAATACGATCTTCAACGCAGGAAGAACGAGAAAAGACGCCAGTCATCAGGCGATTAGATGCAGGAACCCCAGTTGCTGATGATGGTCAATAGATCATCGATGTCGCTGTCACCGTCGTTATCCGCGTCGAATTCGCAATCCGAAGTACATCCGAAGTTGGCGATTACTCCGAGAATGTCGTCGATGTTTATGGTTCCATCGCAGTTGGCATCGCCTGGACATTGACAACCGCTTTCAGGACTTCGCAGGGCAAGTGATGGGAGGGCACCGTTTCTCAAGGCACTACCCGATCCACTGATGCTCACGAGCTTCTGCGAACCATCCCCGTCGATGTCTCCGGTATCCACGAGCAGTGGATACTCGCCTTCGGCGACATCCACGCTCGTGAAGGAGAGATTCCCATCATTCTGGAGCACCCTGATAATCCGATTGCCACTCTCGTTATTGGTAATGGTCGCGATATCGACATCACCATCAAGATCGAAATCGACAGCGGTAGTCCCGGTCGGTGAAATCCCGATTGCGACATATGAGGTCTGGTCGAAGGTTCCAGGTGAAGCCGAGTTCTGGATCAGCAGGGCGATGGTTCCATTGGTCGTGCTGGTGACCATTATGTCCGCGAATCCATCGTTGTTGATATCGGCGATATCCATGCCACCAGGATCGGCACCAACGACATATTCAACCAGCTCGAGACTGGGACCGCTGTTCGTCATAACGAAGCGGGCGATTGAGGCCTTGCCATTGCTCTTTCTTCCAGCGAATGGGATGTCCTTGTCCTTCTCATCCTCACTTGGATCGACACCGATCGGCACACCCAGCGAAGGCGTGCTGCCTCCTGAATTGAATCCACCCGCCCTGGATAGACTTGCCGTTCCTGTATAGAACAACCAGTCACCGTTTCCATCAAGGTCGTCGTCGGTGACGCCTACGACAAGGTCCTTCTCGGAATTGAAGTCGTAGTCGATGCCCGCGAGACAAGTGGGTGTTCTGTTGATGTCCAGATCGAGTTCCGTGAAACCGTTGCTTATGTCCTGATCCTCGTTGTAGTAGACATAGATGTCCTGATCAGCCGAATTCGCGACCGCCAGATCGCTTGTCCCATCACCATCGAAGTCGCCGCTCGTGATATCGACCGGATCTCCACCTGTGTTCATGACGACCTGCTGGGTGACACCGCCTGCTCCATCGTTCTCGAAGATGATTAGGCTGCCGGGAGTCCCACTGAATACAAGACAGATCTCCTCTGCGCCATCACCATTGAGATCGACGATCTCGACAGCTGTCGCGCCACTGTCGACATCGATCGAATTCGGGTCATCGAATGACAGGAGACCACCCAGATCGACGATGTCCAGCAACATCTCCCAACCACTCGTGTTGACAGACTCGTTGTAGCGCGGAACCATCGCCAGCCCATTCGGAAGTCCCGGGAGAACCATGACATCATGGCGTTGGGCTTCCGGCGGGGGAGCGGAGGATGATCGGATGAAGTGGAATACATCGCCTGCAGACAGTTGATTGGCCAGATCGGCGATGATCTCCACTCGGAACGAACCGGCGAGTTCGATATTTCCGGATTCGATCACCCAGTTGTTTTCATCGGTCAACGTGTTGATTCCATAGCCCATCTGTCCGTTGGCGCTTTGAATCAGATTTCCGCAATTGACGCGTCCATTCACGGCAAGGTATAGGCTGCCGGCCATGTCCTGTTCATCTGATCCGATTCGCAGGTCCTCCTCGATATTGAGCAGTCCACCACCGATTATGAGACTCGCCGCTTCAACAGTCGCTTCCGATGCTATGTCGATCGAGCGAACGGTCTCGTTGAATTCATCGTTGCTGACCAGAATGATCTTGTCGTATATGAACTTGAGCCGGGCATCGACCGCATTCGACAATTCGACAAGGTATCTGGTGGTTCCGAGAAGCGAGAAAACTAACGTATCGCCATCGGACGGTTCGACAGACCAGTTGTCGGGGTTGTTGAATTGGCCGCCGTTCGCCTGCAACCAGTAGACGTGATTCGGCTTGTCGAACTGGGCCACACCCTTGCTCGCCGTTCCGAGGGCCTGGGCGTTCTCGTGACTGTTGACCATGTAGAGACAGGAATCCTGAAAGCTCACGATGCTTCCGAGCCCATTCGGGATATGAACACCTGGTGTCACGATCCTGCCATTCGATTTCATGGAACCAAGCAATCCATCCTTTTGCATCTTTCCGGTGAACATGTCGACGGCACTGCCGGTCCAGCTTGGAACGGATCCACTTCCACTACGGTAGCCACTGATACTCGCGGCCACGCGGTATTTGTCACCTTCTCTGGTTATGGCGACACTTTCACCAAATGAATTGAATGAATCCTGAGCTGCTGGTGTCAGCACGTGCCACTGAGACAATTCACCGTTGACCAGCGCGACCACATAGGCGGATCCGGTCTGGGATGCCGCCGTCTGGCCAGGCGCACCGCTGACAACATACTTGTCCTCAATGTCAACGCTGTAACCAAAGAAGCTGCCGGGCGCCTCGCCGCCTATGGAAGGAAGATCAGTCCATGTCTCGGAAGTGGCATCTCCGGTGTAGAGCCAGGTGGCCCCCTTGTTTTGAAGGAAACTCGGCTCACCTACCGCCATGACGAGCCCGCTCTCTGTTTGATCCAAGGCGACATCTATGCCCAGGAGCGAGGCGGATTCATTTGATGTTCGACTGAAAATCTCCTCCCAGCTCGAGAAGTCGCTGCTGAATGCTCTGTATATGTAGCAGTGACCAGGGGAGACGATCTGACCGTTGGCAAGCGATATTCCAGGGCTTCCGATCACCAGATAGGCGATATCCGGATCGCTCTTATACATCTCGACTGAGTAACCGAAAGCGATGTCGCCATTCATCGAAGGTGAGATCGTCGTCAGTTTTTCATATCCATCATCACTCTGGTCATACACATGAACCGCTCCAGAACCATTGGTTCCCGGCGCGCCAACCGCCAGTAGATGCTCTGACTGGCTTACGGAGAATCCGAAGATGTTTGGCACCCCATCAGGGCTTTCGAACAACTCGGCATCGAGGACCCATGAACCATTCTGGTTATCGACAAGCTGGACAAGGCCATTGCCGCCAGCGGCATGTGGTACTCCCAGCACAACCCGGTTCCCAGAGACACTGATTGCGGAGGGGACCAGTTCATCAAAGGTATCGAGTGCGGTAGCCGTGTCGTAGCTGACAGACTGATTGGCTGGCGGCTGGATGTCACTTTGATTCACAATGGAAACTCGGCCGTGATCAGGTCCGTGAAGATCACTTCCGGTTGATCCACAGAACACGTACGTGTCACCCATCACGAAACTTGAACCGAATAGATCACCCTCATTTAGATCATTTAGCTGTATCTGCCCCAGATATGGGAAGGTCGGGAAATTCGGGTCCTCGAAGTCGCAATCGTAAAGATAGATGGCTCCTTTTCCCTCTGCATATGGAGCCGATATGGCAACGACAGATTCGTTGCTGTCGACCATGTAACCAAACTGGCTCTGCAGAATCTCGATCGGCGGCGACAAATATGCATTGAACGACCAGGCCAACGTGCCATCGTCCTGTTCCAGATTCCTCAGCATCCAGACTATCCCGGAGGAGTCATTGAGCCCATAGGAGGGTGCACTGACGTAAAGCTGGCCATTGCGAATGATGACATCCCATCCAATCTGACCGGTTGCCCAAGGGATTTCAAAGGTCAAATCCTCTTCTATTGTCATGAACGGACCATCAAGTCTCAGCCTGTGTAGATTTCCATCAGTACCGTTGTAACTTGGCGAACCGACAAATCCAGTCCCGTCTTCTACCGTGACCGAATGTCCCCAACGACTGCCTGATGGCAATGGTGATTCTATGACTCCATAGTTGTTCCAGAGTAGCTGTGTCGAACCATCGGGAAACTCGTAGGTTTCCAGCCTGTAACCTGCAACTGCTTCGAAACCCTCCGGTGCGCCAATCAGCATTTCCTCCCGATGCATGTCGATCGAATAGCCGAACTGCTGGATGCCTGGTGGAGGCGTGAGCCATTCATTCTCAGTCCATTGAGGCCCAGATCCATTGTCCTCGTATTTCAGAATCAAGGTCTTGTTGTCGCCGGGTATGCCTATTGCAGCCCAATCACCATCAATCCCCACGGCTTGTCCAGCGGCCGCGTCATTCGAAAGACCGGAGACGTCCAGTGTCCAGACGGGTGACGTCGAGTTGCCATTCGCATAGATGGCGACATGCCCCTTGTTGTTGTTGCCCGTCGATGTGCCGATGATCAGAAATTCACTCGATCTATCGATGGATGTACCAAATCCAGGTGTCGCACCAGCTGGAGGAACGATTTCAGTCGTCGCAAACGCGACCAAGGTGGGCAGAATGAGAGCACTTGCAATGCACATGGCGTATCACGCTCCGGGACCATCTCCATCGGGCTGTTCTCCAGGGATCAGGCGAAGTACAGCATCCCTCCGTTACTGACAATGCCTAACCACATTCGTTCCAACCCGAAATCACGATGAGGAGGTCCTCGATGTCCACGACTGAATCACCGTTGGCATCAGCGGAACAATCACCCTCGCAACCATAGTCGGATAGAACGGAAAGCAGATCCTCGATGTCGACCGATCCATTGCAATCCACATCTCCAACGCAGTCGCAGGATGTTCCACCTTCTCTGAGTGCCAGTAGCGGTGTGGATTCCCCGTTGCGCAGGAAGGAGCCTGTGTCGCCTATGGTGACGAGGTCGTTCGTCCCGTCACCATCGACATCTCCCGCATCCACGAGCAGGGGGAACTCGCCTTCCGCCAGATCAATCGTGGTGAAGGTGAGATTTCCGTCATTCTGGAGCAGTCGGACAATCCGGGTTCCGGCCGAATCCGTCGTAACGGCCGCAATGTCGTTGTCGCCATCATCATCGAAATCGATCGTCGTGATGCTCGATGGGGACGTGCCGGCTGGCACCTGGAGTGCCGGCAGGAATTCGCCGGGATTGGCCGAATCCTGAATAAGGATCGGTATCGAGTTATTGGCCGAGCTGGTGAGAATCATGTCGCTGTAGCCATCAGCGTTCAAGTCTCGGAGAACAATGTCGCCAAGATCTGAACCGGCTGGATAATCCTCCACATACAGACCAGGTCCACGTCCCGAGAAACGGCGTGCTGCCAGAGCTTTGCCATCACGTCTCGATCCCGCGAATGGGATGTCCTTGTCCTTTTCATCCTCACTCGGATCGACATTCGTCGGTGGGCTTGTCGTGCTCAACGTCTGTGATCCACCGAAACCGAGACCTCTCACAGAGGATGCGGCTTCATAGATGATCAGTCCACCACCCGAGTCGACGGTGTTCTCGAATCCGATAACAAGATCATCAAGTGTGTCCGAAGACAGGTAATCGAATGCGGCCATGCATGTTGGCATCACGCTCAATCCAAAGCTGCCGGTCACGAATCCATCGCTTGGATCCGCATCATCATTGATGAAGTAAATGACATCCTGTGACAATCTGTTCACGACGGCCAGATCCTGATTGCCATCATCATCGAAGTCGCCGGATGTGATGTCGATTGGTTCGTCCCCGGTATTAACGATGATCTGCTGAGCAACGCCGCCAGCACCGTCATTCTCGAAGATGACCAGCTGACCGGGTGCGCCATCGAAGATGACGCAGATCTCATCGGCATCGTCGTTGTTGAGGTCCACCACCTCCATTGCGACGGCATCACCATCCACAGAGGTCGTGTTGGCATCACCGAAGTCGAGGAGATCGGCGATATTGACGACCTCGATGACCACTTCCCAGGTACTTCCGCCACCCCGTACGTTATCGCTGGAACGATAATCGACCTGGAACGCGAGATCGTTGCCAAGAGCGGGAAGAAGAACCAGATCGAAACGGTCCTGTCCTGCAATCGGTGTTCCACTGGATCGGAGCAATACAAGTTCATCACCAACGGCCAGACTGTCCTCGTCGATCAGACCGAGATCGACGGATATCGATCCACCGATCAATGGAGCCTGAAGAGTCTCTATGCATGAGGACTTAGAATCGGGGAATGAATCGGAAAGACTGAACTGTATGGATGAGCCGCCGTTCACCGAGAGTTCACCAGCGACATACAGACCGGTCTCGAAGAGATCGAGTGTCCCCGACTCCCCAGTTCGACCGATCGTGACATCGTTCTGCACTTCCAGTACATCAGAACCAGTCAGTGTGAGCGCTGCTGATCGAATCTGGGGCGGAGAGGATATCTCGAGATCACCTGTGATCGTCGCATCGGTCTCTCCAAGAAAATCGAAACCGATCTGATCCAGCGCGATTTCCATCGAACCATCCCAGGTCCCCACATCGAAGATGATGGATCGGTACTCTTCGATCAGAAGCGAGAACAATGCCTTGTTGGAGCCTTCCGGCGGACTCGACCAGGCACTCTCATCCGAGAGCGATTGCTGGCTTTCCGTGGTTTTCCAGGTTACGACCTCTTCGATATCGAATCGGGAAAGATAGGAACGATCCACGATGGTCTCGGTCGGTTCATAGGTGGGTGCCGTGACGAATAGATTGTCTCCATTGACCGCCATGGCCATACCGAGATCGTCATCCTCCTGGAAATCATTTGAAAACAGAACTTTGCTGACTTCCCAGTCCAGAGTGTCCCAGGACGCGTCCGGATTGTATTCATAGACCGCCACCATCCCGGTGTTGCGACCCATGTAATCCCCATACGGCGAGCCGATGTAGACCTGTCGATATTCGGCGCTGAGACCAACCGAGTAGCCGAAGATGTCGCCGCCACGACCAGTCGGCGTATTCAGGAAGGAATCAAGTGACCATGAAGCAGGTCCGCTGGAAGGGGTCGCCTTGAATATGAAGGCGTCTCCTGCCAATTGGGAGGAGTATCCGTAATTCGAGTACCAACTGGCCTGAGGTGCGCCGACAACGAGCATTCCGTTGTCGATGGCGATGTCGTGACCGAAGGCGTAGCTCGACCAGTTGTCCGGGAACTGGATGCCCGGTTGCACCGTTTCCTCGTGCGACCATGTACTTGAACCGTTGTCCCTGCGGAACAGTTCGACGGAGCCGGTGAGCTGATCACTCGTCCAGTCGGTGTTACCGATGGCAAGGACGACACTTCCGGCGGCATCGACATCCATATCGAGGCTGTATCCGAACTCGACATCCTCACCCATCATGGAAGGGTCCTGGAGCGTGCCCTCGAGTGTTCTGTTTCCGGTCTTCAGGTTGATTCGCCACACATGCACAACACCATCGACCCCACTCGAGGGATCACCAGCCGCGACCAGTGCCAGATCACCAAGGACCGCCACGGCCACCGACATGCCCAACGTGCTGCTGGATCCAACCGTCAATTCATGAATCAGCGACCATTCGAATCCAACTTCCTCGAACACCGAAATGACACCATTGCCAGTGTTGTTCAATTGTGGAGCACCAATCACGGCAACGTTAGCATCCATGGCGATAGAAAGCCCAAATCGAGATCCAGTCTCCAGAGATGGATTGACAAGACCGTGGGATTCAAGAGGCACCCATGCATTTGTTTTATCCAGATAGTAGAGATGTACTCTACCCGGATCGTCTTCTCTATCATCTCCCACGATCGTGAATGGACCGGAACTGGCGATCGCATATCCAAAGGAAGGTTTTGTTGATTCCAACCACTCTGGTTTCTCGATCTTTTCATCAGCGAGTTGAACAGGTAGTGATTCGCGAACATCGAACTGCCATTGACCATCGGTCTTCTGATAGAAGAAGACACCACCCACCTCGGTTTCATCAAAGTTGCCTGTGTCAATAAATGGTGAAGCGACCATTGCACCATGTTCACAGGCACCAACGGCTTTTCCAGACCAGTCGCCAACTGCTGCCAGTTCTGGATTCAAAACGTGTTCAACTACCCACTCACCAGCGGAGGGCGAGTACCGGAAGATTGTTCCATGACCACTCACACTCAAGCCGCCGTACGGGGCGCCGACCACCATCAAGTCATTGTGCACGGAGATGGACCAGCCGAAGAGTGTCAAGGGTGAATCATCGGCATCCAGTATGGCTTCATTGAACTGCCACTCACCACTGACCTTGTCCTCGTAGTAGTTGAGTACCGTCCCCTGTAGATTGCCGAGATTCGGTGTGCCGATCATCAACTGGCCGGCCGAATGGGTGATGCTCTGCCCGAAGTTTGCGTTCTCGGCATTCCAGGGATCCGGAGGGGTCAGAAGATCCGATGGCAGTGGGCTGCCGTTCACACAGGGGTAGCCCACTGCGGCGCCCATGGCGGTGCCTTCGATCCTCGAAGTCGGACCACCGACTCCAAGTACACCTTCCTGATAATCAAGTCCGACTCCCCAATCATTCAGAATGGTTCCCCTGGGTATCACCGGGTTCGGTATCGGTCGCGGAACCACATTCGATCGTGTGATGCTATGACTCCAGATCTGACCGTTGCCTCCGGTGAAATTCGTATCATTCAAGGCCGTGATGAAGGCGTAGGAATCATTCAGGGTGACATTGGCACCGAATCGACTGTCCACACTGTTGTCGGGATGATCGAAGGTTTCTACATGTTGCCATATGTCCAGATTGTTGGAATCTCTTCTGAATAGATAGGCTCGACCAACCGGATTGCCGAATTGATCGGTGGCACCCGGCGCACCGACGATGATCGCGTCACCATGCATGTCGACTGAATATCCGAATTCGAAATTCGATCCCAATTCAAGCATGGGAAGCAGGGTTCCAAGCGAGACCAGATGTTCCCATTCATCGAAATCGCTGTTCCACTTGAACACATCCACCGCACCGGGATCGCCCTGCGGCGAACCGTCATCGATGCCCGGTGCCCCGGTCACCAGAATGTCACCGGAGACGACCATGTCGAATCCCATGACTTTGCTGCCCAAAGGGGTGGGTTGCTGGATCAACTGGGATCCATCGAACAGACCGATGGCTCTTGAATCCACCCATCTGTCCTGGCCCATTGAAAATCCACTCAGACAAACCAGAAACACGAACGGCAGAATGGCTGCTCTTGCTCTCATATCCCCATGCTCCACTGATCCCCATTCATTGAAGACCTATTCCTCTATTATGGACCCCTTGAAAGGTCGGACAACGCTATTCCTCCAATTTCCATTGCAGTACTCAAAACCGGCTTTTCAGACCCTCTGAGCATGGAATTGAGGGACTCCTGATTGGCCCTGATTCTGGATCTCAAGGGAGTTTCTGGCATACCATTTGGGACCTTGGCCAGAGTTGGCCAAGGACTATTCAGCCTGTGATCTGAACATCTGGGTCTCCTCTTGGACGCTTCCGCCAGCACATCCAGCGATGAACGCTCCTACAACCCGCTGATCGGGTTGCTGGACCTGTTCAGCAGTGTCCGATTCGGCATACTGCTGCTGTTCCTCCTGTTCGTCTATTCCGCCATCGGTTCAGCTGGACTTCCGCTCAAGGTCGCCATCTGGGAGCCGGATGCTTGGACGGCGGTGCGATCCTGGCGTGGAATCGAGATGACCGAATACGAGTGGTTCAACTCCTGGCCGTTCTTCATTCTGGTCGGGTTGACCTGCCTGACGATCATCGTGACCACGATTCGCCGTATTCCGTTCAACACGATCAATCTGGGTGTCTGGATGGTCCATGCCGGGTTGATCATCATGTCGCTTGGCTGCGTCTTTTACTTTGCCACGAAGGTCGAGGGCGATGTGCCGATTGCCAGAGCACGCATCTTCATCCAACCGGAGGGTGGTGAGCCCGCCAATCTCAGAGCCATGCCGGGACACGAGGTCCAGATAGAAACGCCCGATGGCCCATGGAAGTTTCAGGTCATGGACACGAATCCCAATTGGGAACTGTTGACAGGACCGGACAAGGGCAAGGCGGCCTATGCCGTCAAGGTGATGGTGAACTCCCCGAACGGGATGTTCATTCGTCAGCTTCTCGCCAACTATCCCGAATACACGGAAGACATGGTTCGATCATCCGATCCGAAGCAACCATGGGCGCGATCGGTCAAGCAGAACGGAACAGCCTTGACGGACGACACCCTGACGATGCGACTGGAACCCGATGAACAGTCGAAGTTCTGGCTCATGAGTTCAGCCGCACTCTATCTGAGGGAGGTCGCCCGCAATTTGGACGGATCCACCACACCGATCACCGATTGGGTCGAGAGGCCGATCGAGGATCTTCCCCGCTACAACGAGTATGTGGAACTGGATCGGGAGGTCTGGCTGCCGACGGGTGATGATGAAGTGGTCACTGGCCCATTGCTGCTGAAGACGATGGCATCGTCCCCGGATGATCCACTTGCAGAGATGCCGATCTACATCACTTCGTACCTGCCATACGCCGGAATGGAGACAAGAGATACACCGGGTTGCGAGCCATGCGGCGATCCATTGAATCCGATCGCCAATCTGACGCTCGACACGAGTGCGGGGCAGCAGGTTCAGCATCGGATGTTCGCATTCGATGAGAACCCGACCCGACCGGATCCATCGCTCATGCGATTCCAATGGATAGATTCCGAATCGATTATGGACGGCATGTTGAACATGTCCGGACCAAGAGTTCGGATCCGAATACCCGATTCTGACATTGAGATCACGGAGGACATCACTCAATTCACCGAGCTGGAGCCCGATGCACCGTGGATTCCAGTGGGAGATTCCGCGTATGAATGGCGAGCACGACGCATCGACGACGAGATGATCGTCCGTGATCGAAAGTTGAATCTGGCTCGCATCGAGATGCGAAACGACAACCGGACATGGCTTCGTTGGGTCTTCGATCAACCAGCGCTCAATGGAGATTTCCCGTTCGAAGGTCCGCCGCAAGATCATTCCGC
>CEUK01047625.1_pt1 | contig 22194 bp, 19 predicted proteins | sample 356451 | NCBI WGS metagenome assembly CEUK01 (sample SAMEA2622843, study PRJEB7988) | marine metagenome | isolation source: saline water (ENVO:00002010), including
TCTCGATCTCGCCAAGGGATTGGCTCCTCCCGAAGAAGGTGGTTCAGGTCTGATTTCGGAAGCGATTGAAGCCAAACTAACAGCAGCTGGATTGTCCAACCCCGTGGTTGTCCTGACTGGGCCCACGATTGCGCCTGAAGTGGCCCGTGGTGTGATTACCACCGCCATGGTGGCAGGCCACGATATCTCGGTGGCCACCCGAATCACAGAACGACTCTCGACCGATTGTCTCATCTTGATGCCAAGTCAAGATGCCGTGGGCTGTGAATTGTGGGGTGCGTACAAGAATACCGTCGCGCTTTCTTGTGGTGTTGTCGATGGATTGCGTGATTCCATTGGTGGTGACAATCTCAAGGCGGCCTTGGTGACCATTGGATTTGCAGAAGGGCAACGACTGTTGCCATTGATGGGGGCTCAACCGGAAACCGCATTCGGGCCTGCAGGATTGGGCGACCTGTATGTGACCAGTGCCAGTCCACGATCTCGAAATCGAACATTGGGTGAAAAATTGGGCTCTGGCAAGTCTCTGGAAGAGGGCCTTGCCGAGATGCACATGGTCGCTGAGGGTGTTCGAGCGGCCCGAATGTTTGCTGAGAGAGCGGATATGGTGGGTTGTGATGTCCCCTTCATCAATTCATTGTGCGCATTGCTCGATGGAGAGATTACGGCACCTGAATGTGTGCGTTCAATGGCTGAATCCGTCCTGTGAAAGCCTCAAGTCCCTCGACCCTGTGGGCGAAGTATGGCCTTTGAGGATTTGACCGAATTTGAGACTCGCTTGTTCGAGTGGATTCGCCAATCTGATTTCGAAGAAGTGCCTTGGAAAGCCGCTCGTGCAGCCAAGGCATTCAAGGTCAGTGTGGATGAAGTCAACGAAGGGCTGGCTGCCTTGACCAGTAAGATTCCGAACCACATCTACGTTCACTACGAGGATGGAGCCATCCGCATCAGTGCTGAGCGGTAATCAATACTTTCATTGGAGGGTCACCTACGCCAAATATCGGACACCGTCTTGGTGGAACAGACCGATTTACAGACAACACGATTGATGCCCTATTACGAACAACAGAACGCATCAGTGAACCTGATTTCAAATACTGGGAATTTGATGTACATGAGTCAAAAGACGGTGTGTTGTTTGTATTCCATGATGATGTGTTAGAAGTTGATGGAAAAAGGGTTCCAGTCAAAGAGCTCAGCTTTGCTGAAATCAGTTCGCAGGGGGAGATAAATGGGATTGAAATTCCTAGAATGGATGCGGTCATCGAAATATTGTCCAAACGAAATGAACCGGTCATGATTGAGATCAAGAATCTGTTCAGCGATGCCGCGCGACAAAAAATCATCGATATTACGGCAGAACGTTCAGATTGGCAATTGATTGCTTCAGTGAATCGATTTTTGACATCATTCCCACGAAAATCTCGCAAATATTGGTATTCACAAGCGAAAAAAGTTGGAACCTCAGTGTATCGGATTCGCAGACATGATGTTGACCTGTTTCATTCATCAAGAACAATCTTTCACTTGATTTGGAATCGGGTAAAGTGGTGGATGAATCGATGATTTATCGGTCCAGATAGAACTAAAATGAATTTAGGGTAGCCTAAACTTTACTAATGGATTGCCGGTCGGTCGTCTCATAAGGTCGATATTATGTCCAATTTGATGATGAAAGCAATCTTTGTAGCGGTGTTTATGGCAACAACTTGTGTGCCTGGTTGTATCTTTTCAAACCCAGTTGTGTTTGACAAGTGTGAAGATCGGGACAACTGTCTCACCATCGCTTTTGAAGCCAAAGAAGAATACAGCAACACCGAAGAAAATCCAGAGCAACTCGCCGACCGCCTCAGCGAACTACTCGGTATGGAAGTCGAAATTTACCCAGTTGATGGACCAGCTGGGACAATTCAGGCACTTCGTTACGGGCACGCCGACATTGGATTCCTTGATGGTGGTGCGGCTTGGCTCAGCTGGCAAAATTATGGCCTTGAGGTACTAGCTGCTGAGCAGAAGGCAGATGGCCGCCCATACTATTACGCAATCGCGTGGGTCCACAAAGATTCAGACATGGCACAAGCAGCCATGGATGATGACAACAGTACAGACCCATTCGAGTTGATGGCTGGTAAGATTTCATGTCACACTTCTGCGCTTGGCAGTTCAGGTATGCTCCTACCCATGGGATACCTCATTGACAATGGCTACATGGAGGTCGTCGGTGATCCTAATGACATCTCTTCACTGACAGATACTGTCAGAAACCACTTTTCCGATGATTCCAGCATCCCGAGCAGCGGTACGACCTACTACAAGTACAAGGGTTCACTACGATGCTTGGCTGAACACGAACTAGGCGATGCAACCGATTACATTTCGTTTGCAAAGGACCCCACTGTTCCAGATTACTGTGGTGAAGATCCAGAAGATTGGTGCTTTGAAGGTGATTTCACCTCAACAGAGGACTTCTACCCTCTACCAACCACAGGAAAGGCACCCAGCCACCCAGTGATGTACAACCCGGAGTTCTTCTCTGAGGCAAACGTCACGGCTTTGCAAAACGCCTTTGCTACAATGAACGGGAATAGTGCTGACCTCGATATTCTAGACAATGTTCTCAGTACCCCTGGAATGACCATTACCAATACGACGGAGCACATTTCCAATTATGGCGACTTGATTGAGGATGTGCCAGGGATTCAGGCTTACTTCACGGGCAAGTACGGACTTGAGGATTGATGAAGAGTTACGGATTCACTTTGGCCTTGCTTCTTGTTTTAGCACCCCTCTCGGGTTGCTTACAAGAAGATGAACCAGAGCCCGGCTTTTCTTGGCAAGATCGTGAAGAGATTGATTGCGATATGTCTGAGAATGAAAACCTAGACTGTCAAGCGTACTTGGATGGTTTTAACACACCTGTACTTTCAATCAAGCACCCCCTCGTTGAGGAAATTTGGATTGTCGACCTTTACGGAAACATCACATCATGGAATGGGGAAAACCTCCGCCAAGTCGCCAATCTCTCAGGAGCAATTTCGACTTGTCACAATGAACAAGGCATGTTTGGTATCGCTTTTGATGATAATTTTGAACAAACTGGTGTAGTGCTGCTTTCCTATATCCAAATCGTCGAACCCTGTGATGATCCTGCTGGACCCTTGACTTTGGCTGAAGCTAAGGTAGTAGAGGGTGTCATCGACACAGATTCCCTCAAGGTTTTACTTCAGGTTGAAGAACCCTATCGCAACCATAACGGTGGGCATATTTTGGGAATCGGAGAAAATCAGTATCTTTGGGGTGTCGGTGATGGAGGTTCCTCCAAGGACCCGTATGGACATGGACAAAATACTTCTACAAAATTAGGGGCGATTTTGCTGCTAGAATATTCCAATGGGAGTGTGCAACCCGTTCTTGACAATTCCTCCGGCGACCCCTACGTGTTACATCACGGACTGAGAAATCCATGGAGATTTGATGTCGACAGTTCAAATCGATTGTGGATTGCCGATGTGGGGCAGTATTGCTATGAAGAAATCAATGTGATACCACTGATGAATCAAAGTAATTTTGGATGGGCTGTTCGAGAAGGGATGCACGAATTTGATGGTGATTTTGATTGTGACCCTATGACAAGTGAACCACCTGAAGGCTTGGTTGATCCTGTCATCGAATATATCCATGAAAATGGCCATTGCTCTGTAACTGGAGGTCATTGGATGGATTGGGGTCCTCAGACCTTAAGAGATGGATACCTGTATGGTGATTTTTGCTCGGGATCGATTTGGGTTGCAAAGAGCAATGCTTCGAATTGGGAAGCTGTACATATTGCTACTGCTGGAACACAGATTGTTGGTTTTGGACAAGGATTGAACGATGAATTGCTCATCTTCAGTTGGGGCGGGACCATCTACCAGGTGACAGAGTCGCCAAATTAGGTGGTATTTTGCAAGAATACGGCGCCAATATTCGAAAGTATTGGCTGCCAATCTTCTTTCTATTGATGCTCGCACCTCTGACAATAACTGTACCTCATGTTCTATTGGATTCAAACAATCCTACCGGTGCTGTCGAAGCGCCTGAATTGGAAACTACGAGCAATGGATTATTGCTGATTATTTTAGATGGTGTTGGAGAAAATGTCATGCTAAATTATGACATGATGCCGGAATTAAATTCGAAAAGGGCTGAGGCTGCGCTTCTTGACTTGAGAACGGGCCCCTTGACACTCTCTGCAACATGTGTCAGCGAATTGATGACGGGTGTTCCAAATTCTCCCATCGATGGTTTGCGGAATTTCAACTTGGATCATCCAGGCGGACCGGATCCTTGGACACTGGCTGCAAATGATGAGCAATACAGTGTCGGAATGGTTGGGAGTTATGTTCTAGGGAACATGTATGGAGAACACGATGAAATTGAATTCATAGATACATTCCAAGGCCATGCAGATTATTACGAAGGTGATGAAGATACTTCTGAAATTTTAGAGGGATGGCTCAATGAGGGTACACACAATGTCATCACTGCACACTATTCTGGGCCCGATAAAGTCGGCCATCGATGGGGAATTGTGGGCCAAGAATACAAAGATAAAATCCGAGACATTGATGTTGAAATAACGAGAATATTGCCTTTGGTCCCAGATGGTTGGACGACCATTGTTACCGCAGATCATGGAATGACCGATGTCGGTTCCCATGGTTCGGCTGAAGATGTCACGAGGGATGTGAGTGCATTCATCTTCGGGCCAGACATTCTTCCCAATACAAGATTTTCAGGTCACCAAAGAGACGTTCCTGCACTGATGTCAACGGTACTTGGACTTCCTTTCCCAATTCAATTGCATGGCCGAGTTCCTTTGGAGGCTTTGGATGTCAGTCATGAGAATAAAATCATCATCGAACAGTGGAATTGGGAAGCGGCTTATCAGCGCCAATTGTTCGTCAATGAAGAAAATGGAATCGAATCAACCGATTTACAATTAGAAGTCATTGATTGGACAAAAATTTCTGAGCAGGAGACATTCACTCGAGATATTGATGTCGCCATCTCAATTTTCAATTGGGCTGTTCTTGTGACGCTCTGTTTAATTGCAATTGGTGTCAACATCAAGGGCCAATGGGTAGACCAAAAAATGGCTCTGATTTTTGGAGGACTAATCGGAATTTTTGTGATAAGCCATGCTACATTATCCCATTCAGCTATGATTCCACGTGCATTCGGAGCCGCTTGTGCAGTTTGGTTGGTGGCTTGGTCATTGGGAGGGGGCTTGCGACGAGAGGAGGACCCATCCCAATTACCTGTTTCTTTTTCCAAGGGCATGGATGGTTTGTCAGCCATTTTCGGAACACTCTCTGGATGGATAGGAATGGTCGCAATCCTCTATCTTGTATTCGGAACAATCACTCAGGCAGTGGTCTTGAGTTGCTTGATTTGGGCTGCTGCATGGTCATGGGGGTGCGGAGCAGGAATCATTCAGCATTCGACTGGTAAATGGCCCACCTATGCACCATGGATCTTTGCAATCGCAGCATTCACATTTGGGAGCATTCGCTTGTGGTTTGCTTTGATTCCATTCATCTTCATTGTCGCGCAAAATACCATTGAAAATTTGCGAAAGGATGCTAAAATCATAGAGAGAATTCAAATCCTGACTTTGTTGCTGCTACTGTTTGCAGCAGTGACCCTTGTGCATCGAAGAATCATTGGTACACATGTGATGTTGGATTTGGTTAAACTCGGATGGTCAAGCTCTCTACTGGCTTTATTGTTCTCATCGTCGATGCTGACCCTTGCATCTTTCGTTTCAATCACCTCTCGTTATGGTCAATTGGAGATTCGCAAAAGTGTTGTTCTGTCGTCATGGTTATTGGGTTGCTATGCCGTGACTGGGTTGTCCTGGTTATGGCTTGAATGGTTGATTCTGGTTCTAATCTTGCTCATGTATATTGGCAGTCTGTTGGGTTGGATGGGGGTGAATCGGGACCTCCCAAGAGAATTGATTCTGGCTGCGGTAGCTGCACATCTGCTGATTTCTTGGGGCGTATGGGCGTCTTGTGCAACACTGTTACTAATCAGCACGATTGGATATTTCTGGGAGAGTATGAAAAATCGATTTGAGACAGGAGCGATATCAATCAATAATCCAAAACCTGCAATTGCTCTTGCGGTTCTCCCATGGATTGCTTGGATATTATGGTGGACTTTGTTGGGCCAAGTGAATGGGATTCAAACCTGCTTCGAAGGAATTTGTCCCCACCCTAGGGAGTTAGACCCGGGCTCAATCATCATCAAGGGAGGTTATTTTGCAGCAATAGGACATCCCTCCAATCTATGGATGAGTCTAATGGTTGGAAGTCCGCTTGTTGTCGCTTCAACAATGCTGTTTTATCAGTTCTTGAATACCGGCATGACACTGAAACCATATCTCATTTCTCAGGCATTTCTGATATTGGGGTGCCTGAACTTGCTGGCCTTTTCTCCACAATATCCTCGCCTTGTTTTCGCCTTAACTTGGAATATGTTTTTTGCTGTGATGCAGATTATATTGGCCTTCATCGCAATCGGTTTGTATCATCTGAAAGCCGAATTAGATTCAACTGAATTGAATCACTTTCCGTCCTGATTTTGATTTGAAAACATAGCATTGGGCGGTAGAAGAGTCATTAGCCAAGAGGGGCGCTTGACATCTCCTTCCTCATTCACGAATGAACGGACTCCCATCGACAATAAATCAATCATCATCACGACGAGGAAGATGACAATGAGGAATGTCATCGCATGATGGTACAGCCCCAATTCCATGTAGAACATCAGGTGGAATCCGATGCCACCTGCACCAACCAAACCCAATACGGTTCCATGGCGTACGTTGTATTCGAACATGAACATCAGTTGGCTCAGGAGGCTATTACTCGATTCCGGAATCACGACATTGAAGGCGATTTCGGAACGAGATAGCCCCATAACTCTGGCAGCTTCCAATGGATCGTTGCGAACTCCTTCCATTTCTTCATACTGGAATTTACCCAGGAATCCAATGGTGTAGAATGTCATTGCAAGGACTCCAGGAAGAGGTCCCAAACCAAATGGGGGAATGAGTAGTAAAGCCCAAACAATACTGGGTAAACTTCGCGTCATGGCCATGATGATTCGTGCAGGTACAGCTACCCAAATTGGAACAAGATTTCGAGCGGCTAGTGGAGAAATGAGAATCGCTATCGAGAAACCGAGGATTGTTGCTACAAATGCCATCTTGATGGTTTCCAACATTCCTACAAATGCTTTCGAACAGAACATTGCCTGATCTTCAGTGCAACCGTCATAGTAGGCATCGGTTAACATCCCCCATTCAGGCGGCAACAAATCTTCACTGACAAAATCTGAGAATCGCCCCCATGCACCGTCGATTTTACCCCAATCTCCTTGCACCAAATCGTCAAAGACGATGTAACAGAGAATGAGCAGGAAAAGAATTCCGAGTAACAATCGATTTAGACCACGATTCAAAATTTCACCTCCTGAATGGTGAGTTTTTCGATAAATGGATTCAATCGTCCATCGTCAATCACAAGCATCCGATCTGAAACTTGTTTGGCACGATTGATGTCGTGTTCAACCAAAATCATCGCAGCCCCACTGCTCTCAATGTATGCTTTGACAGCATCGAGGACTGCGGAAATGTTGTCATCATCCAATTCACTCAGAAATTCATCTGCAAGGATCAATTTTGGCCTTTGCGCGAGGGTGCGGGCGGTTGCAACACGGCGCTGCTGGCCACCGGATAATCTCCGTACAGGTTCCCGAATTTTTTCCGAAATACCCATTGCCTCAACACAAGAAAGTACACGCTTGTTTCTCTCAGACCACCAAGAAAGTCCGAATTCACCAAAAGATACCCCGACTCTTGCACCGAGATCTACATTGTGATATACACTGGTGTGTCGGACCAAACCCAATCGCTGTGGGATATACCCTAATCCACCTCGCCTCTTAACATTACATTCAATGGTCCCCGAAAGTGGACTGACCATTCCCGCTATCGTCCTCAGAAAAGTGGTTTTACCCACACCCGAAGGGCCTACGATGGAAATAATTTCACCAGATTTAACAACCAAATTGAGATTTGATGCAAGCGGTTCTTCGTATCCAATGGTCAGGTTTTTCGCAATCACAATTGGGTCCTTAGCATCGTCGGAAGCAGACTCATTGATGCTCATTTAAGGGTCCCCTAAAAAATCTCGACTTAGGAGATGGTTTTTACATTGCCGTAGAGGGAAAAAAGTCATTGTAGCGATTTTCGTGCCTGCTTTACGAGATTGATGATTTCAACCCTGAGTTGATCAGATTTTATTCGTTTACCAAAAGGAGTATACACGGACTTTTCCGGGTTCTTTGAAACCATCATGATTCCACCTGAATCAAGGCCAATCATTTCTACTGATTCCGGTTTGAAACCGTGATGCCCCTCACAAATCGTAACCATTGCATCCTCATGATCATCATTCATATGTTCTATTGAACCATCTTTGACTCCACCAAGGTCAGGGTCTGATACGGCTTTGATCAATTCCTGTCCATCAATCCAACAAATTTTTCCAAATCCTGCAATGTACCTTACTTTTTCAATGGTATTCATTTTCCAAAAGAAAAAGTTGTGTGTTTTCAGGTAACTCTCGGCACTGGGTACCCTTTGACAATATCGAATGAGCATGTGTTCTTGCTCTTCTTCGCTAACCCTGATACTTTTTGACAAATTTTGTTCGCTCAATTCACTTTCTCTGGATGGAGAAACGATTCGCGAGAAATTTCCGATAATGCTGGCCCTCCAGTGAGATTGTGGATCTCCACTTGGATTGGGGTGCGAGATAAACAGACAAGCCTTGGAGGAATTCAACAGATTTTTTGTATGCGCGGCAATTTCTGCAACCAGGATGTATGGACAGCCATCTTCGCTAATGGCAAATGGTACAATCGAACCATGGGGGAAACCTTCCAATCCAGAAACTGTCGAGATGGTGCAAAGTGTTCCATGATGTACATCTTCCATCCATTGAGCAACATTAGCCGCAGGATCGTCATTTTTGTTGGCCAAGTCATGCGCCATTTTTGTGGCTGGCTCCTGCGAATCAGTAGGCTCATCCATAGAATGACCACAGTAATTTTACTTTAAATAAATACGCATGGCAAACCATGTTGAATTACGATGACTGAAGGGCCTTCAGTGCAGATTCAATCCACTCTTCTGCCTCGTCCTCATAGTCCGTATCACAATCGATTCTGTCATAAACTCGAGAACCACCTTTTTTCTCGATAATCTGGTCCCACTCTTTACCCGATTGACAGAACATTTCGAAGGCTGTATCTCCAAGGGCCAAAACGGCAAAACTAACATCGCTCATACAACCATCATCCGACTCGGAGACTTCATCAAACAAGTCCTGGGCATTGTCAGGTTGATCACCCTCTCCCCAAGTGCTGCAGACAATCATCAATTTGCCACAGGATGTGACATCATCTAAGCTGACCTCATCCATGCCTTTGACTTCAGATTCCAGATCGAAATCCGAGGCCAACTTACCGGCATCAAAGGCTAAATCTTCTGCATTTCCTGTTTCAGTTCCGAACAATATTAACAAATTATTACTCATTTTTTCACTTCCTTTGTCTTAATCTAAGGGGTCGTCAATTCTGATGTCTCCGAGCACCCAGCGAAGGGCTTTTGCTACCCCTTGAAGGGCCTTGAAATTCCGTATGTGGTATACCTTATCAGTTTGTGTATCTGCTAAGTGTGATTCAGTCTCGTGGAAGTTCATTTTTCTTTCAGCTTTATCGAGCATTTCCTCGATTTCTGCCCACGTTCTATCGTAACGATAATGCTCGCTTTCATGTTCAGTATTCATCAAAATCACTTCCATATTGTTGCCTATTTTGTCTCCGTAGATTTGGAACGGCCATGGTGAAACTTGTCAACCGATTTTTCAGACAAAGATGCATCATCCGATATCTCATCTTTGATTATCACTCGAACTGAAGGAGAATACACTTCGGTTTCTTCAGCCTCAGAAGGTGAAAATATCTCGACTTCGCTTGTCACGCCGAAGACTTTCGCGATATTTTCGGTAGTCAGGACTTCCTTTGGAGTCCCCTGTGAAATGATTTGGCCATCATGAAGCAGCAATATGCGGTCTGAGAATCGAGCAGCGATATTGATATCGTGAATTGCAACCAAAGCAGATTTTGGTGATTCAGAGTCAGATACCAATGTTCTCAAACTCTTCATGATTTCGATTTGACTTTTCAAATCCAAGTCACTTGTAGGTTCGTCGAGCAGGAATATTTTCGGATCTTGAGCCACCGCTTTTGCAATAATGACGCGCTGTCTTTCACCACCAGATAATTGATCAAATCTTCTGAAAGCAAAATCTTCCAACTTTAAAATTCTCAGAGTTTCACTGACCTTGTCACGATCATTGTCATTAATTCTCCAACTGATGTGTGGGCGGCGACCCAGTAAAACCACATCGAATACATCCATCGAAAAACTTGAACGGACCGACTGTGGAACGTATGACATTAGTTTAGACAGTTCCAAAAGGCTCAGACTGAAAACGTCCTTCGATGAAACCTGTATTTTTCCAGATTGAGGTGTTAAAATTCTGTTCAGGCACTTCAGTAATGTCGATTTACCAGCACCATTGACACCTAAAATAGAGATTAGTTCATTTTCGCCTATATCCAAATCAAGGCCTTTCAGCACGTGGTTTTCACCCCAACTGAATGAGATATCATTTGCCTGTAGGATAGAGTTCAAGATTTCACCCCCCTACCTTTCAATAGTAGATACATGAAGAACGGACCACCAATTACCGAGAGCATGATTCCGACTGGAATTACAATAGGGGCAAAAAGTGTACGGCCCAAGGTGTCGGCGAACAACATCAGAAATGCACCAAAGACTGCTGAACAAGGAATCAATTTCCGAAAATCATTCCCAACTATCTGTCGAGCCATGTGGGGTGCAGCTAGACCGACAAATCCAATCAATCCAGTGAATGCGATTACAACCGATGTCATGAGTGCTGATAGCACCAAAATATTTCTTCGAATCGTCGCCGGATCTACTCCTGTGGAAATTGCAAAATCATCTCCACCCAATGAAAGTGCATTGAGATCCCATGACCAAATCAGTGCTTGTGGTAGTAAAATGATTACAATAAATCCGATAAATACCACATTTTCCATTTCCGGTCGGGATAGGCTACCAAAGGACCAATGCGCGAGTTGAGATAGTTGTGCATCTGTTGCGAAGTATTGCATTGTAGAGACGATCGCACCCGCGATGAATGTGATTGCAATTCCAACCAAAATGTATGACTCTGCTGAGATTGATCGAAAATTACCCAGTTGGATAATAATGTAAACAACAACCAATGAAAACAAGAATGCGTTTGCTACGATTCCGAGCTCAGGTCGATTAACAATCGTGAAACCGAGTACGATTGCAAAGGCGGCACCAAGTGCGGCTCCTGATGCCACGCCTAATGTTAGTGGTGAAACCAATGGATTGCCGAGGCAACCCTGCATTAATGCACCCGCAGTAGCCAAGGCGATTCCACCGATGATGGCCATCAGTATTCGAGGGAATCTCAATTGCCAAATGATATCAGATTGCAGTTCCGAGCCTGATTCTAATCCAAGGATGATACGCATCGTTGTCCACATATCTAAATTGGTGGAGGAGCCCTGTCCTAGAGCAAAAATAGCCAATAAGATGGTTGAAATTGAAAGAATAGTTACCAAAAATATCTGATGCTTTCCTTTCTCAATATGCTGCTTCGACAAGGAATCCATGAAATCAGCCGCCATGGGACGTGCAAACAAATTTGCCAATTCTGTCGATATTATGGTATGTTGTAAAATAGTCATCCAAATACTGTTCAGTGTCTACATCAGAAAACAAATCTGGGTGCAATAATTTTGCCAAGGTTGGCAAACCGTGGATCATCATTGGACCTGCAAATTCACCAGACATGATCATCATTCTGTCATGCTGAACTGCAGCAACACTATCAAAACCAGGTCGATCTGCAACGAAATCCATGTGTGTACGGCATTTCCCTTCATCATCGAAGCTATTGAAACCAATATCAAATGTAATTCCATCAAACATCAATACGTCAGGATCCTTATCCAGTATTGCTTCCATATCGACATGGGTTGTATGACCCGGCAAGTCTGCAAAAACGTTGGTCCCTCCTGCCTTTTCAATCATGTCTGTCCATTGCGAGGTCCCTGTCAAAACTACCGGGTCGCGAGTAAGTGATGCATGGTGCTCCATGACGATTTGAGGGCGGTTTGATTCATTCATGTCTCCAATCCGATCAGAAACCATATTTTCGATGACATCAAATTCTTGAAAAAGAGTATTTGCTTGCTGTTGTTTACCAAACAAATCAGCAATGACATTGATTTCATCTCTCAGAACATCATATTTGTAAAAATCTAAGGCGACGACTTTGATACCGACCGGTTGCAACTTTTCTCGGATTGCATTGGTGTCCACCATTCCATTGGTTGCAAATACGATGTAAATTTCTGGTCGGCTGTCAAGTAATGATTCAAAATCAATCTCAGAGTGTGCTGACTGTTGAACCAAGGGTGTATCGACGAATTCTGGCCACAATGATTCATCATAAAAATCTCCAGAAATACCAACGACAACTTCCAAATCAACTTCCAGCATTCGCATTACACTGGCAGCATAAGTATTGGTAATTGCAACTCGAGATGGGGATTCATCAAATCTATGCTCGACTCCATTTGAATCAGTTACTACCAGTGATCCGTTTTCATTTTCAGAATCGTCTTGCATGGTATATTGCCAAATACCTATTGAACCAATGACAATCAGCATGACTTGGAAAATCGCCAATTCTCTGCCTTTCATCAATCCCGCCCCCAGTTAGCAGAGATCATTACGAAAAGCGTCATCAGACCCAATAAGAAGATCATTAGAGCTATGAATGAAGAAGAGGCTTCGGATGATACAGATTCATCTTCTACTGTAATGAATATTGAAGGTGATTTCTCAGAGACTTTACCATCGATTAGTCCAACCTGAACACGTATACGATTCTGTCCTGGTTCAAGTCCGTCTAGAACCACCTGATTATCAGTACCGTTGTAAATTTCTGTAGTCACGCCATCTAAATCTTGCGAGGTAACAGAATACCAGGCCACATTTTCTATGGGTCCCCAAGACAATTCCATCGATTGCCCTTCTTCAATAGACTGAGTGGTAGTAATTACAGTAGGTGGTTCTTGGATGAATAAAACTTTCAATTCAAACTGATCACCCGGCAGAATAAATCCAAGGTCCATTACAGCATTCAATTGATACAAGTATTGCCCATCAGTTTGATCTTCGATATCAAATGAAGTCGAGGTACCCTCGTAAATGATTTCCCCATTTTCCAGTAATTGATATGAGGTCGCTCCCTCAAAAATACCCCATTCGATGCTGTAGTCATTCACCGAGATGTTTCCTTCTTCTGTTGTGAATTGAGGTGTTGTCGGAAGGTTGTATCCTGTCAACTCAAGCTCGACCGAATCAGAATGTGAACCGGGTAGTCGATCGATGATTTTGACATAATTTCGTACCGTAGCGTTGTACCATAGTTCCCATGATTTTATGTCGTCATTATTGTCAACAATCGAGATGTAAGTTGTCATAAAAGTACCAGCGGCAACAGTGAGTTCCACGTCGTGTTGAATTGTAATAGAATTCGTCGTGTCATCGTACCCATTAGGGTGACCAGGGACACCAATGATGTTCGTACGGTTGAAGTGAAGTGAAGTCGGTTCATCGCCAGATAGTAAATTCACTTCTTGTCCATTGTTGGTGAATTTCCACCCCAATTGACCTTCTTGGTAATATGATGAAGATGAAGGGGCATCGACCCAGTAGGTTTTGACGTTCAATAAGTTGTTTACATCGACCCATCTGTAGGCTTTCTCACCTTCCTCATAATCCTCATCAGATACTCGGAGAAGGAAGGTTTCTGTGTCTCGACCAAATGCATCGGTGACCGTTTCCATGCCGACAACAGTGTAGGTCTTGTTCTGATGGTATTCAGGAGTGTGTAAGACAGAATAATCCCAACTCATTCCCGCTGACCACAGTTCATCACCGGATGAATTGGGGAGAACGATAATTAGCAGAGGTGGAGCATTTTCGTTGGAACCATTGGTATTGTTGGCGACAATATTGAATTCAATTGTACCCGCTTCGGTAGGTGTGTAAGTAAACGATTCCGAAAATCCTCGATAGGCCAGATTGTCTTCATGAACTTCCCCCACATACAACTCATAGTAGTCGGTGTAAGCTCCCCCCTCCCATTGGATTGTGATTGGGGACATCGTGATTGTTTGCATTTGAGTAACAAAACTCACATTATGCGGGAACTCTACATCCACAGTTGAGGATTGATTTAACCAATTCTCGCCTGTTTGAATTGATGTTGTGACAGGATCTAGGATTTGAACACCTTCAACATGGAATGATAGGTTATGTGTGCTACCCACAGCAAGATTTTGTAGAAGATAAAATCCATCTGTATTGGTAACCACACTGTTGCTATCCGTGCTGACTGTTGCTCCTGAGACCGGAGACCCATAACCGTCAGTGATGAATCCATAAACACTGTTCATGCCATGGTGAAAATCAAAATCATTCAAATCGGGGTAAGACGCTGAGCCGCGTTCCAATTTGAAATGCACGTATTGTGTAGAGTGATCAATGTCGCCGTAGTAGGCGCGCATGGTGTAATAGTCACCAGTGACGTAAGGGCCGAACTCAGTTCTCCCATCAACAAGAGAATTACTCTCCCCCGTATCAACCAGTTTGACAGTGGTCATCGGAGAATTTTCAACCGCCTGGCCATTTTCATCAAAGACCTCTGCGGTAATCCAATTGTGACCAACGTACCAATCCAATTGCATATCATCGGACAAAAACATCTTCCGATAAGCTACAGTATGCCCATCATTCATGAAATAGGCTCGAATGGTATGCTCACCAGGAGTAATCCCTGAGAAGGTGTATGCACCATTCCCGTCTGTCCAGACCGATGGTAGAGAATCAACTTTGATCGATGTACTATTTGCGATATTCCCTTCCGCAGTATATACGACTCCACTCAAGGTGTATGTTGTCTCAGTGCTTTCATCAGCAGAACTGAATGGAACAATGGCAACTGAACTTAGGAACAGTATTGCCAAGAACAGAGATAATCGCATTGAGTACACCTTAACTTACCGAAATGGCGTCTTTGAGTAAACATTGCGGGACTCTGACATGTATCTTGAAAGTTGTAGGGAGTGACCGGCCAGAGGAGGCTTCAATCTCTGGCCGATCACCCCGCGATTTTCCACTTCTTCGGAGGACTTACTGTAGGGTTCCAATGTCAGCGGAAGTGATTCCATAGTGCGCCCATGCACCAGACAACCACGGACCTACATCGTAAGATGCACCGAGTTGACTCGCATCGGTTAGATCTAGAATCTTGTTCATTTCACCAGCACCGTAGTCAGCGTAGTAACCAGGCATTCCACTGTTTGGATACATTGAAGCAAATCCATCGCACTGTGTCTCGTTTGTTGCAACTTGGTAGACGATGTGGAGATCAGTGTTGTAGCACATGTAGTCACCCTGACCATTGTGTTGTGTCCAGATGAAGGCATCACAGTTCGAAGCATTACCTGCACCAATCCAAGCCATCACGTGGGTTTGGTTGTTGTAGCATGCATCGGTGTGATCAGCGACAAGGGCCTCGATGGCCTTCCAGAAAGCATATCCTTCAGCCTGATACTTCTCAGCAGTTGTGTTGCTGTCCATCTTGTAGGTGTACTTGAGTACTGCCTGCGAGTATGTGATTACGAGGTTCTTGACCACAGTGTCTGCAGCTGCATTGTAACCTGTTGCATCTCCAGCCTGTAGGGCTGCGAGTCCAGCAACCATAGCGGCCTCTGTTGCAGCAAATGTGTTGGCTACTCCGTCAGCATTGGTAGTTGCGAAGTCACCAGCGCGCTTTTCCATAACCTTGGCAGGAGAGCAGCCGTAGTCTTCATCCGGTCCATGGAAGAAGGCCCAGCCTTCGTCCCAGTTGTGTGGTGCACCTGTGTCATTGTCGATGTTTCCGGCATCCGCCTTGGCAATTGCGGAGTTCAACTCGTGGATCGTGTATGCTACCATACCCAAGTTGACAGTCAACTTTGCAATTCCTTGGTATCGAACGGTGTCAGATGTACCTGCGAAGTCACCGGTGCCGTCCATTGCTGCCATGATGTGTGCGTCAACAGACCCGGTCATGTCGTAGTATGCATCGTATGGGTGCTTCTTACCTTCAGCGGATGCAAATCCGTGAAGTGTGCGGAAAGTACCGTCGCTCTTCTCAGCGTTCTTTCCGTTCATGTAGATGTCCTTTGCAGTTGCAAAGTCGTAGCCACCATCAGAGCTGGCTGCGGCCTTCATGTCGCAAAGATCCTTCATCAAACTTCGATGGTTATCGACATCTGATGCATAGGTGTAACCTGCGTCTGATGCATCCATTCCAGATACATCATCACCGGCGTCATCAGTAGCATCATCGCCACCGAGACAGCCTGCAAAGGCGGCCATCATCATTAGCAATGCTAGAGTCATTCCCTTCATTTTTCCATTATTCATTTTCTCACTTGTCCTAAGCCCAGTGTGGACTGTTAATGGCTGCGCGTTAGCCCTACGAATATAATATTTAGGGCACCCTAAACTCTTTTCGTGCCAACCTCAAACTTTCTGGGTGTAAACGAAATCAGGCCCGCAGTGTCTTGATTCTCCGGATGAAGAGATTTGTTGGAATCAGAAACCATAGAGATGCAGCAGCCCAAATTGAGCCGTTTGAGAGGTTGGGCTGGCTCTCTCCGGAAAGGCGAGTTTCCATCATCAATTGATAGACTCCATTCGGACTGAATAAGTCGACTTTTTCTTGAATTCGATCAAAGCCTACAGAATTGGGGTCGGTGATATCAACGCCCATGGTTTGAGCCACAATGAGAGTCGGGATCAACCATAGGAAAACGAAGAACAACCAAGTTCCTACTCCTAATGTTACGGAAGACCCAATGTCACGTGCCATGGATGAGGCCAACAACTGCAAGCAGGTGTACCACCACAACAACAAACCAGTCGAAGCGACAAACATCACCATATCGCCAGCACTCGGCCAATCGCCCATCTGTTGTTGAATCAAAAATATGCCAATCACAATTGCTACCGTAGTTGGAGACATGGCAGCAATCCACACACCCAGCAATTGCGAAATCGCATAATCCGAACGCGGCATTGGTTGCGAAAGATCAATGGCCAACTCACCGGTTAATCGGCGACGACTGATGGCATCAAACCCAATGAGGACCACACTCAAAGTACAGAAGAAAACAATGGGTAAACTGGAGTAAAACAGGACTTCTGAAGGTGTATTGGTTGGCAACCCGGCAGGTACGATTCGTGCATCTGCAAACCCCCAACATGCCATTGATATGGTGAGGATAATCAAAGGTGACAAAATCAGCATTCGTTGACTTCGCATGTGTCGCTTGGCATCTTGAATGCCCACGCCCCAAATGGTTTGGAGGCGCTCAATCATCCACACTCACCTCAGAAAGGATGGCGAAACCCGCGTCCTCAATGTCAATCCCGGTTGCCGCTGAAATGACAGTTTCCAAGCCCGCAGGGACATCTTGTAATCGAGTAAAGGTCATGTCTGGTCCAAGCTCACTTCGTCGGTCAGAGGTCCATTCCCCTTGTTGCAAATGCAATCGATAGGCCCAATCTTCGCCTTCTTGCTTGTCGATTTCCTCAACCTCAATGTCGTCACCAAACTGGGTCGGAGCGGGACCCAATCCAGCAATGTCGAGTGTTGCCTTAAGCCCAAGATCCCGCTCGATTTCGGACAAGGGTCCTTCAGCGACAATCCGGCCTTGATGCATAAGCACAAATTCATGTGCGAGACGTTCCAAATCGGAGAGTGTGTGGCTGCTTATGACCACACAAATTCCGCGTTCTGCTAATTGACTCAACAGTGTGCGAAAAGCGCTTTGAGCGACGGGGTCCAATCCATTCAACGGCTCATCGAGCAGCAATATCTCCGGGTCACCGAGCAATGCCGTAGCCAAACTCAAACGCTGTTTCATCCCTTGTGAAAAAGTCGACAAATCATCATCTACACGCGATGTTAGACCAACTAAATCAAGCAAAGTGTGACCTTCGGAGACGGGGGTTTTACGCATCATACACAATCGCTCAATGGCCTGCTTTGCCGTTCCAGGTCCCGACCATGTGACACGCTCGGGCATGTAGCCGATATTGGCACGTCTTGCTTCGATGGATGGAGAATGATCGAAAGTGATGCTTCCCCCCTCAAGCGGGAGCAAGCCTGCAATCACATGCAACAGTGTCGATTTACCTGCACCGTTGGGCCCTACCAATCCAAGAATTTTACCCGAAAGTAGTCGAAGGTTGATCCCTCGAATCCCTGAACCTGGGCGTGTCGAACAAGGACGAAACAGGCGAGGTGTGCGCACAGGGTAGCGAAAGGTCGCATTTACCAAGTTGAGCATAGGCCTCACCCTGCCGTGTGCCTCGCCCTTCAAGGAGTTGATGCGAAATGAGGCCCAATCCTCCCAAATCGCCACATGATTCAATGGGGCCGAAGGGTACCGAAGTGTATGGAGGTCGGAGGTACGCTCACCGCTTGGCTACTCCCCCTACTGTGTTTGTTGAGTACAATTGCCATTGAATGGAAATGGAAATTCCCACATGTACACCTCTCTGACTTCTTTCGAGCCGACCCGTTCAACCTTGGTATTGTGGCCTGTGGGTTGGCTATCATTATCGTTCCACTTGGCTGGATTGTAGCCATTCCAGCAGGCGCCGTCGGTTTAGGGATTCGAACCATTGCATCCGAGGAGTCTCGAGCGATGTGGTCTCAACGTTGGCAGGCCAGGAGTGGTCTCGTAGTCGCCGTCGTCTTTGGAATCCTACTATCCGGTTTCGGAGGTGTATCACAACCGATTGGAGCAGCGGAGTGGGGAACACCACTGTTGACCGAAAATGATGAGGCTCCCCCTTGGCCGGCCTCTGAGCAGCACATTTGGATGGATGGATCAACCATCGTAGTTGTGAACCATGCCCGCTTACCAGGAACACTCTCAGCTGTCGGTTCGGCCCCCACGGTGCTCTGGTATCTCGAGAGTTCCGGTACGGATGAACAACGATTGAAACAAGCCATTGAGCAACTAGACGGAATCGGGTTTCGCTCCGAGTGGTTCTCACTTGAAACAACAGCAACGGGATTGACCCACGATTATGATGGGGAAACCTTGCCTTATACCCTCAAGCAAATTGAGGTCGATGGCATCAAAATTGCAGAGATGGTGACGGTAGCCATGGGAATGTGGGGCGGTGAAGTTCGATTACTTACCATCATCAAACCCATCGATTTGATGTCCGATTTTTTACCCTTTGAAAGCGACCCTTATGCTAGCGATTACGTCATCCCATGGCTTGATTCCCAGTAAATTGAACACCTACGGTGTTCGTAAATACACTTGGTATTTGGCGGGAAAGCATATTCAAGTGTCAAGTCACCCAACAATGCATGCGAACTACAACCAAGTGTAGCCTTTGGGCTGTTTTGTTTACCGCAATGATGCTGGCCAGTATTGTCCAATTGCCGACCGAAGTTGCAGAAAATATTGAATCGTCCGAAACCACGGCCCGACAAAATTCCGTTGAAGCCGCTTGTGAAGGATTGACTTTTGAAGACATGTTCAATTATTCACATGCAATTTTCGATGTGACCATCAATGATGATTGGGAGTCTGCCGAAGTGAGTGCTGTTGCTTGGGTCAACGGAACCTTGGCTGATCAAGCAAGAACCGACCTAGAGAACCTGTTCGAGGGATTGCCGGGTGGAGATAACGGCTGGTTGTCGACAGATGAGTACAATGCGATTGAGAACATTGCTGCAGACTGTGTTGAACAAACCAACCCACGTGTCGGGTTCCGAAATGGTCCCGCGCATCGCGGAGGCGATGGTGTGAACTGGTACAACGCCACATGGATCAATACCGAAGAAAAACCAATGACACTTGAAGAATACAACCTGATGCCATTCAATCATGAAGATGCAAGGGATTGTGCATCCTCTCCGAACAATGATTGCTTCGAAATCCCAGTCGTACCAATCTCACCGGGTCGCAATTGTGATACGACCGTGGATTTAGCCGATGAATGTCGAATGGTCATCTGGCTAAATGGAACCTTTGTGTTCGAAGGCATGACCATTGGAGGCGATTATGCTGGATCTGACTTCACTGTCGCGATGAACACTTCAAACATGACCAAGGCCGATTTAATCCTGACATATCCTGCTCAGGAAGGCTTGCGTGTCGGGATGTTTGAGGAATGCGATGGTCGTTTAATTGATCAAGCGAACAATGACAACCAAGGAACTGCTCCAACAATCGGTACATGCACATCAGATGGTACCATCACCCAAGAAAGTCGTTTGGTCAGTATTGCCGGTGAAACCAGGCTACGCGTCGACACCCACGTCGAATACGACATGGAAGATTGGCCAACAGGACAAGACATGTTCTTCGACATGACCACTGAACCTCCTGAACAGGATGACCCACCCGTCTGGACGGCTTCTGCGCCTGCTGATGGTGAAATCATGCCCATTGCCGATGATGGTGTGGCTCACTTCCTTTCAACATCGCAAATGGCCGCTTGGGCCACTGATGATCAAGGCTCACCCCTCATTTCATGTGATGGGGCCGAAGGATGGTCGATGAGCAGTGATGCCGATGGTTTGTCGGCTGATGCACCCGCTGGACAAGACAGTACGACCATCACATGCCATGCAATCGATTCTGCAGGACAGACGACCGATGTCCGAAGTTACACGCTACAAGTCCCTCTACGTGCCACAGCCACAGCAAGTAGTAGCTCTACTAGCGTCGTGATTACCCCTACAGCCGGCATGCCCAGCATGACTGCAGTAGTGACCTTGATGCAAGATGATGCTCAAACCAGCAGCAACTCGGTGAGTTTGAACGGAGAGACTACCGTCGATGTCGACCTTTCAGCAATGTCACCTGGCCCATTCATGGTTCGAATTTCGGCCACAGGTTCAGGAATGGCTGATTTCGGCCATACTTTCGACTTGGGTACTTCGAAGCAATCTGTGGCTCCAAGTTTGACCGTCGCCATGGGCGAATGGATTGGAGAAAACTACGAACTCACAGGGCAATTCAATGACCCCGATGGAGACCCTGTCACCATCACCGCGACCGACAATGGAAATGCATGGGGCACCATTCAAGTCAGTGGAAACCAATGGATGGCGACTGGACCCGGTATCCCTGGTGCTGAAGCGAATTCAATCGTCCTCACCGCATGTGACAACTGGGGCCAGTGCTCTACAACAACACATGAAGCGGGTGCCACGCCGGGTGGAGATGAGCCCGATACGCCAGGCCCAATCGTCGATTCTGGAAGCGAAGAAGGCGGTGGGCTCCCTGGATTCGGAATGTTTGCCGCGCTAGGTGCAATTGCACTTGCAGGTCTAGGGCGCCGGCATCAAGAATGAGGGAGCCTTGATAGGTAGTCCGCCACCGCCTTGAATCGGTGGAAGCATGGCCTTTGAAGCCCACATTCGGGAAATGAGTCACGAAGGTGGCATGTTAGCACCCTTTACAGGGGACGCCCCGAAGTTGGGCCAAGTCATGCAATTGCCCGGTGGAAAGTGGGTCGGCAAGGTCGATTCTGTCATTGGTGAGGTTTCTGCTGCAGTGGTCCACGTCACCCCATTTCGCGATGTCGAAGTCGAATTGTTAATCGGTCAACCATTGGAAGTCGCCCCCCCAAAGGACCGACGAGATGATCGTAGAGGGCGGAGGGATGACCGAGAAAAATCCCACGTCAAAGATGGTGACTGGATCTGTCCTAAATGTCGAAATCATAACTTCGCTTGGAGAGAGAATTGCAATCGCTGCGATGCACCCAAGGGCGATGCGGGAGGCAACAGTCGTCCACGTCGTGATCATCGGGGTGGTGACCGAAGAGGTGGTGGACAGCGCCGAGAC